>Ga0209979_1004530_pt1 | contig 11446 bp, 11 predicted proteins | sample AnhtaG_FD_183114 | JGI IMG/M metagenome (GOLD analysis project Ga0209979, IMG submission 183114) | Deep subsurface microbial communities from Anholt, Denmark to uncover new lineages of life (NeLLi) - Anholt_01485 metaG (SPAdes) (version 2) | ecosystem: Environmental > Aquatic > Marine > Oceanic...
TTTCTCAGGCCGGTTTCACCTCTCACTCCCTACTGCCCAGGTGACCACTTTACAGGCAATAGTTCACAGCTTCCTGCTTGTATCTAACATTTTAAGAAACGCATAGTGTAAAAGTCATAAAATTATTCCAAAAAAAATTACAAATTTGTGACATTTTCTCTTTTTCTTCTTCAAAACAAAAAACCGACTCTGTTGAAGTCGGTTTCACTATTGGCTCCCTATCGCCCAGGTGACCAGTTACGGGTTATAGCTCATCGCCCCATCCTAAATGCATTAGATTATCAAGAACTCATACACAAATCTCCCAAACTGCCTTATCCTATGCACAACGCATGTAAATTAATTAGGGCTCTTTAATTCCTATGCTTGACCTTGAATAATCTACCGCACCCAAGCCTTTCAACCACCCCGCCAACCCTTTCCCAACCTATAATCCTCTTCTCGGTCTTGGAAGATAATCTTGTGGGAAAAATTCGCGGAAGCGCAAATGAATATTATACATCTCGCGCTAATTAAAAGTCAATATACTAAACTTAACTTTTCCTCCCATTTTTTGCCTTTTTTAGTCATTTGTGACATATAAATATAAGACTGGCACTACTTCAAAGGGATGTCGGTAGGAGGAGTTATTAACAAAAATTCTAACCCAGAAACTATTATGATTCGGCCTGATTAAAACTTTAGAAGGAAGTAAAGCCAGGCTATGAAGAAGAGTTGGGCAACTGCCCTGCGGTTTTCCCCAATTCAGTGAACTCTGCTGGTGCTGTCCCTGGCCAGGTTAAACTGGGCAAGGAAGCGTTCGATGTCTCGTAGCCTATATCTTCGGTCACCCCGGGGGTTGATGCGGTAGGCCACTATTCTTCCTTTATCACTCCAGCGCCTCAAGGTATTGGTGTGGACGTGGAGGAGTTCGGCTACTTCCCTTGGCGTAAGCATTTTGTCCATCTTCTCATAATCTGCCATTTCCTACTCCATCTATTACTTAATCAACCTATCTCAATATAACCTACCCCATCCAGGCATACAATCACCCAATGGTACTGTTTCGGGTAGAAAATGGTCATAGGAAAAAAGTCCTAGATTGGTAAGATTGGTAAGAAAGGTTAAGTTAGGTATATTGACTTCGTTTTGAAGAAATGTTACTCTTATTCGAAGAGGTCTTATATTTATTACTATCATAAAAATTATCATTACGAATAATCTGCGCAGAGGAACATCGAGAGAGCGATTGCGTAAGTTCCCGGGAGTGCGAGTTGGGTGGTCGGAGAAAGCTGATAGCGGGCAAATGGATGTGGGAGGAAGGATAGGCCGAAAGTTCTGTTGCCGTTTTATGTGTGAGGAGGCGGTGAAGCTGAGCCTGTAGCTGGTCGCTTGGGCTCTGTGGAGCTAATAGCGAAACCGACCTGACGAAATTACCTTCTTTATTGATTGGTTAAGGAGTGGCATGAAAGTCCTGCTTGTGAAACTGCCGGAAGAGCTATCTAAATATATCTCCCTTGTCCTGGAGGTAAGATGGCGCAATTTGAGCTTATTCCACACGGGTGAACCAAGAGAAGCCTTGCAGCTAGTACATAGAGAGCAGCCCCATCTCGCCATACTCCATCTTCATGAGCGAAGCGAAGGATCATCACCTGAGGACTGCTTTCAGCTCATAAGCCAGATTCGCAGCTTTTCCAATGTAGCCCTCATTATTGTGGGCCAGAGCCAGGATGTCACGGACAAGGTAAAAGCTCTGGAGGTGGGTGCTGATGACTGGGTGTCCTCATCTTTCATCCCTATGGAGTTTATTGCCAAGGTCAATGCTATCCTCCGCCGCTGCTCGCCCGATAAGCACGATGTTTCCTTGTTCCTGGACGGCAGACTGTCTATAAATTACGCCGCTCGCCAGGTACAAATCTCGGGAAAGCCAGTCAAATTAACCCCTATTCAATACAAAATCCTTTGCCATTTAGCCGAAAATGAAGGAAGGGTGTGCAGCAGCACCGAGCTACTCCAGCACGTCTGGGGACCAAACTATAGTGACGAAAGAGAACTCCTTAAGCTGAGTGTTTACCGCTTGAGGTCTAAAATCGAGGAAGACCCCTCGAACCCGGGAATCATCTTCAATGAAAGAGGCATAGGCTACGTTATTAGAGCCTCCGCCTCGAGAAAGTAAAGACACCTCCCCCATCCATCATTGCCGGAAGCGAGATTCCTCACTTAAGCTCGGAGCAAGCTCCGCAGTCCCAGAGATTGTCATGCCCCGACGAGTTGAGGCTCACAATGACACCTATCCTCCTCTGTCATTGCGAGGAGCGTAGCGACGAAGCAATCTCGGCAGGGTTATTGGGGGCTGGTGATTGCCACACTTCTTCTGCAATGACACATGGAGTGTGATGCAACTAAAAAGATACCTTTTGTAACCAAAAAGATACCTATTGTAACCGACTAACTACTGACTTACCTCTCATTCTTCACTATATTGGTACTTAAGTACTGGTACTGGAATACCGGGCTTGAGAACAGGTTAAACGTGAGGAGGATTCTGCTCGTGATGGATAATTTTGCGATGACAGACGAACTAACCTTTTTCTTAAGGCACTCCGGTTTTCAGGTTGCCACCGCCATCGGGAGCAGGGAAGTTATAGCTGAGATGGATAGAGGTTCTCCTGACCTGATAGTGATACACGAGATCAACCATAAACTGAATGGAGATGAGCTTTGTATCCGCATTAGGGAGCTATCTGATGTTCCCATCATAGTCCTGGGGCAGGACCAGGAAGAGGCGGCGGGAGTCGAGTTTCTGGAAATGGGCGCTGATGCCTATCTGACCACTCCCTTAAGCTTAAGGGAACTGCTGGCCAGGGTTCGTTCCTTGCTGCGCCGCACCCGGGCCTCTCAAGAAACATGAAAGAGGACAGTTAAGTTTGAAAATGCCAAATAGTCTATGTCCAAGAACCTTTTTGACAATAACGACTGCCGATGCCCTGGACCCGTTCCGAGGAGGGTCGATCTGGGCGACCGGGCTTCCTTATCAAGTCTCCTCTCCCTCGGCGGGAGTTATCTCTCCGCTTGATGGAGATGGGTATGGTGAGGGTGAGCGCGGTAAGGCACGCCTTAAATTAAAGATGGGGTGGAATGATTAATGAGAAACTCCAAAAAAGGAGGAACATAAATGAAAAAAATAGGACTTCTATGTCTCGCGCTGGTCCTGGCGCTGGGCGCGCTCGGCGTGGGCTATGCACTGTGGTGGGATGAAGTAACCATCGAGGGCACGGTCCAGACCGGTACTGTCAGCATAGAGATTGTTGACCAGAAGTCTAACGATCCTGCAGGCAGTCTGGACCCCGCTGACGGTCACCAGCCGCTTGGCGATGGCTCCTGGGGCAACCTTTTCCTCAACAATACCCCACCCAATGCCTCGGGCAATTGGACCTGGTACGGGACCCTGTATGACAAGGATGTAGCCTCCTGCGAGTGCGTTTTTGGTGCGGACTGGATGACCATCACCATGTCCGGTGTATACCCCAGCTATGGCCCGGATGTCGCTTTCGCCGTCCAGAACCTCGGCACCGTCCCGGTCAACATCATCAGCATCAAGCTCTCCAGCGTGACGACACCTCAGGGGACTTTCCCTGTGGACCTTGACGTGGATGCCAACTGGAATAACACCGTCTACATGGTCGCAAACAATGGCAGTGTTACGGAATATAGCGGACCCTTCGGTGCGGGTTTCGATGACGACTACGCGTTCACCATCGTTCTGACTTCCATCGGTGGGAGCCCGCTGACCGGCGTTCAGATTGACCCGGACATGGGCGTGTTTGGCGATGTCGGCATCCATATCGCGCAGTCGACAATCCAGAACGAGACGTATTCGTTTACCCTCAAGTACATGTTCGGCAACTGGAACGAATAGCAACGCCCCGGTCGGTTATGCGGAGATTAGCTCCGTACAGGGGCTGCCTGAAAAAATAGAAAAGGAGTGAAAAGAAAGATGAAAAGGATAGGACTTATATGTATGGCACTGGTCCTGGCGCTGGGCACGCTCGGCATTGGCTACGCTATGTGGTCCGATGAAGTAACCATCGAGGGCACGGTTCAGACCGGCAGTGTTGCGATATCGATTAACGCCACATCCGAGACATATGTTTACAAAAACGTGACTTCCGGCGCAATTATAATGTCGCCTGTACCACTACAGGATCTCCTGCTCGTCGCCAGCGCGACCACCGCGGATACGAGCACCGACACCGAGAAGAAGGTAACCATGACCTTCGACAACATCTTCCCGACAGAGGAGCCGATAGAGGCCGATGTTGTGCTCCACTACACCGGCTCCGTCCCGGCGCATGTTGTACTTCTTGAAGAGGATGTTGACCCGGCAATCGAGAAATACCTGATCCAGACGTGGTTGATGCAGGATGCGGCTGGAGCGTGGGTAGAAACTGACATCGATGGGATCCAGCTCCACTACTGCAACCTGGTTAAGCTTGTTGTGTCTCTTAACGCGACAGCGCTGCAGGATAATGGTAAGGACGCCCAGGGTCTGTCAGGCAAATTCACCAAGACCATCATCGTCCACCAGTGGAACGAAGCCTGGCCGACACCATAGTAAAGTCAGGACCGGTGCGGGGGCTAAATGCCCCTGCCCGTCCCCCAGACTTTGGAGAAAGGAGACTATAAGGGGGAAATATGAAAAAGATTGGTTTACTGTGTTTAGCCTTAGTCCTGGCTCTGGGCACGCTCGGCGTTGGCTACGCTATGTGGTCCGATGAAGTAACCATCGAGGGCACGGTGGACACGGCTTCCTTGACCATTGGGTTTCAGGAGCTAATCCTAGCGGAAGGCGCTGAAGCAGAAGGCAAAGATGTTGGCAGCATCACTGGCTATCTGGATGTCCAGAAGGGCTTACATTACGTCGAAGAGACAGGCCTGTATATGCCCATATATGACAAGGCAATCGTTACCCTCAACAATACCTACCCCTGCTACTGGGGCCACATCACTTTCACAGTGGCGAACGGGGGAACCATACCAGCCAAAATTACGGGACTCAGCTTGAGCGACCCAACGGGCGAGCTTACTTTCATGTGGACAACACCGCCGCCGGCCAGCCCGGCGTGGGGTTTATTCTGGAAGGACTTGAACGGGAATGGTAAATATGACCCACCCGTCTCAGGTGACCCGTTCCAGCCAGGCGAACGAATAATACTTGTCAAGTATGTGGACAATATCAATGTGCAGCTCGAACCCTGCAGTGAGGTTAAGTCGGAACTCGATTTACACACAGAACAGGCAGCCGAGCAGAATCACACCTATAAGGTAGTTGCTACCATAACAGCCGTACAGTGGGCTGAGTAGCTAGGCTAATGGCAAAACGAGAAGGGGGTGCGGGGCGATTTACCCCCTCCCCCTCTCCTTGGCAGGGGAAGAGGCAAAGGGGTGTAGTGGTCTTTACCGCTTCCCCTGGGAAGGAGAAAGGAACAGGAAAACTGGCCTTTGCAGCATGAAAGCAACGCGTGGGCTTGAGTGAAATGAGAAGGAAAAGAAGCAGGTTTTCACGGCTGGGAATGTTGTCCATAGCACTGCTCCTCGCCCTGTGCGTCATGGGCATCGGCTACGCTGCCTGGTCGGACACGGTCAGCATTGATGCAACGATGGAGACGGGCTATATTGAGGTGGGTCTGAGCCCGGGTGCGTGCTCAGACCTCGAGATTACCTGCTCCGTACTTACTCCTCATACCCTGGTCGTTACCCTCACCAATCCACACGCAGGCAACTATACCTGCGGTTTTACCATAACGAATACAGGAACAATACCGGTAAAGATACAGAGCATTGTGATATCGGGCGTTCCAGCCGGAGTGGAGGTGTCAGTACTAGGAGTGGTGAAAGGCATGCAGATAGAGCAAGCTGGCGTTTACCCTGACAGCTTTGACGGAGCGGTGATTGTTACAGTGCAGGCGAGCTGCGAGGGGACATTCTCGGTTAACGTTGCCTTCTCATTTGTCCAGTGGAATATGTATATTGAGTGAAAAGAGGCTGGTAACAAGGTAAGATTATGACGAGGTTAAGGGGGTTGAAGAGACAGGTTAAGCCGGGCAGGTGGCTAATTATCGCCCTGGCGCTGGTGGTGGTCTTTAGCAGCGTAGGCATTACGTACGCCAGAAGGGAGGGCAGACCGCAGAACAAAGGTGTGGTGGCCACCTCCTGTTGCTGCGACCCCTTTACCTGGGTCGTCTCCAACGACGACGGTGCCGAGGATAACGTAAATCCCTACGGGGTTATCGACCCTGGCGATGACGGCGGCGGCACCGACTATAATAAATGGGGTGACCAGAGCAGCGATGACCCCTCGGAACCGCAGACTACGGGAGTTGGGTGCGCCAGGTACGATAAAGACGTGGCACGGACCACCGCCTGGATTTCAGAAGACCAACAGGAAATCACCGTGCTGGTAGAAAACGCCTACCCGTCCTATTACCCGACCGTCTTCTTTGCGCTGAAGTGTCCCGATTCGGCTCCAGGGACTATCACAAGTATTGTTATTGACAACCCTTATCCGGATGCACTCACCGTTACCACCAGCGGAATATATCCAGGGCAGCCGATACCCCAGAACGAGGAGGTGACGGGTGCCGTGCATGTCCATGTCGAGCAGGCAGCCGCGCAGAACGCAGTCTACACGTTCAAGGTCTCAATCACCACCGAGTGTCAGCCTGAGGTAACATGCGGCACCGCCTATGCTTACCATGTCGATTATGGCACGTGCTTCGCTGACATAGGCTTCACCAAGTGGGGCTGGACCAACGGCCCGCTGGGATCAGGTTCTTACGAATTCCAACTCTGGGCAGGTGCCGCCCACTGCGATACGTCAAAGGGCAGGCTCGTGGGGCAGGTTACTGTCGACTACGACGGCTCAAGGGCTATTGTTACCTACAACATGTACGAAGGCAACTGGATGACAGAGACGCACCTGTATGTGGGCAACAACCGTCTGCCCAGAGACAAGAAAGGTGCAGAGACGGTTTCACCCGGCCAGTACCCGTATAAACATGACCCCCTGAATAATGTGACAACAGACAGTTACACGGTGACCGGTTTATCCGGGAACATCTATGTAGTTGCCCACGCCGTCGTGTGCTGGTTCGAATGACGAAGCCGGCAGTCAGCGGCGGAATCCACGCAATCCCATTGCCTCACACCCGGTATTGCTTCGGCACCCTTCGACATGCTCAGGGCGTGGCAATGACGGAGAGAAGATTAAATTGTCTTGACAGGCCTTCAGTCTTTCCTCCAGAATGGTCTCATTATGGATACAAGCCTTAGAGACGACCCGAGATATAACTGGTGGCTCGTTCTTAGTCTGCTTGCCGCCATCTATTGCCTGATAAACCTGGTGCTGCCCCATGTCCCCATCGACTCATTCGCCAGGACTTACGTCATTCAGCCCATACTCTGGGGCCTTTTGGCCTGGGCAATACTGGTCCTGCCCAGGTACAGGTCTGCCGGCGGATTGAGGCTCAAGACTACCATCATCCGGCTGGCGCTGATGATTGGCTTTTTCCAGGTGCTGCTCTATGTCATTGGTGGACTCTTCTCCAGCTTTGGCACAAGCCCCTATTCCTTCACTCCAAAGGGCATCGTGACCAATCTGGTATTTGTCGGCTCAATGCTGGTGGGCATGGAGCTCAGCCGGGCCTGGCTCATCAACCGCCTGGGCAAGAAACACACCTTTCTGGCGGTTGCCTTCGTGGCCGTGCTCTACACCCTGCTATCCCTCCCGTTAGCCCGCATCACCGGTCTCAGGCTGGAACTTACATCCATCACCTACCTGAACTCGACTGTCCTGCCGGCACTGGCTGAGAGCCTGCTGGCGTCGTTCCTGGCTCTGCTGGGCGGACCGGTGGCTGCCATCGCCTACCGTGGGATGCTGCAGGCATTCTGGTGGTTCTGTCCCATCCTTCCCAACCTCCCCTGGGCATTCAAAGGGCTTATCGGTGTGGTGGTGCCCATCGTCGGGCTGGTGGTGGCAAACACCCTTCGCACTTCCCGGCCCAGGCACAGGCAGGCGAGACGGGAGGGTGAGGGCTCTCTGGCCGGCTGGGTCGTTACCACGATTGTCGCCGTAGCCATAATCTGGTTCGCCGTCGGGCTGTTCCCGGTGCACCCGACCACGGTAATCAGCGGCAGCATGAGTCCGACCCTGGACGTCGGCGATGTCGTCATCATCGCCAAGGTGTCGGCGGATATTATCAAGCCCGGTGATATTATCCAGTTCCGGGAAGCGGAAGGAGTTACCACAGTACACAGGGTGGTCAAGATTCGGGAAATTGAAGGGAAAAGAGTTTTTATAACTCAGGGGGATGCCAACAGTGAGCCAGATTTCAACCCCGTCATCCCCGAGAATGTGGTCGGTAAAGCGGTTTTTGACATTCCCAAGATAGGCTGGGCAGCCATAGCGGTTAAGGAATTCTTTATGGGATAGCTGTAGACAATGTCAAATTACAAAGCTCAAATGACAAAGAAAAATGACTTTAGCATTTGGGCATTTGGATTTCAATTGACATTTTGATTTGTTTAGTGCAACTGCGAGAATCTGGATTGACACCTTGGTTGTTACTCTTTAGAATAGAGGCATAAAGCTGATGAAAGTCTGGAAGGCGTTTGCCAGGTCAAGAAGGATAAGAATAACTTGCTTCGCCCTGGCTGGTGCTCTGCTGGTGGCTTCAATAGTTGGGCTCGGGTATTCCACGGTGGCGCCAACCGAAGAAGTGCCAACAGCGAAATACGAGCATAAGGGACAGTTCGACTACACGGTTTACCTCAAGCCCAGTATCCTTTACGGTGATTTCATACCGACCGAGGAAGAAGAAGAGGAGGCCCCTATGTTTTTCTTCCGTAATATCATTCGAGAGGTGCAACTGTCCTTCAGCTACAACTTTGATTCCAGCCAGGCGCTGGCTAACGTTACTAATGAGGTGGTGGTGTCGATAATTGCTGAAGACCCTGGCTCGTGGCAGAAAGAAATGACAGAGTTGGAAGAGACCCATTCGGGAACGAAGTTCACGGTGGACTTTCCTTTGAATCTCAGTCACCTTGATGGCGTAGTCGATGCTATTGAGGAGGATATAGGAATTACCAGCAGCAAGAGGAACTTCATCATCAGAGCTTTGGTCCATACCACGGCCGAGACTGCTCTGGGCAAGACCATCGAGGACGAATTCAGCTATGAACTTACAGCCATACTCACGGCTAAGAAATTAGAACTGAAAGGCAACCTTGGGGGTAGTGAAGAGGGTTCCAAGGAGGGAATAAGGTATGAAGGGAAAGGGCGGTTTGACTACGAGGTATATCTCAAGCCAAATAAGCTTTATGAAACAGATGTGCTCAGGTCGGAGGCACCTCCTGTGGCAGAGCCTCCGTCAGAGCCTCCGGCATCTCCTAAAACCCTGGGCCCAGGGCTGTTGTACTTTCCCAGGATAATTAGCAACATCAAAGCAAGTTTTTCTTATCGGTTTCTCTGTGACAGACCGATAAGCGCGCAATCACAAGAGGTGGAGATCACCGCCACAATAGAGAACCCGGGACAGTGGAGCAAGAGCCTTGTCGTGGTGCCCAAGACAAGTAGAAATAGCAGCTTTACTATATCCTTTCCCATAGATATACAATATTTCACAATGGTGATTGATGCCATCGGGAAGGAGACAGGTGTGCGTGGGAGCTCCCACAAAATAGTGCTTAAAGCCGATGTCCACACCGTTGCCCAGACCGATGTGGGCACGATAAGCGAGGTCTTTACTCAGACCTTGGGAGCTACGCTGGAGGGAAATACCCTTACCTTTGGTAAAGAGCTATCCCGGTCTCAGTCGGGCACCATTGGCGGGGCTACCATGCCTGGAGCTTCCCAGGAAGGTCGCTCGAGAACACCCTGGATTATTTGTCTGGTGATAGCCTTGCTGGCTCTGGGCTATTTTAGTTGGTGCCAAATCCAACTTAGATTGGTGCCGGTTAGTGCTGGTGAAGCCGAGGCTGCCCGGGCTAGAAAGAAATATAGGCAGATGATGGTGGATGTTGAAGAGTTGCCCGGGGTAAAACCAACTGAGACAGTTATACCGCTGAATACACTGGACGATTTGGTGAGAATTGCCGATGACCTGGTTAAGCCCGTACTCCATCAAGCGGAGACGGGGAAGCATACTTATTGCATTATTGATAGCGGCGTAAGATACCTGTACGTCATTGAGACCTGAAAATAGTGCTAGTCATGGTGAGTGGAAGCGGCGGAGAACCAGAGCCGAAAAGGCTGAATAACTCTAGAGATGCAGAGGTGACCAGCTTGCGAAAGGCGGGCTTCACCTACGCTGAAATCAGTCGCAAGATGGGTTTAATCCGGGAGAGGATAAAGCATATAGTGGCGGCTCAGACTAAAGCAAGGAAAAACTCAGCCCGTGATAACCCCGATGCCCTGCTGACCACTAGCGAAGCAACCAAGCTTCTCAATATTCGTGCCAATACAATCAGACACTGGAGTAATAAGGGGATGTTGGAGACATACCCGATTGGGCTCGGGATGACCGAAGGTTCAGGCACAATTAGACCTTAGTATCTCTTCCAGCACCTCTGTCCATTTGTCCCCGAGGAGCCTGGTGTCGAACTTGATTTGTGTGGCGCCTATTTTAACTGCGCCATCAATAGGGTTGTCAGTGGTCAACGGAAACTGGGAGAGATGGCACGCTTACGCTTGCTTCGGCTGCCGAATGGTTATCGAGCCCCCGCTCCTACGACAGCCCCATCAGTGATGAGATTCAGGATTTCTTGCCTGGCTTTCTGCCGCTCCTCAACAATTCATTCAACTACAATGTAGCGGTTCTCTCCTGTCCCCAAGCCATGCCTCAAAGCTGTCATGACCTGGGGTAACTGCCAGGGGTCCGCCATGAGCTTGTTATTGGCCTCATAAGCCAAAATCACTTTAATCGCTTCGACATCAATAGCCACAAGGTCCCCGGAAGCAAGCACCACTTCAGGCTCCACCAACTGGCCTTTGGCAGGACCACCTGAAACGAAGGCCTTTCTACCATCCATGATTATGAGATTCGGTTGCCAGCACAGGCTGATTTCCGCAATCTTCTGCTCCAAGTGGCGAGCGTGAAGAGCACGTCGTTCGCCAGGGTGCACAAAGCCTACCGCAAGCTTCAGCGCCCCCGAAAATCGTGCTATATCATGGGTTTTCAGGCAGGGCAGATATACCATCTTGTCAGCTTCATAGGCTGAGCGTGGCATGGAAACAGAGCTCAGATAGTCCCCATTAACTTTGACCCTTACCCAATCATCAGGTTTATCATCGAAAGCAATGAGCTCCACCCCCAAATCACGCGCTAACTCGAACATACCCAGTTTCCTGAACACCTTCCTGGTGGGTCTCCATATCCCTCCAGAGCTTTCGCCTATTGTAACTTTTGCT
>Ga0209979_1004531_pt1 | contig 11445 bp, 10 predicted proteins | sample AnhtaG_FD_183114 | JGI IMG/M metagenome (GOLD analysis project Ga0209979, IMG submission 183114) | Deep subsurface microbial communities from Anholt, Denmark to uncover new lineages of life (NeLLi) - Anholt_01485 metaG (SPAdes) (version 2) | ecosystem: Environmental > Aquatic > Marine > Oceanic...
CGGAAAACTTACTCTTGAGATAGGTTGCCATTGCCAAGGTTATAACCCAGATAAAAAACATTAAAAAGATTATGGCCAAACCGGCGAGCAAAGCTAAAATCAGCACCACCATAAAGGCGATAAGCGTTGCCATAGTGAACCTCGGCCAGCTAGTGCCCTGCTTAAATGCCTTCCCCAAACCTGATGGCCGAGCGTAGGGATAGGTAAAAATAGCATAGGCCATTGCCCAGCGGCTGACTACGGGCATCAGCACCAGAGCCGTTATCAGCCAAGGTTCGGGAATACTATTCAGGGCAACATACTTGACCAGCAGCAGCAAAACGACACCGACAATGCCAAAGGCGCCGGCTCGGCTATCGTGCATTACCTGCCACCTATCCTCAACTGGCTTGTGACCAGCCAGTCCATCGCAGGTATCGACAAAGCCATCCAGGTGCAATGCTCCGCTGATTAACACCAGGGAAACGAGCAACAGTGCATTAGCTACCGCTGAAGGCAAAATAAGACCGAACAGCCAGTTCAAACCGGCCAGAATAAGCCCGATGATAAGACCAACCACAGGAAAGTAACCCACCGAGCGTCCCAACTCTTCCGGACCGACTTCACGCCGCCAGGGTACAGGTATGGTGGTTAAAAATTGCAAAGCAGCCAAGAACCTATTCAATTGCTTCCTTCATCTCCTTCCGATACGCCTGCTTCAGCGAAAGTAGCCATCTCGGCCAGAATTCTGGTGGCAGTCTCGGCCAGAAATATTCCCAGTGCGGCACCGGTGCCTTCACCTAAACGCATGTCCAAGTTAAGTAACGGCTTAATTTCAAGATGCTCAAGCAATACCCGGTGACCCGGCTCAGCGGAAAGATGGGCGGCGATAAGGTAATCCTTTAGTCGTGGAGACAGGGCAGTAGCAATGAGCGCCGCTGCCCCAGAGATAAAGCCATCAATAACGACCGGAATACGGTGAGCGGCTGCCCCGAGCATCACCCCAACCAGACCTCCGATTTCAAAGCCACCTACTTTAGCCAATACATCAAGAGGTTGAGCAGGGTCGGGGCAGTTAACAGCGAGGGCCCGCTCAATCACCGCCACCTTGCGGGCAAGCTGTGCATCGGTCAGGCCAGTGCCCCGTCCAGTGACCTCGGCTACCGGTCTTCCCGTCATCACAGCGCAGATAGCACTACTGGCGGTGGTATTACCAATGCCCATATCACCAGTCCCGACTATATCCAGCCCTTTAGCCACCTCACCGGTTACCACTTCAATTCCGCTCTCTATTGCTCTCACTGCCTGCTCAGCGTTCATGGCTGGGCCAAGAGCCATATTCTGTGTGCTCAAGCCAACCTTTCTCGATACAAGTTGAGGGTCAGGTATAAACTCAGCAGCAACTCCCATATCAACCACAATGACCCTGGCTCCCGCCTGACGGGCAATCACATTTATCCCGGCCCCGCCCCGCAGGAAATTAGAAACCATCTGGGCGGTAACTTCCTGAGGCCAGTTACCTACCTTCTCCGCCACCACCCCATGGTCGCCAGCCAGAGTAATGATGGCTTTCTCACTAATACAAGGTAGAGGTTTACTCTGGATACCAGCCAGCTGAATGGACAACTCCTCCAGTCTACCCAGACTACCCGGTGGCTTGGTTAACGTGTCCTGCCTGGCTCGGGCGTTAGCCATTGCCTCCCTATCCAGAGGCTTTATCATCTCGATTGTACTACGCAAGAGGTTTGACATTTCTCCCGTCGGTAAAGCCAGCAAGATTCATATACTGCCAGCCAGTTCCCCCTTCTTCATTTGGTCATGGATGGTGGCAATAAATTTCTGGCACTCAGGCAGGGTGCGGGGGGCAATGCGGATGTATTCGGGCAAGCCAAAGGAAGTGCAATCCCGCACCTGTACACCATGCCGGAGCAAAGCAGCACGGAACGTCCCAGCAGCACCTACCTTCACCAGAAAATAATGCGCATCTGACGGAAGCATACAGAGACCGAGTCGAGAAAGCCCGTCGATGAGGAATTGCTTCGCCTCTTTTATTTTTTGCCTAGTCTGCTCAAGATAGTCCACATCCTCCAGAACTATGACTCCTATTTTCTGAGCGATAGCATTAACATTCCAGGGTGGACGAACCCGGCGCAGGCTATCCGTAATCTCCCGACTGGCGATAGTGTAACCGAGTCGCAGGCCAGCCAAGGCGTAGTCCTTGGTCATGGAGCGCAAAATAACCACATTACCTCGAGAAACCAGTTCGGTAGAAGGCCAGCTTTTTTCGACAAAAGTAAGATAAGCCTCGTCGAGGATAAGCAAGCCATCCCCGATGGCATCTAAAACCAACTCAATCTCATGCCGGGTGAGATATTTACCGGTAGGATTGTTGGGATTACAGATAAAAACTGCTCCAGGGCAACGCTTTCTGATGAGGTCAATAACCTCCCCTATCCGCGGCGCAAAGTTATCTTCGGCCTTCAGCCATTGCTTAATTGGTTTAGCCCCGACGAGCTGGCAGGCAACTTCATACTCACCATAGGTTGGCTCAAGTATCAAGATGGGATCTTCCTGCCTGAAGTAAGCCAAAGCAATGAGACGGATAAGTTCCGTAGTCCCGCTCCCGGCCAAAATGTTATCCCGGGGTACTCCCAATCTCTCGGAAAGTCGCTGCCTGAGTTCGGTTGCCTCAGAATCAGGGTATTTGTCAATGGCAATGTTACCGAGCATTTCTTTTACTCCCGGTGGAGGCATGAAGGGATTGGTGCAAACGCTGAAGTCGAGCACTGCTTCTGGAGCGATGCCCACAGCGTTCAGTTCAGCGTAATTTATTCCCCCATGAGGGCAGACTTTGAGATTTTGCACTTCGGGTCTAGGTTGTAAGGGCAAATTGAATACCTCCCACAGTGAAACAGATTAGCACCCAGGCCACAATTGCTATATACATCAGTTTTAATGAGGCATCAATGGCCTCTGGCACAAGAGGAGTACCTGCCTTCCCCAACTTATAGTGTCCCGTTTTTTCCAACTGTACATTGAGGGCGCCGGCAATTGCCGCCATCGGCCAGCCAGCATTGGGGCTCTCGGTTTTAGCATGCTCAGTAAGAGCAACCCGCCACGATGTCCGCCCGTCCCTTCGGGACAGAAAAGTGGCTAAAACCAAGAGCAGTGCCGTCAACCTCGCTGGTATAAAGTTAAGCACATCGTCCAACCGGCTGGCAAACTTTCCCAAATATTCATATTTCCCGCGATAGCCTACGATAGCATCCAGAGTATTAACGACCCGATAGGCAATGACGCCGGGGACACCAAGCAGCAAAAAGTAGAAGAGAGGCGCAATAAAGCTGTCACTGGTGTTCTCGGCCACTGACTCCACGGTAGCCGATACCAACAACGGCTTGGTCAAGCTCCGGGTATCACGGCTGACCAACGCGCGCAGCGCAAAGCGTGCTTCATCCAGCTTATCCTCCAGTAAAAGCCTCTTGGCTCTGAGCGCGGCTTGCCGCAATCCCCGCAGAGAAAAGGTGAATTTGAAGATTATTGCCCCAACCACCACATAGGCCACAGTACTAAGGCTCTTCAGATAGATAAGCAGAAAGTAGGCAGGGACAGCAAATAGACCAACGGTGATGATAACTATCCCTACCCCGTAGAGAAATTGAATAACGCGAGACTGACTGATGCACCCCTTTTCCAAGAATGAAACCACCTTTCCCAGCCAGGCCACCGGATGTATGACGTCAGGTGGGTCACCCAAAGCCAAATCAATGGTTATGGCTAGAAACAGTATGAGTAAAGTCTCCATAACTGCTACCATACCTCCCCTACCGCATCTACGGGTCTTGCCATTTTGCTATTACCGGCATTGAGCAGGACGCAGGGGAGTCCATTAACCGGATGGGTATAGACGCAGCTCTCAGCGCCATAGACATCCTCAATGTTCCGAGCAGTGATGACCTCTCTCGGCGTCCCCTCAGCATGAATCCGCCCGTCATTTATCAAGACTAAACGGTCGCAGTATTGTGAGGCAAGATTCAGGTCGTGAAGAGCCGCCAGAACCGCCAGTTTATTCTGCAGACAAAGGTTCTTAATCAGGTCAAGGATTTCAACCTGACGGCCGATGTCCAGATTGGCGGTCGGTTCATCCAGAAGAATTGCCTTCGTATCCTGGGCCAGAACACGAGCGATAAGCAGGCACTGTATCTCCCCACCGGAAAGCTCACTCACCCTTCGCCCGGCCAGAGACTGGGTACCTGTCTTCTCCATAGCCCGCCAGGCGATAGCCAGCTCTTTTGGACCCTCATACTGAAAAAGGTCGAGATGGGGATTTCTACCCATCAGCACGATTTCAAAGGCGGTAAAGGCACTGGGAAGGAGCGGCATCTGAGGGACGACGCCAATCAAGCGGGCCAAATCCCGCCTTGATATCCTGGCTACATTTTCCCCGCCCAGAAATATCCTTCCCGAGAGGGGAGAGATAATGCGGCTTAGCGTCCGGATAACGGTTGACTTACCACAGCCATTCGGGCCAATAAGTCCTACCATCTCTCCGGGCTTCACCTGAAAGGTGATGTCTTTCAACACTACCTTATGACCATAGCCAAGCCAGACATTCTGCATTTCTATCTTAATCATTTTAACCTCAGAAAATTACTCTCCTCCGGCGCCGCAGCAAGTAGAGGAAGAAGGGGGCACCACAGAGGGCGGTGATTACGCCTATCGGTATCTCCGTGGGTGCCAGAGCCGTGCGCGCTATCAGGTCGGCGAGGATGAGAAAAATGGCACCGGTGAGAACAGATAAGGGTAACAAAAAGCGATGGTCGGCACCCCAAATCAGGCGCACAGCGTGAGGAATAATGATGCCGACAAATCCAATAATGCCGACGAAAGAAACAGCGGCCGCCGTAATCAGGGTAGCGGCAGCGAGGAGGACGAGTTTGAGCCTTTCCACATTGATGCCTAACTGCTGAGCCTGCTCTTCATCAAGCTGCATCAGATTAAGGGGGCGAGCATAGAACAAGATGATGACTATCCCTAGCAGCACATAGGGGAGGACGATTTGTGCCTCTGACCACTGGCTCAGGGAGAAACTACCCATTAGCCAGAAGATAATGCCGTGCATTTTCTCTCCACTGGAAATAATGAGATAGGAAACGATTGAACCCCAAAGCGCCCCCAAAGCTACCCCGGCGAGAATAAGCGTCGTCACGGGCAGAGTTTTACCGATGCGGGCTAAACTATAGACAATGGCAGTGCTAATCAGTGCCCCGCTGAAGGCGAGCAGAGGAATAATCCCGAACCCGGCCATGTGCCAGGTGGACGGGAGTAAAAAGCCGATGACAGCCCCGAGCGCTGCCCCCTGGGCGACACCAATAAGGTAAGGGTCGGCCAATGGATTACGGAAGAGTCCCTGATAAGTAGCCCCAGCTATCGCCAAGGCAGCACCGACAAGTCCGGCCAGAATAACTCTAGGTAAGCGTATATCCAGAATTATGGTCTCCAGAGTACTCGCCCAGGTGGGAGTTATCTCCACCAAAGGCAACTTAGAAATCAGTATGCTGGATGTAGTCAAAAACGGAATCTGAACGCTGCCAACCGCGGCGGCTAATATCACTACCGCCACGAGCAAGATGAAGAGCCCTAAAATGCCGTAGATGCGGCTGCGCCAGTGCAGTAATTTTATCGGCAGAGAGGTGCTCATTATCTTTTTATCCACTCCTAGTGTTACTATGTTTAAGTATTGCTTCTTTGGTTGCTAAAGTTACCGCTCGAGCCATTAGCTCTCCAATTTTACAGTGCCCACCGCAATAGCTAACATCAGGTCCCTCACCGGAAACGATTATTACATTGTCTGTGCCCGTACCCGTGGCCTGAATGTTTGGGTCATAGGAGCTTCTTATATCCATATCTTGAAGGGCTAAGGTCTTTGCCTCGGTTACGGTGATGAGAGAGCGAACCATAGCGCTTTCTGACAGGCAGGCATTGGCCAAGAGTATGGTATTGATGGTACCTATTTGCTCGAATTTCCCCTCCCTTTCAATACCGCCGGCTTTATCAACACCTATTCTCATAGCATTGGATTCAACACCTGCGGTGACAAAGGCAGATACGTTTAATCCCTCATATTCTTCGACCTTAAAAGCACAATGGTCAATATCCACACCGGTTGAGAGGATAGCCACCTTGCTGGGCAATAATTTTAGGTCAACAATAATTTCAGCTAGATAAAGTTCCCAATTTTGGTGAATAAAATCCCAGAGTTGTGGCGGATTGAAGTTGTTACATACCGCGCTTACTTCTTTAAATCCTTCCCTGGAACTCAGAGCTTTATGCGGATGGGTGAAAGAGATAACCAAAGTCTTTATGGGCACATCTCTGAAATTATGCCTGATGATTTCGGCTATTGCCCCTTCAAACTGCCAGTGAAGTTGTTTTCTGAACATAATTTACCTCTCTCACCTATCTTTTGGGCTGGTATGGACAGTGGGGATCGGCGGCAAACATGTCACCGGTGTGAACATAGGCACTTCCCCGGCAGCCTCCGCAGATAGCATTGAATTCACAGATACCACATTTACCTTTGAGGTTGCTCCGATCGGCAAGTCTCTTAACCAGCTCTGAGTTCCGGATTCGATTCATCATCTCCTCAAAAGAATCCTTCCTCACATCCCCCGCCACCAATCCCAAGGGACCACAACCGTAAGCTTTGCCATCATCTTGTATCTCCAGCCACTCATTCTCTTCAAGATTAGTGCAGACACTGCACCTGCTTTTGAGAACTAACGAAGGTTCTCTAGTCTTCAAAATGCGATTGTAAAAGATATCATAAGGCATGAGCACCATTCTGCCCTTTAACTGCCGGCTCAAGTCATAAATTTCGTTGAGTGCTCTCTCGTGTTCCGCGGGCGATGGCTCGAGGGGTATCAGTTTGGTTCGCTGCTCATCGATACATATCGGCTGTGGAATCAGACAGGCTAAAGTGAACCCATTCGAGCCGATTTCGAGGGCCAGATTTACCAAGTCCTTAATTTGATGGACCACATATTTGGTGCTTATAACACTTAAAGAAGACAAGATGCCTTGCTCGGCACAGGCTTGAGCCCCACTGAGGCTGCGCTGATAAGCTCCTTTGCCACGGAGCCTGTCATCAACCGGCGGTAAACCGGCAATACTTATGATCACTTTGCAATTCGATGAAGCTAGCTTTCTGGCAATTTCTTTCTTATCATTTATCGCCCAGCCATTTGTTTTGATATAGAGCCCGAATCCCAGAGTGGCAGCGTACTCAATCAACTGGAGGATATCTTTCCTGACCAGTGGCTCACCGCCAGTAATAAATAAATTTTCAACGCCGAAATCAGCGGCCATACCAAGTAACCTTTTGGCTTCGTCGGTGCTAAGTTCCTCAGGTGAAACCTTTCCATCACCCAGGGAATAAGCGTACGTGCCATCTTGCGCTCTAGTACACATCCAGACCAGATATTTTAGACCTTTCATAGCTTTCCTCCTTTATTCTTCAACATCGACCGCGTCATAGGTTAAGGCCAATTTATGGGAATAGCTCCGGATGGATGAACTTAGTAAATGATTCCAGGCCTTCAATTATGCGAGGGCCGGGACGGCTAACCAGGTCAGAGTCTATTTTATAGATCCGATTATTCTGGCGAGCGTCGATATCTTTATACCTCTTCTCAGTTAATACGTACTGATAGTTCAGTTCCTCGCCGGAACCGTGGCCCACGTCAGCAATGATCACCTGGGGGTTCATACTGATTACTGCCTCCAGACTGATATCAGGGTAACCAGATAGGCCTCCAGCAATGTTTTTACCACCTGCTTTTACTATCAGGTCATGAATACGGGTGCCGGGGGCAACTGTGGTTAAAGGGTCATACCACAGCACGTAGAATACCCTCGGTCTTTGCGCCTCGGGCAGAGCCATTGTCTTGTCTGTTACCGCCTTAATCCTGTCCTGCATTTCCGTCGTCAATTGATAAGCCTCCTCAGTTTTACCGGTAAACCGGCCAATCAGGTTGATTGCCTCTAATACTTCATCAAGCGTCTTTGGGTCCAGCGCAAGCACCGTGAAGCCAAGTCTTTCCAGTTGTGGTATGACTTCTTTCTTATGGATGTTGGCGGCCAGTATCAGGTCGGGTTGAATCTCGACCACTCTCTCAATATCAACTGTGGAGAAGCCACCTATCTGCGGCTTATCTTTGACCACCTCAGGGTAATCACAGTATTCGGTGACGCCGACCAACCTGTCTTCCAGGTGCAGAGCGTATAAGATTTCGGTATTGCTTGGGGCGAGAGAAATAATTCTCTGTGGGATTCTATCCAGCTTGACTACCCTACCCAACTGGTCCGTAATTTCAATTGGAAACGATATCACCTTTTCAGTAGGATATGTGCAAGCCGCTAAAAAGTTCAAAAACATGATTAAAATCAGATAAAGTGACCCAAACCAGCACAGTTTATTTCTCATTTTTACCTACCATTACATGTTATGTCAACAAAAACCCCATGTCACCGCCAGGGCCTGGCTATTCAACTTCACCGAATATCTCGGGATGTATCATCTTAGCCACTTGCTCAAGCGCCTGTACAATCCTGGGGCCAGGGCGACCGAACAGGTCAATATCTATTTGATACACCCGATTGTTGATGCGAGCATGCACACCAGCCAGTCTCTCCTCATTAAGAGCAAACTGGAAGGTCAAGTCCTCGCCTGTCCCCATGCCAACGCCCGCAATTATCACTTCAGGATTGGTGTCGATAACCCATTCGAAAGTAACTGTGGGAGATGCTCCACCAAGCTCTTCAACAATATTTATGCCGCCGGCCTTCACGATTATATTGTGGCGCAGTCCTAGGAGTGTTGAATTCAGTGGATCATGCCACATAATGACGAATACCCTCGGCTTTTGGGCTTTGGTCAAATTAGCCGTCTTGCTCGTTATTGCCTCAATCCGGTACCTCATCTCGGCCACTAGCCGGGAAGCCTCGTCTTCCTCACCGGTGCATTGCCCGACCAGGGTGATAGCCTCCAGCACCTCTTCAAGAGTTGTTGGATCAAGACAAACGACAGTTAAGCCAAGCCTCTCCAATCCTGGGATGACCTCTTTCTTGTGAATGTTAACCGCCAGTATTAGGTCCGGTTCAATTTCGACCACTCTCTCAATATCAACGGTGGAAAAGCCACCTATCTTCGGTTTATCTTTAGCCGCCTCGGGGTAATCGCAGTATTCGGTGACGCCAACCAGCCTGTCTTCCAGTCCAAGCGCATACAGGATTTCAGTATTGCTTGGGGCAAGGGAAATGATTTTTTCGGGCAGTTTCTCTACTCTGACTATCCTGTCTGCCTGATCAACTATTTCCAAGGGGAAGGCGGCCCCCTCAACCTGTGGCGCTGTTGATTCTTCGCCAGCACTCGGTGTGCATGACGCCAGCAAACCCACTATTGTGATTAAGACTATAGGAAACCATACAATTACCGGCCACTTTACCTTCATCTCTGTCTCCCTCTACTAATATTAAAAATAAAAACCCCTCGTCTCCGGCCGAGGGGAAATAAGAAACCTAACAAAAAGTCCTCGTCCTCCCCGCGGAGCAACGTAGGATAATCAAGGGCTGGCGTTCTGGCTTTTGACAGCTAGGCTGTCAATCACAGTGGCGCGGCCGCATCGGACTTTCACCGACTTGCCCTCCAGTTAGGCCCTCACTCGCGTTCAGGCACCCCGTTTCCTATTCAGTTGTTACGATAAGAATACCATAACCAAGAATGGGAATGCAAGCCATTTTCAACATTCAATGTTTTTATCCCAACCCGTAAAGCTGAGGGTTCGCTCTCACCTCCTGGATAAAATCGGCGACTACTTTTAGCGGCTTAATATAAAAGCGGGAAGTGGGTTTGTTGGAATTTTTGACAGTCAGCGAACAAGGAGTTAATATAGCCGAGGCAGGTAAGACTTTATTTTACTCCTGAAGTAAGAACAAAAACCAGGTTGCCCAAAGCGGGTGGTTTTTCCGGTTAGTTAATACGACGAAGAAAGGAGGATAAACGATGGGAGAGCGTGTTAAAGGCAAAGCAGCAATTGTGACCGGAGCCGGCTCAGTTATCCCCGGTATGGGGAATGGGAAGGCTACCGCCATTCTTTTTGCCCGAGAAGGCGCACGTGTGATGCTGGTTGATTTGAACCTTGAGGCCGCCGAGGAGACGAAGCGCATGATTGATAAAGAAGGCGGAGATTGCTTTACCTTCAGAGCCGATGTATCAAAAGCCAGCGACTGTAAAAGTATGGTGGAAAAATGTGTCCAAACTTTTGGCAGGGTTGATATTCTCCACAACAATGTCGGAATAGGGCAATGGGGCGGGGTAGTTGAAACCAGCGAGGAAACCTGGGACAAGGTAATGACGGTTAACGTAAAAAGCATGTTCTTAACCTGCAAGTACGCAATTCCCTACATGGAAAAGCAGGGAAGCGGTGCCATCATAAATATCGCCTCTATCGCCGCGATAAGAACTCCCCTGCCCAATGTTGCCTATTCAACATCGAAGGCAGCGGTAATTGCCCTCACCCGGGATATAGCCCTTCAATATGCCAAAAAAGGGATTCGAGTGAATGTCATACTACCGGGACTGATGAAAACACCTCAGGCGGAATTTTACAATAAAGATGCCTGGGCGGGAGGGGATGTTGAGGAGATGTGGCGACGACGGGATGCCATGTCTCCTACCGGAAAGCAGGGTGAAGCCTGGGATGTCGCCCATGCCGCTCTATTCCTAGCTTCAGATGAGGCGAAGTACATTACCGGGACAACCTTGCTGGTTGACGGCGGTTTAACGAATACACTGAGACAGTGGTAACAGGAAGAGAAGCGAGGAGTAGCAGGGCAAAAACTGGGTTGACATTTTTTGGCGGTATTGCGATTATAAAGAATGGACTAAGTAAGGGCGGACTAAAAATAACACAAGCTAAAACTCCGACCATTCAGCTTTAGCCTTACGCAGGTCGACCCCATTAAAAATGAAGGTGAAATACGATGACAATTGAAAAAGAAAAACTACTGGATTTGTATCGGACAATGGTCCGCATCAGGCGCTTTGAAGAAAGAGTTGCCCGGGAATTTGCCGAGGGGAATATTCCGGGTAGCGTCCACTCCTACATCGGTGAAGAGGCAGTTGCTACGGGGGCAATAGCCCATCTGAGACCTGATGACTACATCATGAGTACCCACCGCGGACACGGACACATGATCGCCAAGGGTGGAAAAACCGACCGGATGATGGCCGAGCTTTTTGCCAAGAAAACCGGTTACTGCCTAGGTAAGGGAGGCTCAATGCACATTGCCAACCTGGACATTGGGATGCTGGGTGCCGCCGGCATCGTGGGGGCAGGAATTCCGATTGCCACGGGGGCGGGGCTTTCCGCCAAGCTGAGGGGAACAGACCAGGTTACTCTCTGC
>Ga0209979_1004532_pt1 | contig 11445 bp, 10 predicted proteins | sample AnhtaG_FD_183114 | JGI IMG/M metagenome (GOLD analysis project Ga0209979, IMG submission 183114) | Deep subsurface microbial communities from Anholt, Denmark to uncover new lineages of life (NeLLi) - Anholt_01485 metaG (SPAdes) (version 2) | ecosystem: Environmental > Aquatic > Marine > Oceanic...
AAGGGAAAACCTGTGGCAGGGAAGGCGAGTCCGCTATGCAGTACCATCGAGGCGTTCGACTGGCATGCCAGAGCAGTTCGTTTGTCAGCGAAGCTGACAGTTGGTTTGGTGAGCTCAGAAGATGCCAAACGCAGTGTTGCTGGCAAGGCCATGGAGCTTAGGGAGCGAAGCGACCATAAGCTGGAGCGCTCAAGGCAACCGATCCCTTGTCCTTGCCAGCATTCCTTGAAAGAAAGCTCACCAAACCAACGCCTGCGACTGCAGGCAAAACGAACTGCTGACGACGGTGCGAGGGGAGAGGCGATGCCCTGAGCGAACGCCTTGGTGCCCTTGTCACCTGGAGCGAGCGTAGCGAGCAAGAGAGCGATGGGCGCGCCGAGCCCAGAGAGAGGAGACCAACCCCCGGCGAACCGTCTTTTCCGATTTCTGCTAAAAACAGAAATTCAGACGTTCACGAAGTGAACATGTCTGGGAAAAGGGCGATAGCCAAGGTGAGCCGGGGTGACCCTGACGTGGCTCGTTTTAAAGTTTCTTTGCTATCTTTCTTTTCAAAGAAAGTAGAGTAGCTCCTCTGCCGCAAGTGCTCTTCAGGCTGACCTTAGCCAAACCACGAAGCCTTACTGCTACGAAGTAGCCTGCCGTGCCGCCCCACCCGCCTACCTAGAGATCTAACAAATAGCAAAGCAGGCGGGTGGGGCTCGCACCGACACGGCAGCTTTAGCTGCCCTACCGATAACCCTGTTACCTATGAGCCTTGACTACTTACCAGGGTGATATTGACAAGCCAGCAAGCCCTGTCGGCCGCCTCGGTCGACTGGGCGGGGAATAACTACCAGCAAATTTGCCTCAAATACCTACCAGCCAGCCCTGGGCGACGTGAGCCTCGAACGTCGCACAGGGCGGGGGATGGCTACCAAGCCTCAAGGACTTGACTACTTACCAGGGTGGTCTTAACAAACCAGGCAGCACAGTCAGACTGTCTCAGGCTGACTGTGCGGGGAATGGCAACCAGTAACCCCTGTAGCCCCTGGCTCACTTTAGCAAACCAAGCAAGCCTGTCGGACGCCTCGGCCGACAGGCGGGGGATGCTACCTACCTTAGAGGCTGATATTAGAAAACCGAGCAAGTGCTGTCAGGCGTCTCGGCTGACAGCACGGCACTGGCAACCAACCTTAGAGGCTGACTTAATAAACCAAGCAAGTGAGGTCACAGAACGTAGTTCGTGACCTCACGGGGGAAGCAACCAGCCTTCCAGGGTGATATTAGAAAACCGAGCAAGTGCTGTCAGGCGTCTCGGCTGACAGCACGGCACTAGCAACCGAGGCTGGCGTAACCCCTCGTAACTCCTCGTAACCCCCTCGCAGGAGGGACAGTGAAACGAGCGAGGGGGCGGGCGGCGGGTGGCACGGCTTGCCGTGCCAGAAGTAACCCCTAGGCAGGATGCGCAATTGCTCACTGGCCGACCACGAAGCCCCTGGCCCCACGACACCCTGGACAACCAAGGAAACCCCTGGCGACAGCGACACCTCCTCCCCAGGATGATTTGAAAACCGCCCAGCTGTCGCCAGGGGTGGGGAATGACACCAAGGCTTGTGGAACTCCCTCCCCCCGAGGTGATTGCCAGGGGCGGGACTAGCAACCAAGCCTCACTGGCGGGGTAACCTTGGCAACCCCGGCTGCTTGGTTACCTTCGCTCCTACGACCTTCTTCGCCTCGTGAGCGATCCTTCTTGCCGACTCTGACCTTTCGGCTAGGATTGCCGCTTCGGCTAACGTGTAAACTATGGCGTCGGGGGGGGTAAACCATCTCTATATGACTCATTCAATATGAACCACACCTCATCGCCCTGGTATATGGCTTTGAAGCAGCTCGGGTTCATTTATCCTTAGCTCCTCCTTATGGCTACTACCAGCGCTACGATTACCAGGAACATGACGATGGCAAGAGTGATATCGAACATTGACGGTTATCCTCTCTCTTGTGGCTCTTGGTATGGGATATCTAGAGCCTGATATATGGACTCCTCTGTCTCCCCTGCTATCCTCTCTCCCTTCTCGTTGAATAGTCCCTCACCATTGGCCTTTAGATGCCATCCCTGCCTCTTGGCTAACGAGGCTAACCTGATGTTGTTCTCCTTGCTCCCTGTCCTTATGAGTAACAACGTTGCCCACGTGGCTGGTGTGGCGTAGTAGATATCAATGGCGATGCCTGACTTCTTGTCTCCATACCACAGGCTCTTTACTTTGTTGCCGTTCAGGGTTATCCTGCCGATGCTGGCTATCACGCTACTCAGGACTAACCATACCCCTGGCTTCTCTACTAACACCATGTCGATGTCATGGACCACTGGCTTACCTCTCCTTATGCTTCCTACTATCTCTATCTTCTCGCAGTATGGTGATAGGGTTTCTTTGACCTTCTCGGCTATTGTTGTGGCTTCTTCTAATCTCATCGTCTCTTCTCTCCTTTGTTCCTTTTCTTTCTCCTCTTTATTGTTTGACTCCCCTTTATTCCTTTTGGGACTCCCATGGTTTCCTTTTCTGAACTGGTAATAAGCTGAGAGCTTTTTACGGTGCGGCCAGGGTAAGCCTCTGGGTATAGCGAGCCTGTCTACGGCTGTAATCAGCCTGGATGGCCATGACACGATAGAGCTTATTCGAGATCCCGCACCGCTCATCAGTGACGGTGATGACATCGTATAGCTCCTGACCACAGTTGACAGGGACTACGAGATTGCCACGCTCCGCTCGCAATGACTCCTTACGGAGGATGGCATCGGCTCTCTCCTGGGCCCTATCGACATTTTCCAGGTTAGGGTCATAATCGGGCTGGAAGTTGTCTATAGCGAGCTCAAGGTTGCCCCAGTCAAAGGCTGAGGCGATGATGTTGGCGTCGCTGGCATCTCGGCCTACAGCTCGGGCCTGGGATAGCGGGACTGCCTGACGATATTCTCCCTGGAGAATGCGATGATAGCCTGGAGCGTTCTTATACTCGTAGCACGAGGAATCGGGATATTGATGATCTGGCCCCCTGGGCTCCTTGGTGGTGGCCACGGTGTAATCTATGGCTGGGTAGTATCTCTGATAATCGAGCAGGTCACTGGCCATGGCCAGTAATCTCCTCACCGCGGCGTCCCCTGGCTGCCCAGGGTTAACGATAAACTCTGGCTTAAGGCTATTGATAGCAGTACTGCGGTTGCAAAGGTTACAGAGGCATATCCCCCAGCGGCAAAGCATACATTTGATAAGCTGCCAGACAGTTTCGGGAAGCACGGGAAACCAGGCAAAGTTCCAGCGCAGTTGGGTGCGGGCTCGCCACCTATCGGATAACCCCCAGCCATCAAGACAGTGAAGGGTGAAGAGTGAATGGTTAGGAGAGGAGGAGTATTCCCAGCCATCTATCCAGTAGACGCCGGCCTGGGAGGCCTCGTTTGGGGAATGACACGTCCAGACCACAGTATTGTCCACAACTGTTTCTCCCAGCACGGTGGGCCAGGTAGGCTCGGTAGTAGCGTGGGAAGTGCCTGCCGTGGTGCATTCATAAAAGAAGCCAGTTTCCTTCCCCGCGGTCGGGACAATGATATCGCCCTCGGCATAAGCGGTGGCTGCTTCCCAAGTTGGCGGCGAGGTTCGATAGCCCAGTTTAAGGATCACTTCGCTTCGCTTTTTTAGCTTTGCGATATCGCCCTCACCAGGGTTGGCAAACTTTCCTGAGTGATTGTCCAACTCGATGGTCAATTCCCCTGGTATGCGTTGATTTAATTCGACGATGTCCTGGGTTAGATCTAAGGGGTCTCCCGCTGCCCTGGGAGCTCTCCATACTCCGTCGGGGCGCTCCATCCACCAATAATCTGCCGTGGTGGCTAATCTTAAGCCATAAGTCGAAGAAACGCCCTCGAGGAACGGCTTGGGCTCGGAGTAGGCCATCTCGGAGAACTCGGAGGCCCTGACAGCGTGGAAGCGAAGAGGGCGGTTATAGGCCGTTGTGCCACTGAAGGCCTCCACGGTGGTCATCTGAAACCACTCGTAGGGCTGGGGCGATGCGGGCAAGTGGACATCGGGGTATTGAAATTTAAGGCCCTCGGCTTCGGGGGCGGTAGCGAAATACTGCCAGGCTAGCCAGCCATAGGTGTCGCTGAGCTCGGTGCGGAATAAGGCATAAATCCGGTAAGGGTAATCTGACTTACCGGCAGCGAAGATGATGCACATCTTGTTGGTGTCAAAGGTGGCTCCCAGGCCATAAATGTCCCAGAGGCCGTTGGTAAGAGGTTCGCTGTGAGGATATTCGCTCTTACTCTGGTCTGAAGTATCCAGGACGATGGCGTTGAGCTCGCAGTTAGTTATGACGGAGTTGGCAATGAAGCAAACCACCTTGGTTGATGTCCCCCACCAGGTGGCAGCCGTGGAAGTGGCATTCTGGTAAGTGGAAAGCTCAGCATTGGTCCAGTCTACTCCATAATTATGGGAATATAGCTTCCTGATGGTGTTATCAGTCTTGCGGTAGAAGATATAGACCTTGGCGCCATAAGCGGCGATAGCACAGGGGCCCTCGCAATCGATGGCAGCCTCCGTCCACTGAGTATAATCGGAGCCCGGGCCGGGGTTGGTGATCTTCTGGCGATAGAGGGTGTTGCCGCTGACTCTGATGCGGTGCATGCTCCCCTGGTCGTCGAAGGCGATGCCGTGGTGGCTGTCGGGTTCGCTGCCCTCATAGAGCCTGGTCCAGTGAAGCCTCTGGATGCCCTGCTCGAAGTCATAGACCTTGGCCTCGACGTAGGGGAGACGGTCGGGTTTCTTCTGGGCGGCGAGTAAAGAATCAGTCAACTGTCTCATAGTCGATAGTCCTTTGAATGGTCCTTTTGCTGACGTTGAAGATGTTTGCTAGTTCCTTTTTGGGCTTTCCTTGCCTTGTGAGTTCTCTAATTTGCATATTGCGAAGCTCTTTGGCAGGGCAACTCCCAGGAATTTCAAGCACACATTGAGAGAAGGGGCAATCCAGGCAGATTTGTATTTCCTCTTCCCGAGCTTTGCCTTTTATTAAGGGACACTTTGTCGCTTCCATAGTTCCTTCGTTTCACTCAGGACAGGCTCTTCCCGTGTGGCTTTTTGGAGATAAGGACAGCACCGGCAATGATGGCGATTAGTCCCCAAAACTCGTGGTTGGCGGGGGTAAGGGTGAAGGGACCGTGGATTAGCTCGTCCAGGACCAAGCCTGCTCCCCCGCCTGCGAGGGCAAAGCCGATAACGCGGAAATAATATTGATGCCAGGTCATTTCTTCTCCCCTGCACGAGGCTGAAGCCTCGCACTACGTTCTTTTGCCCGAGCGACGGTTCTTTCGCCAAACCACCACAAAATTACCGGGATGGCCAGGCCGAGAAACCACTGCGGGGCGTCAATCTCTTCCACGACGACCTGGGCCAGGACGGCAGCGAAAATGATGGTTACCACCGGCCTGGTGGCCTTTCTGAATACATCTCCTATATCCATGTCATTACCTCAGCTACAAACAGGCCCTGAGAGCCGATTTTAGGGGGGTAAAATCTCTTTTGCCACATAATACCCATGTTTGCCTCCATTCCCACAGTTCTTCAGTCACTTGACGGGCTCTGCGGGCAAAAATCGGTTAAATCAGCACTCCGAGGGTGTCAGGGACTCTTTTGTCCGCTTTTTCATAATGTCTTGCCAGGTGACGGGCTGCCTTGATGATTTCCTCGGGGTCTGCCTGGACCCTCTCCCCCCGATATCCGCCCCGGCTTAAGGCTGCCACCGCTGCGGGCATACGGTCCCAGTCGACGGTCTTCTCGATATTGAGCCGGCCCTGGAGAGCTCTGAAGATTGCCCTGGTGTGATGGGGAAGCTTCCAGGTCTCAGGGTCCTCGGGGTCACCGACGATAGCGAAGGCCTCCTTGGGTAGTCCCTCCTTGGTGATCTCTTTTTCGACTGCTTCTTTGACTTTGCTCATGGTTTCCTCCTTGCACGAGGCTAAAGCCTCGCACTACACTGTAAATACGGCGATGACGCAGGTGTCCTTGGGATTGTCGCCAGGGATAGCCACGATGACATGTCGGCCGGCTATCATCTGGTCTGAGGCGATGTTCCTGGCTACGGGGATATTATCGAGGTAAGCAGCAATCGAGCCAGCTAGCTGGACCTCAGCCCGGTAGTCGGTGCTGTTGAAGCTCTTTAGCGTGCCGATGCTGAGCATAAATCAAACCTCAAAAGTCAAAAATCAAAATGACAAGTCAAAATGTAAAACTTTTTGCATTTCATTCGCTGTAAAGCTCCTTGGTGATCACTCGGCTGCTGGTGGTTTTGAGCTTCTTCTCATAGCGGGCAAGCCTCTCCTTGCCCCACTTGCCGAAGTTGATGGTGGCGTGCCTACCTGCGATGGTGGCTCTGTCCACGGTATAGACCGATGCTGATGTGGCCAGGTAGCCGGTGGCGCCCAGGACGATGATTTCCTCGTGTTCCTCGGGGATGGTGGAAAAGGTTACGACGGCCTCTACACTGTGGCAAGTCCAGACCAAAGTAGTGCCATCGGTGACAGTCTGGCCGAGAGTAGTGGGCCAGGTAGGCTCGGTGGTGGCGTGGGAAGTGCCTGCTGTGGTGCAGACATACTTGTAGCCGTTGAAAGTAGTGGGCCATACGAAAGCGCCTAAGCTGTAGGCGGTTGATGCTTGCCAGGCAGCGCCTAGGACATGTTGCCTCCCCCACTTGACTCTGGCATTGTCTCCGTTGCCTATATCTTCCATATAGAGCTCATCCATCCACTGGGTGAACTTCTGCAGGTAAGGCGGGTGCTGGCCGATGGGGAACTCCACGGAGTAAACCTTTAGCCTTTGAGCAAGGCTGGAGATATCCAGAATAGCAGTGCCGTCTTCGGTGGCGATATCGTCCTGCTGCTGCAAGGGATATGCCAAGGAGAACTCCCGCACTACCCGCTCGATAGCTCCGTCCACCTCGTCATTCGCCCAGCGATAGTTAGCGGCGTCGGTGTCCTGGAGGTCCTCTCGGACTCTGGCTCGCATTTCGGTTAAAGTCATATTTTCACCTCAAAGCCCAATAAATTGGGCAACTACATTTATGCGGGGGAGGGAGGGTCGATGCTCCCTCCCCTGGGGGGGAGGGAAGGGTCGGCCTCTATTCCGTCCTGTCTTCCCTCCCCAATCCTTAAGGAGGTGTGAGATGCCTTGCCAGCTCGGTAGATTTCGCAGGTTGTTGCCGATGGTCTGTTTGCGCCTGACACTGGCAAGCTTCATTTAGTCTCTCACTCCGCTAAGCATGGCTGCCTTGGGCAAGCCAAAGAGGGCTAAGCTGGTATACCACTTAACCCTGGTTCGGGAAGCGTCCTTGGTCTCCAGAGAGCCAAGTCGCTCCACCTGCAGCATCTCGGGGCTGGAAAGCCCGCAAACAGCGCCCTCGCCCATCTGGAAGGCAAAGATAGTGGAGCAATCGGTGGACCCACCAATCACCTTGTTATCCCCTACCCAGTCGTTAATGGCGATGGGGATGCCGTTGTACATCTGGATTTGCTCCCCAAACATGCCGGGTCTGGTTTCCAGAACGGTTCCTGAGAGTCTGATAAGGTTCTGGACCTTCCGGCGGCTTCTGCGGCTCATTAACAGCATCTCGGGCTTGCCGCCTCTGATCAGGTCAATGAGCTTATCCAGGTTGGTGAAGCTCAATGTGCCGCCATCTGACCCCGAGGCAAGGTGATGGCCGGCATAGCAAGTCCAGGTGACCGTGCCGTCGGTCCTGGTGGCGCCCTCGGTGGTAGGCCAGGAGGGCTCGGTGACTCCTGAAGTGCCAGCCACGGTGCAGACATACTTGAAGCCGTTCTCCTTGCCTGAGGTGGGGTTGACGGTGTCGCCCAGAATATAGGCGGTGCTGGCTTCCCAGACAGTGCCCGTAAGGATCTTATAAAGGCCATCGGGCTGGTTGGCATCCACGCCTGAGTTTCCGTTGATGAAGGTGTTCTCAAACTCGTGCCTCAGGGCCTTGGCCTTCTGCTCGATAACGGCTGCCTCTAAATCCTGGACATTGGAGCGGGTAGCCTTGAGGAAGTTATCCACATCGGCATCGCCGCCCAGGACGCAGAGGCTAGCAGTTACCTGCTCAAAGGTTGGCTCTGCGGCAGCCCATTCCCCGGTGACCGGGGCATGCCAGGCTACGGTGGGCAAAGTTTTCTCCCGATTGTATTTCAGGCTATTGCCCACGATTTGAATGAAGGGTAGCTCCTGCAAGACGGGGCTATCCTTGACGATGGTCTCGATGATTCCTTTTAACAGGATATCGGTCGAGAGCTTACTGGCTTCGATTAAAGATATGCTCATATTTTATTCCTCCATGTGTAGGCCTGATAAATCAGGCAACTACACCGTTTATTTTTGCTGAATACCAGCGGTGATCTTCTCCCTGGGGGAAAGCCCCTCAAGTGATATCTCGCCTCTGGTGGGCGCCCCTGCGGGCACTTTGGTCCCGGCTGCCTCAGCCTCCATGGTCTTCTTGACCGCCTCGACGATGGCCTTGCCCTTATTGATGGATTCGTTGATCTCCTCGATGGTCTCCCCGACGATAATGCCCTCGGGGATAGTGGGGTTAAGGGCCTTGGCCATACCGAGGTATTTGGCCACCGCCTCGGTTTTGGCTTCCCTAGTGGTTGCCAGCTCAGCAGCTGAGGTTTCCAATTCCTTGGTTTTGCCCTCGAGCTGCGTGGTGAACTCAGCGACCTGAGACTCGAACTCGGTCACGTGAGCCTCAAGCTCAGCTACCCTGGTATCTTTCCCCGCTAAGGTTTCCTCCAGGGCTGCCCTGGCGGTCTTTCCCTCCTCAAGCTGAGCCTTGATAGCGGTCAATTCGTCGGCTGCCGAAACGTTGTTCTCGGGCACTTGGGTTGTTCCCTTTTCGTTATCCATGTTCCTCCATGATTGAGTTATTATTCAGGCACTTCCATCTCAGCGGCAACCGCTCTCTCTCTCGCTCCTCCGCGTGTTGACTGTGCCCTAAACTCCCGATTCATTTCCAGGATCCTCTCCCTCTCCTCAAGCCACCGCTTAAACTCCTCGTCGGGATCCATTATGCCCATCTCGTCCATGGCAGTCCTTCGTGAGTGGACTCCTGCCTGGACAAGTAATTGCTCATTCTGAGCCTGCCTGGCTGTATCCGCTGGCAATATCGGCCCCCAAACTACTCTGTGGGTTATGCCCTCAAAGTTCTCACCAAGATACTTCGCTGCCAGCCTCAAGATCATCTCTGCCCTCTGGTGATAGGTGTTGGTCCTGATGGTCCTCTTCCGGGTAACCTTCTGGATTAACGAGCCTAGCTCGATCTGCAGGGCTGCTCCGGAGAGCTCTCTTTCCGTGCCGCCATAGGCTGCCCGGGGGCATTCCGAGATATCGTGGAGGCAGCGGTAAACCAAATCTATGAAGTCTATATGCAGCCTGATACCTCCTCCCTGGAGAAGATCTAACAGGTAGGCTTTGGCGTCCTCGGGTAAAGTCCATACCGCCCCTGGCTGGACCTTGATATCCTCGGCTGAGCCGACGTTCTCGAGGACGGCGATAGGGTTGCCTGATAACTCAAGGATCCTCGATAGCTGGCTCAGGGCTCGGTTTAGCTCCCTCTGTGGCTGGATGATATTGGGGATATCCGATGTGCCCCAGAACTTCTTGGGCTCACGGAGGTTAGGGAAGAGGATAAAGGGGATAAAGCCGTAGGGGTTTGGCTTGGACTGGATCTTATCGTTATCCAGGTAAAGCTCGAAGTCCTTAGCGGTCCAGAGCTCGGTGATAGTAGCTTTCTTAGGCGAAGCTATGCCATAGAGCAGCTGAATCTCATCCTGGGTGAGCTCGTATCTTGAAGCTACTCGCCACACCTTGGCCAGGTCGTCTCCCAGCCACCAAGCGAAGATACCAGAGACATCGGGCGATGTGATCCTGATGCGTTTCTCATCTGCATCCCAGATAACCTTGTAGCAGCCATCGCCCAGGATCGCGGCGTCTATCTCAGTCTCCCAATCTAGCTGCTGGAGGTTATTGTCCTGGTAAACCTGGTGCAAAAGCTGCTCTGCTGTCCTGATTTTAGCTTTCAATTCCTCGCCTTCCCCTGCGGGGTAGCAAGCGAAGGTTAACCCCTGCATGAGATAGCTGGTGACTTTATCGATTGATACCTTGGCATAATTGAATACCAGCTGGCGGTGCCTGGATGTCTGCATCCATTGGCTGCCGTTATAGAAATCGAGGTTCTGGCGGTAGGCGGTTAGCCTGGCGGTATCCGTTCGAGCTAGCTGCCCGGGGTTGAAATCATTCATCTCTTAACCCTCCCTTTGCTGTTCTGGGGCTGAAGTCCCTGGCCCCTTCTGCTGCCAGGGCCAAGCTCATAAGGAAATCGTCGTGCCCTTCCTGCGGGTCGACGTAGAAATTCATCGTCTGGTTGGGGCGGTATTGAGCCCTGGCTCTCTCGAGCTGAAACATCATCTCTTTATACTCCTTCGAGCCGTCCTGTTTATAGAGCTTTAGCCTCCCTGCGTTAGCGAAAGCTAAAAGCTCGAAACCCATATCGGACTTGCTCTTCTGGGTGAACACAAACGGCTTTACCCGGGACCCGAGCTCCTTTCTCAAGAAGCTGGCCACGGGCTGCCCGATACCGGTAGCGTCAACAACAATCCTCTGGCAATTCCACTTTTTAAGGATATCCACCATCTGGGGATATAGCCTGCTATGGGGTATGCCGGTCCACTGGTATTGCTCCACGACTCTCAGGGTTGGCTCGGCTAACACAAGCTGCGAGCGCTGGGCTGTGTCTACCTCAGCGATGGTGATCACGGTGGAATCGAGCTTCGGTTTGGCTGCCATGAGGGCTGCCTCTCTAGTTTCTTCTCTCTCCCCTGCCAGGTCTATGCCGGCAATGTATTGCGTTGTGTGATCCTCGGGTTCTTTCAGCCGTGGATGTGTGCCGAGCATCAAGACGATTTGCTGACGGGTGAGGAATCCTCCGCCACCGCTAATAGGAAGCAGCAAGTACTGGGTTCTGAATAGAGGGTGAGTCTCGCCGAGCCTTACCCTCTCCCCTTTAACATACTGCTTATAGGCATCGTTGTATCTGGCTACTTCAAGCCAATCGTATCTGAAGTGGCGCTTGATGCCGTCCTTCTTCTCAAGTTCAAGGTTGGCTAGCTTTATCTCCTCAAGCAAGGTGGAATCGTCCCAGGTTGTACCATAATGAACTGTGGTTACGTTCGAGACTGAGCCCATGGGCCGAAACTCCTTGGTATATTTCTCCTTACTGACGTCCTGGGATTCGTCTATCTCTAAAAGGATATCGGCGGTGTGTCCTACCACTGAAGCTGACTCCTCGGCTGATAGAAATATCTGCCTGGCACTGCCCAGGACGATGATGTAGCCCATCTCGGTGTGATAGATACCATCGAAACCAAACTCATCGAGC
>Ga0209979_1004534_pt1 | contig 11442 bp, 7 predicted proteins | sample AnhtaG_FD_183114 | JGI IMG/M metagenome (GOLD analysis project Ga0209979, IMG submission 183114) | Deep subsurface microbial communities from Anholt, Denmark to uncover new lineages of life (NeLLi) - Anholt_01485 metaG (SPAdes) (version 2) | ecosystem: Environmental > Aquatic > Marine > Oceanic >...
ATCCATATTTTACGAAATCAATGGGATGAATTATTTTTTTATCTGTCCCCGGATAAGAGCTAAGGGCATAAACGATAGCATTATTAGGGGTACCCACAATAAGAAAATGGGCAAAAGAGGTGGCAAAAGCCGTAGCTAATCCGACTGCCCAGGGTTCTCCTACCCCACCGGAGAGAATTCCCATAGGAACAGTAATCGGACCTAAGAGGGAAGTAGTAGCAGCATCACTCATAAAGTTAGTCATCACCCCGGAAAAAAGACTTGCTCCCACCAGTAAGGGCATCTGCCCATTTGCTCCCAAGGAGCTAAGTCCATTTAAGAAGAATTTGGCCAACCAAAGGGCAGCTCCGCTATTTTGTAGTAAAGCTCCCATAGTAAGTGCTCCACAATACATTAACCAGGCATTCCAGGATATGTTGGTCAAAATCTTCTTCCAATCTACTACTCTAAATACCACTGGAATTATTAGGGCAAGTAAGGCAGGTCCACCTAATCCCAAGACCTTACTCTTGGTTATCCACAGGGAGAGGATAGATAACATCATCAATAAGATTAATATTTCATCAAACTTCATCGCTCCCATAAGCTTGTTTTCTCTTTTTATGGCTTCCAATCCGGGGGTTAAATCTTTTATCTTGGTCTTACGGAACATAAAAAGTAGATAAATTACTACTACTACAGCTAATATAGGAACCAAGGGCATTCCATAAGCCATCCATTGGGTAAAACTCATAGAGACATTATAATTATCAAAAAAGCCCATCATAATAGCATTACGTCCGCCTGCTGCCGGTGAACCTACTCCACCTACATTAAGAGCAAAACAAAGGGTAAGAAGAAGTAGCTTGGCCAACTGAGGATCTTCTTTTATCTGTAATCCTTTATCATTTGCCCCTTTTAGAGCCCCGGCATAGATAATAACCATAACCGGAGTCATAAAGGCGGCAATAGCATGAGCAGATACGAATGCACCTAAGATGGACATAGAGATAGCAATTACAAAAAGGGGGAATTTAAATCCTTTTACCCATCCTAAAATCCAACTAGCTAAACGTTTGTGTAAACCAACTTCGGTTACTACTACTCCCATAGCCAAAACACCTAAAAGAAAAAGAGGGGCATCTCCACAGAAGGTTTTACCTATCTCTGCCTTGGGAAGCAAGTAAAAAAAGTAAGCCAGAAAAGGCATAAGGATACCGACTATGCCGATAGGCAGCGCTTCGGTAGTAAAAAATATTGTAGCCATAGGAATTATTCCTAAAACCAATTTTGCCTTCCAGGCGGCTTGAGAAATACTACTGGCTACCCCTGTTCTTATCATATTATCGGCAAAACCATATTCTTGAACAAGTTTTTTTAGACTTTCAGGAACAGGAAGAATAAAAGCTATAAAGGCAAAGATGGCAGTTCCTATAAGCAGCCAGAGCATCTTATTATCCATACAAAGTTTATTGTAATTTTTGGTAGGCAATTCTTGATTCATTTATTTTCCTCCCATAATTGTTATTCTTTTAAACTATTATTTTCAGTAGATCTTGTCATAAATAAAATATTTTTACTTCATAATTAAATTACTAAAATCTTTTTTCTTTATTTTCTCAATAATATTATTAAATCTATCTGATGTATATCGAAAAAATTCTTGGTAAGCAGGGCATACAATATTTAATCGTGGTTTCCCATTAATAAAAGGTTCACGCCAACGACGACAACCTCCCAGACATATGGGAAAGAATGGGCAATTATGACACTTAGGATCAATATACTTCGACACTTCAACGAATTTGAAACTAATTGGCGATTTTAAAAGTTCGATAAAGCTCTTTTCTTTAATATTGCCTATATACCATTTATCCAATACGTAAAAATCACATGGGTAAACCCCTCCATTTGCCTCAATAATAAATTGACAAGTACAATGACCCAACATTCCACAAGCTTCTGGAGGGTATCCCATTAATAATTGAATGAGATTATCAAAATAACGGATACTAATTATATGGTCATTCATTATATCTACATACCATAGATCAAAAAGTGTTTTTAAAAAATAACTATATTTTTTTGGAGTTAAAGAAAAACGATATCCTCCTGGCTCTTCATCTAAAGGATCTAAACAGGGTATAAATTGTAAATACGTAAAATTTTTATTCTTGAAAAAGTTGTAGATTTTATGAATATGTCGAGCTACTTGAACAGTTACTACAGTTAATATATTATATTTAACATGATATTGATCAAGTAAATAAATCGCTTCTATAACTCTTTGAAAGGTTCCTTCTCCCTGATTATCCACTCTATACAGATCATGAATTTTTCTAGGACCATCCAAGGAAATTCCAACAAGAAAATCATTTTGTGCAAGAAAACGAGCCCATTCTTCATCTATGACTAATCCATTTGTCTGGATAGCATTATTAATTTTGATATTTTTTTTATTGTATTTTTTTTCATATTCCACTAATTTTTTGTAAAAATCTATACCTACGAGAGTAGGTTCACCTCCTTGAAAAGCAAAAGTACAGGCATCTTCTACTTCATTTAAGGCTTTTCGTACAATCTTTTCCAATAACTCAAAATCCATAAACCCCCAAGATTGATATATTCTTTTTCCTGAAATAGAACGATAAAAACAATACTCACATCGCACATTACAATTACTAGAAGAAGGTTTGATCATTATACTTAACGAGTTAATCATAATAAGACACCTTTTCTATCGCCATCACCCAGCAGTTCTCACCGGAATTCAAATCATATTAGGCCCTTCTTTACTAGTAAAGACAATCCTATTCTCCATCCCACCAGTTAACCAGGAAATATTACTATTTTTCGCAAGAATAATTCCATCCAAGCCCTTTTCATCTAATAGTTTTATAATTCTTTCTTGCTTAATCTCTATTTCATCCATTTTTATCACCCTCTTTAATCATCTTTGCTTCAGCAGCAGGAATGCTTACATAATCCTCCAGAACTTTGAAAATTAGCATTTATAGGTTAATATACAACATTATAAACTTATACGGACAACCGTACAACTATTATATACTCTATTAATCGTACTTGTCAACTTATATTTTTAAAATTTTTTAAAATTATTTTTAAAATTTGTCATTTAAAAATCAAAACTGGACTGTTTTTTAATAGTCACAGTTTAAATTGCGCGGGCAGCAAGATAGGTGAAGGAAATAGTATGAGTTAGCAAAAATCCGTGTAAGAGAGGAGATATTCGGGAGGTACAAAAAGTGCTAACTTAATCGGTAGAAAAGCGGTGTATCGTAACCTGGTGGTATGTTCTATCTGGATATAGGATGGGAGAGGGAAACTCAGATTCATTAACTGAATTAGGGAAAAATTCAGTTTCCAAGCAGAGGCCGCTGTGTTTCTGAAACAGCGCTCCACCTGCACCTCTAATATTGTCAAGAAAGTTCCCAGAATAAAATTGGATACCTGGTGTGGTGGTTAAAATTTCCATAGTGCGACCGCTTTCCGATTCATAAAGCTTTGCCGCCAGGCTGATCTCTTGATTTGAGGATTCGATAACAAAGCAGTGGTCATAACCGCCTGCAGTATCATTAATATCTTTTCCAATTAATTTCGGCTTGGTGAAATCCATAGGAGTACCGTAAACAGTCTTAATTTCTCCGGTGGGGATTAGATTATTATTAACCGGGAGGTATTTTTTACCTTTAAGAGTCAACTGATGATTCATAACTGTTCCAGAACCTGCACCAGCTAGATTCCAGTAACTATGGTTAGTTAGATTCACAATAGTAGGTTTATCTGTTTGAGCATTATATTCAATTTTAAACTCATTATCTTCATTCAGACTGTAGGTTACTGTCACTCTTAGATTTCCAGGGTATCCTTCCTCTCCATCTGAACTTAGATAAGAGAAGGTCACTCCGGTTAAAGCAGTGTCTTCGAAACTCTCAGCTTGCCAGACAACCTTATCAAATCCCTTGTTTCCACCATGCAGGTGGTTCAGACCATTCTCATTACGAGCAAGATAATATCTAACACCATCCAACTGAAAAACTCCTTTGGCAATACGATTAGCAAAACGACCGATTACGGCACCAAAATAAGAATGACCAGCCAAATATTGTTGAAGATTATCAAAACCGAGAGTTATTTCTTTAATTTCTCCTTCTCGGTCAGGCATTTTAAGGGAGATAATGGTACCACCCAGGCTCATTACCGTGGCCGTAACCCCTTTGGAGTTATTCAAAATAAATTTTCCGACTTTTTTCCCTTCTAGAGTTGTTCCAAATAATTCATACTTAACGCTCATATTATACACCTTTGAGTTTTTTATTTTTTATTATAACTATATTTGAGATAATTTTCAAAAAATCTTTAAAGAGAGCCATAATAATAGCCATACACTGAATAACTACCTTAATTTTTTATAATCTCAAATCGGGAACCAATTTCAGGAAGCTTGGTTACCTCGATTCTTACCGGAAAGGCATCTCTTAATGATTCCAGGTGTGTAATGACCAATATCTTATCAAAATCTTCACTTATAGATTGGATGGCCTGTACCAGGTTGTCTATACCTTCTTCGTCCTGGGTGCCAAACCCTTCATCCATAACCAGAGTTCTTAATTTAGTCCCTGCCCTTCTGGTCAGTAACTTGGATAGAGCTATTCTTAAAGAAAAATCTATCCGAAAGGCCTCTCCCCCGCTATACAGCTCATAGTCCCGAATACCCAATTCATCACTTATCTTGATATCTAAGGTCTCTTTTATCCCCCCGCTCTTTAAATCTCGGAGAGACTCGATAGAAATCTGGGTACTATTATTAGTTAGTTTAGCCAACAGGTCATTAGCCTCTTCTTCGATTTCCGGTAAGGCATTTTCGATAATCAGTGCCTGAATCCCATTCTTCCCAAAAGCCACAATCAATTTCTCATAAATATTCTTCTCTTTCTTACTTTTTTCTAATTCTTTACCTATCTCTTTCTTCTCTTTTCCCAATTTAAGACACTGGTCAAATTTGCTCTGATACCCTCCTCTTTCTTCTAAAATTTTATCTTTAAGGGTTTGATCAGAATTTAATACCTCTTCCTCTTGAACTAATTTTTCTTTCAGGGAAGGAAGTTCTTTTAATTCTATTTTTACTTTCTCTTTCTTCTTCTCCGAATCTTTTAAATCTAATTCTTTCTGTTGATAATGTTCTTGTAATTCGGATAGTCCGTCTCTTAAAGAATCAATCTTTTTCTCTGCCTCTTCTAATTTTGCTTTTTCCAGAGGAGCATTACTTAATTCTTCAATCTTACGGTTTAACTGACGGTGTCTTGCTTCATCGTAACCAATATTTTTAATTTGCTCTTCAAGTTCTTTTAATCTTTTCTGTTCTTCTGGGGCGTAATCCTTCTCTTGAATAGTTTTTTCTAATTTTTTAATCTCTTCCTGCAAGCCAACCATCAGTTTTGCGGCTTGTTTAGATTCTTCGTATTCAAAATGTACTTTGCTTAACTTCTGCTGCCAGACATCTTTATCTTTCAATTTTTGGTTAGTCTCTCTCCATTTTTCTGCCAATTTATCTTTCTGTTTACTTGACTCCTCCGCATCTTTTTTTAATTTCTCTATCTTTTTAATATTTAAACCAATTTCTTTATTTATATTATCCTTAATCTTCCACTTTCTCTCAGCGTTTAATTTTGCCTCACACAAAGGGCACTCTCCCTCCGGATTCTCTCTTAACAGACGCAGTTTTTCCTGATTATCTTTATTATCTTTTTCTAATCTTTCTATCTGACCTTTAATACTGTTTATTTCTATATTAAGTTCGCTGCCTTTTTGCCGAATTTCTTCACTCTGCTCTTCGAGTGATTTTATCTCCTTCATCTTTTTTTCTAATTCCAAAAGCTTGACCTTATTTTTTGCCCCCTGCTCGACCTTGACCTTTAAATCTTTGTATCTGTCTTTTTTATTCCTAACTTCTACTTCTAAATCTGCTCGCTCACTTTCTATCCTTCTCTCGGTAAGAACTTTATCTTCTTCTATTTTCCTGATTTTTTGAAGCTTTCGGCTAAATTCATTGTTTTCGGTATTAAATTTCTGATAATTTTTAAAATCATTTAAAACTTTCTCTTTTTGGGAAATTATCCTCTCGCAATCTACAATTTCTTTTTTTCTCAATTCAATCTGTTTTTGCCCCCGTACAATTTCTTGTCTATACTGTTCTATCCAGCCTTCCAATTCTGCGTATTGTTCACTTTTATGTTTTAAAATATTTATCTCTTCTTTTAATTTGCCTACTTTTACTTCTTCTATCTTTATCTTCTGGGAAATATTCTTACAACTTTCTGACAATTCCTTTATTTTTTGTTTATAAAAATCAAGATTGGCTGTTTCCTGATAGATATATTCCAATCTGCTTTCTTTGGTCATAATACTATTATTAATTTCTCTAAGATGTAATTTAGCCAAATTAGCCAGTTCATCATAACGAGAAAGACCTAAAATCTCGGATAAAATTTCCTTTCTTTCCCGGGCGCTCTTTCGGCTAAATTCATCTATTCGACCCTGAAGGATGAAAGCGGAATTAATAAAGGTCTGATAATCTATCCTCAGGGTTTTAGTAATTTTTTCCTGGGTTTTTCGAATAGAAGGACAGGTGAGAGAAATATATTCATTATTTTCTTGATTAAAAACTTGAAATTCTAAACCGGAGCGAGAACTCTTTTTAACCAGAGAAAAAGTTCTAATAATACGATATCTATCCCCTTCTAAATCAAATACAAATTCTACCTGCATATCTTTCTGGCCTATCCGCAGAAGACTGTTATCGGCCTTCTTCTCCTGGCTGGCTTTTCTTCCTTCTCCCCATACTGCCCAGGTTAAAGCATCCAAAAGGGCAGATTTTCCCTGACCATTATTCCCCGAAAGACAGGCGATATGAAACTGGGTAAAATCGAGAGGGGGGACATCTTCGCCATAACTTAAAAAATTTTTCAGGGCCAATTTTACCGGTATCAATTTTTAATCCTTTCTTCTTTATGTATTCTCTTCTAATTCTTGTTCCAATTTTTGGGCGTAAGTTTTCAATTCCTCAGACAAAGGAACTAAATCAGGACTATTTTGGATATACTTATCCATAGCTTCCAACATTCCTAAATCTTCCGAAATCTCGGCTCTCTTAACCCGCTCCACTGGTTTAGATTTTTTGGCAATAGCTGTTACTAAAAAGGCTCCTTCCAAGGCAGAGTTTATCCTTTTAAAATCCAGTAAATCTTCCATCTCTGCAGGCATAGTATAAAATACCCTCACCACTGCCTCAGATAAATCATACTTTTCAATTTCTCGTAACAAAGCATTAGTGGGGTCTTGCTCTTCGCTAATTACCACATCTATGGTAATAAACTTTCGGGCAGGGAGAGGAATAAACTCATAAAAAGTTTTACCTTTTTCTATATTCACCAAACAAACCCCTTTGTCATCCTTCTCCTCACCAAAATTTATTCTTTCGATACTTCCTGGATAAACTACCGGAGGGTGATTGTTAAGATTTAAATCTTGAAATTTATGGATATGGCCCAAAGCTACATAATCAAATTCTTTTTGAGCCAATACTTGAGTGGAAAACACCGGGTCTCTCCCTATTATTGCCGATCTCTCTGAACCGGAATAAGTCGCTTCTGCAGCAGCCAGGTGGGCAGCAAAAATCGCTGGAATACCCGGCTTCATCATCCGGGCATATTCCCTAATTTTTTTACTTGCTCTCTTCTGAATCTCCTTAGTAATCTCCTCATCAGTAAAATTCATATATTCTTCTTTGGTAAGAAAGAGGTTCTTGGTAGGCCAGGGCAGACCGAAAATCTGAACCAGTCCAACCTTGGTACTAATATTAAATAGCTCTGGCTCGGTTACCACTTTTACACCGGAGACATTTAAAGTATCAAAAATATCTAAGGAGGTAGCTTTACCAAAAGATACAGGATTATCATGATTTCCATTTATCATTACTACCGGAATTTCTGCTTCGCTTAATCTATATATTTGCCGGGCAAATTCACGTTGATGAGTAGGATTGGGATTGCTATTTTTATAGGCATCACCGGTAAATATTACCAAATCCACCTTTTCTTCCAGAGCAATATCAATAGCAAAACTAAAACATTTTATAAAATCCTTTAATCGGGTATGCAGGCCGGAAGAAGGGTCTATCCGTCCATAATTTTCCATCCCCAGATGAATATCGGCTATGTGAAGAAATCTCATCTGATTTTTTACCTCTTGCTTATATTTTCTAATTCATCATCCCTGTGAAACTTGCTCTTGCAAAAATAAAGAATCTATATTTCAAATAGCTATATCTAAGGTGATTGTCTAATAATTTCTTTAATTATATCATAAAATTTGTATAGAATTTATAGAATTTAGCGTTTAGCAGATAGGCCTCCTACTGCTATGTCATTGCGAGTGACCGCAGGGAGCGTGGCAATCTCGGAAAATAGCGGATAGTAATTAGTAACGGGGATTATCAGGAATTGCTTTTTTTACTTTTTGAGTAGTGGTTAAAGTGATACTTAAAAATATCTGATTTTATAGGGCCAAAAAAGGCCATATAAATATGTGCTAATAATAATTTCATAAAAGTATTTATCAACCCATCATTATTAAACCTTCTTGCTGATACAAAATATCGAATATTATTTAAATGGCCGAACTTGGCTATTTTAGCCATTTTTTTAATATAAATAAAATCCTCTGATAGTTTAATTTCTTCATCAAACCCCCCTATTTTATTATGAAAATTTTTTTTAACTAAAATACATTGAGTAATATGAGGGGAAAAATATTGAGTATAAGTATAATAAATATTACAAAGCATCCCTGCAATTTTGTAAATTATTTTATCACTTAAAAATTCCAAATCGGTTGAAGCAATATCTAATTTCTTTTCTTTAAATTCTTTTAATAAGGTATCCAAAAAGCCATCCTGTAACATTAAATCAGCATCCAAAAATAATAATAAGTCTCCTTTAGCTACTTTGGCTCCCTCATTTCTTGCTTTGGGCGGCAAACCACCAGGTACAATCCTACAACCATATTTTTTAGCAATCTCTATGGTCTTGTCTTTAGAACCAGCATCAGCTATAATTATTTCATAATCTTTAAAGCTCTGTTTCTTCAAAGAATCTAAAAGCCGGGGTAAATAATTTTCTTCATTTAAAGCAGGAATAATTATAGAAATCATAATATCATTCTAATTTATTTAATCAATTTGGTCAATCATTTTTCATTATTTTTTTGTTGTTGCGTTTTCACCAGTAAGATATCCAGTGCTCCAACATTCCTGTAGATTATATCCCCCGGAAGGGCCGTCAAGGTTTAAAATCTCCCCGGCAAAATAAAGATTTTCAATCTTCTTAGAACCCATGGTATTCGGATTCACCTCTTTAAGGGAAACTCCTCCGCTGGTCACTACCGACCACTTAAACCCTAACAGTTCTGTGGGTGTTAATTCTAATTCTTTCAGCAGGTGAACTAACTTATTTCGTTCTTCCCGACTGATGTAATCTACTTTTTTCTCAGGCTCTATACCGGAAAGTTTGATAATTACCGGTATCATCGACAAAGGCAATAATCCTTTCAGTGAATTCTTAAACATCCTCCCCTTGAACTCCTGAAAATCTCGCTGGATACGTTTATCCAATTTTTTAAAATCCAGAGCCGGTTTTAAATCTAAGATTAATTTTACCGGACCATTTTTCAACAACGCCCCGATATTTTTACTCATATCCATAACGATAGGACCGCTTACTCCGAAATGGGTAAAAAGCATTTCTCCAAAACGTTCATCCTGTTTCTTTCCATTCTGAAACAATTTGAGTGAGACATTTTTAAGAGATAAACCCTGTAGTTCTTTCACCCAATCTTCAGAGGCCTTTACCGGGTTTAAGGCCGGGACAGGTGCAATTATAGTGTGCCCTAATTGTTCAGCCCATTGGTAACCGTCACCGGTAGAACCGGTCTGAGGATATGCCTTTCCTCCTGTACAGATAATATATTTATCAGCACTTATCTGGCGGTCTCGAAGTAGAACCTGAGATATTTTTCCTTTCTCCTGCTTAAATCCAGTTACCTCAGAATTAAGCAAAATATTGACTTTTCCCTCCGCTAAATATTTTATAAGTACATTTACTATATCCTGGGCATTGCCCTTCTCCGGGAAGACTCTATCCCCCTGTTCTACCTTCCCTTTTACTCCTCGGGATTCAAAAAAATTAATTACCTCGCCTACCCCAAACAGCGCCAAAGCACTATAGAGAAAGCGCCCATTTCTGCCAAATTTTTCAGCAAATTTTCTTATATCAAACTCATTATGGGTAAAATTACAACGTCCCTTGCCGGTAATCAACAGTTTTTTGCCCAGAATTTCGTTCTTTTCGATTAAAACAACCTTTGCCCCCAATTCTGCTGCCCGACCAGCTGCCATCATCCCGGCTGGTCCCCCGCCTATTACCGCAATATCGAATGAGTTATTATCTTTCATAACAAGTGCATCCTTTTCTCCCTCGTGTCAGTGTCAAGGGGACGGTTCTTTCAGTGTCAAGGGGACGGTTCTTTTGACACGGTTTTAAATCAAAATAAATATTTGCTTCATATTATATTATATAATATTATTTTAAAACAATTAATTTTATCCTGCGGCAAATATTTAAAATTTCGTGTATAATAGATTTAAATATTTATAAATTAATTCAAGACACCAGGAGATAATATTTATGATTTCCCTTGAAAATATCAACATCGGCTTCCCGGAGAAAGTTCTCTTTAACAACTTAAACTGGAGAATTCCCAGAGGCAGCCGCATCGGCCTGGTGGGTAATAACGGTACCGGAAAAACCACCCTATTTCGCACTATCGTAGGATTTGTTCACCCCGATAAAGGTAATATTACTTTACCACGAAATCAGCGAATTGGCTACCTGCCCCAGGATTTAATCGAACTTAAAAGTAACATCGACCTTATCTCTTACCTGAAGGAAAAATCAGGCATTACTAAATTAGAACATTCCCTAAAAGCTTGCGAAGAACATCTAACCTCGCTTTCTGCTGAATCAAACAAATATCAAGCAGCTCTTAAAAAATATGAAAAAATAACCAACCTCTTTGAGCACCGAGGTGGTTATACTTTTTCTACCCAGGCTCATAAAGTTCTCAAAGGATTAGGCTTCCGGGAAAAAGATTTCACCCGTCAATGTACTGAATTCTCCGGCGGATGGAAGATGCGGATAATCCTGGCTTCCATACTGCTTTCTTCACCTGATATAGTTTTACTTGATGAACCTACTAACCATCTGGATACAGAAAGTTTAGAGTGGCTGGAAGGCTGGCTCATAAATTTTTCCGGAACCATAATAGTCATCTCTCATGACCGGTACTTTATGGATAAACTTATGACCCAAATTGCAGAATTAGCTC
>Ga0209979_1004535_pt1 | contig 11441 bp, 6 predicted proteins | sample AnhtaG_FD_183114 | JGI IMG/M metagenome (GOLD analysis project Ga0209979, IMG submission 183114) | Deep subsurface microbial communities from Anholt, Denmark to uncover new lineages of life (NeLLi) - Anholt_01485 metaG (SPAdes) (version 2) | ecosystem: Environmental > Aquatic > Marine > Oceanic >...
AGGGGGGAGACAATGGATCGAAGGATTCGTTCCCATTTCAGGTTTTAATTGAAAATTGATCCTATTTAAAAGAAGTTGGGAAACCTCACTGGTTGGATCGTTCAAATCACCAAAATGTAAGGCTTGCCCCTCGCAACAAATAACGCAAAAAGGTTCGAGACTCTTATCAATTCGATGAACGCATAAGTTACATTTTTCAGCAAGATTACTTTCTTCATTAAAAACGATAACATCGTATGGACATGCCTCCATACAAGCTTTGCAACCTGTGCATAAATCCTGATCTAATACTACTGGCCCATCATCTCGCTTTTGAAGCGCATCAGCGGGACAAACATCAACACAAGGCGGTTTTGAACAATGATTGCATAATTTTGGGAGATAATTTAAAGTCAGATTTTGGTATTTGCCAGCTGGAGTGTCCTTCGCTTTTCCTCCTTGAGTTTCAACCTTAATCCAGAATTCTGTTGAGTTATTTTCGATCCGACAAGCTAAGCTACACGCCTCGCATCCGATACATCGTTCTTGATCAATTACCATACCGAAATGATTTATTTTGCTCACCTTTCTGAATCCTGCCAAATTTTTATTTGTACCGCAACATCATTCATGTGCATATTAGGTTCATAAACTTTTTCTTGTACTGGGTTAATTATATCGTGAGTGAGATGGTTAACGCTTCCCTCTTTGAATTGGTCAATCCACCAACCTTCGTTAATGTTTACTACGCCTGGACCTACGCTTTCTGATATACGCGCTTTTAATGTAGTTTTACCTCTGTCGTTAAATACGGTAACATAATCATCATCAAAGATTCTTCTAGCCCTTGCATCAATAGGATTAATCTCAACAAAAGGTTCAGGATTCATGTCAAGTAGAGATTTCACATTAGCAAAGGATGAATGCGTGCGAAAACGACTATGCCCTTGTATGAACGTTAATGGATACTTTTTATCACCAGGAGTAATTGGAGCTTCTATTGGTGGTAAATAAAGAGGAAGTGCTTCGCCATATTCTATTAATTGCTCTGCGTATAGCTCGATTTTCCCGGACGGTGTTCCAAAACCCAATCGATAATTAGAACCATCTGGGATTGACTTTAATTTAGATGCGCCCTTTTTTAGTATTTCCCTACTTACATTATCCAGAGAATGATGATCCATTATGAGATCAATTAATGCTTCCTCCCCTCCTTTAAAATAATCACCAAATCCAAACTTATCAGCTAATTCAGAAATAATAGTTGCATCAGATTTAGATTCATATAGGGGATTAATAACTTTCTGTTGAAGTTGTACGTATGGATAAGGATGGTGACAAAAATCAGAAAATTCCAAGAAACTACAGACCGGTAATAATATGTCCGCAAATTTAGCACTTGGAGTCATAAATAACTCCGTTTGAACTATAAAATCTAACTTTGGATAGAATTCTTTGATGATTTTGTTGCTGTCAACACATTGATTTAGAAAGTTAATAAAAGCGAACCACGCAGCTTTTATCGGGAAAGGCTTTCCCTTAATTACAGCGTTATAAAGACTAAGAATACCGAGTCTGTGAAAACTGGGTTTATCCGGGAGTACTTTAAGAAAAGGCTTCCAATTAAGTATAGGTGGCATATATCCTGAACTAAAAGAAGTTGTAATATGTCCAGTAATACTTGCTACCGAGATTAAGCCACGCAGGGAAATATCTCCATGATAGGTACGAGTAAAGCCCATATATGTGAAAAATTTTACATTTTTTGTAGTCCCTATCTTTTCTGCTAATCTAATTATTATATCCTTTTTTACCCCGGTGATTTCTGCTGTTTTCTCAGGAGTATACTCAGATGCCAAGTCCATTAACAACTGAAATACGGATTTACATTCGATTCCGTTAATAACATAAGTTCCGTTGAGATTAGCTTCCATTACATTTTTACGACGGAGTGCTTTATGAGTATTTGAAGGATCATGCCATATCATATAAGCATCTGGCTTCTTTTCTCCAACATCCTTTCCTCGTAACAACATTCCTGTATCAGTTCTAACCAAATACGCTCCATTTGTATGTTCTAACACAAAATCTTTGTTGTATAATTTGAAATTAAATATTACATTCATTAATCCTAAGGCAAGAGCAGCATCGGTGCCAGGTTTTACGCCGACAAATTGATCAGCTTTAGAGGCAGTCACAGTAAAACGAGGATCAATCACTACTACATAAGTACCACTCTCCTTTGCGTCTAAGACTTTTCTCATTGTTTGAAGAGGCATAGCTTCTGCTGGATTTGCACCCCAAACGATTAACATTTCCGGCCATTTTCTTTGCCAAAACTCACCGAATAGATGGATATAAGGAAAATGGTGCCCAATGATAATCCTACTCCCACATGGTAATCCCGCATCGCCATATCCCCAAGCACTAACTCGTGTGCTTTGCGTTAAACTTGCAATTCTAAGATATGCTCCAAATTTTGTGGTACCAGCTCCAGGACCACCTAAAACCCAGCTAATTGCTCTCCAGCCATGTTCTTTAGCAATTTTTTCGAAATTTTTAACAATTTCATCGTATGCTTCTTCCCAAGAAATTCTTTCAAACTTTCCTTCTCCTCGCGCTCCAACTCGTTTCATGGGGTATTTCAATCTATCCGGGTGATAAGTTATGTCTAAACTAGATAAACCTCTAAGGCAGATACGTCTATCTCTTTTATCTGGAAAATCCGCAGGTTCTAACTTAATAACGCGGTCTCCTTTAACATGTGCTAAAATACCACAACAGTCTATTCCGCAATGTTGTGGACAAGCCGTTCTAATCGTTCTAATCTCACTTTTTTCTTCCATAATACCATAACTATATAGTTGTTTTTTCAAGGAGAAAGAATAAATATTTTTCTTATCTTTTATAATAATTATTTAAATTTGAAATCAATATATTAAGATAAAAATTAATCTTAAAGGGATGAAAATGAGCAAATTATCTGAAATTATGAAATCTCGTGTTGAGAAATTGATGGATGGGGAACGGAGAGAAATCCTTCTCAATGCAATTCAAGAGGATATTACCCCAGAACAGGCGATATCCGTTAACTGTTTAATCGGAACTGGGTCGATAGGGAAGACTAATGCCGATGGATTTGAAAGAATAACAGAAGAAATTCCTCTACAATTTCCAAAAGATCACTATACACATGAAAATTTGGCGTTGGAATGGTATATGGGAGGGGGATATCTTAAATGCGTGAAGACTGATACGAGTGGTAATCATGTGGGAGAGCCTATTTATTTTAGCTGCATATTTTGCTTTTTTTTTCGCAGGATTGAACCCGGAAATCAAAAAATGATTCTTGAAACTCATTTTTCACTTGTTTCTAAAGACAGGACTCATATTCAATCAAAACCAGTTGCCGTATGGAATTATAATAATACACTTGAACTCCCTGATCTGGAACTTAGGAAGTTTATTATCAAAACACATAACCTTGAACTAGTATCTCTTCAAGACGATGAAAATTATTTTGAAACACTTCGAGTTATTGGAAAAGACAACCAAAATGGAATCGCAATAGATTTTAAATTAATAAAAAAGGATCCTATTGTTCTTCAATCAGGTACTGGTTATATGGGAGATACTGAGAACGGAATTGCTTATGGATATTATACCGCACCATTTTTTCATACATCTGGAAAACTCAAATATAAAAATGAGGATTTTACTGTTTTAGATGGAAGCTTTGGTATAGACCATGAATGGGGAACTATAGGAAGACCACTTACCAAAAAACTTCAAAATATATGTGATTTTTTATACGCTCTGGGTGTAAAATTCAGATTTTTAGATGCTGGTTTTGGTTTATACGGTTTTGAAAGTTGGTTTGGTTTCCATTTCGATGATGGATCATTTATAACTACCGTAGCTGCTGGAATTAAAGAAATTCCTCAATACAAATTCTTTAATCCTAAAAAGCAACTCTCTCAATATTTAAGTCCAGAGGGAAAACAAGAATCAATACCAGAATTACAATTGAGAATTTTGGAATATACTCATTTAGATGGTTCAAAATATCCAACAAAGTTTGAGTTTATCAATACTCCTGTAGGTGTTTTTTATATTTCTCCTTTAACGCAAGACCAACGGATGGAATGGGCTGGTGGAGGGTATGCTTATGAAGGAGGAGTAATAGTTACAGATCGCTCAGGAAAACAAATTGGTATTGGAAATTTGGAAAATTGCGGATGGGACACTAAATTCACTGAAAATGTGTTAAAAAATTTGGGAATTGATAAATCTAAGGTAAAATTATTCAATTCGCGCAGTAAGAAAAGGGGGACATTGTTAGTGGTTGGATTCTTTTCTATTATAGCATTTATCATTTTTTTTTGTGCTTGGGGATTAAGTTCTCTTTTTTAAATCCAATTTTTTCCGGGGTAAAAAAAAAATTATTTTTCTTTTAGCATTTTTCTTAATACTGTGTGTAGTATCCCAAGATTTTGATAATATTCAAGATCGACTTTGTTATCGAGTCTAACAATAACATAAAATGAAATAATATCTCCATTTTGTTTAGTTGCGCTAACTCGTAATTCAGATAAAGGTTTCACATTCTTGACTCCAGAAATGTCTATCGTTTCAGTTCCATCTAATCCTAAATTTGCTGCAGTATCCCCATCTTTGAATTGCAGTGGTAAAATCCCCATGCCTACTAAATTGCTTCTGTGAATTCTTTCAAATGATTCGACGATAACTGCTTTTACTCCTTGGAGTTGAGTTCCTTTAGCAGCCCAGTCTCGAGAGCTTCCCATTCCATAATCAGTTTTTGCAATAACGATCAAGGGTGTTTCAGAAGCGATGTACTTCATTGCCGCGTCATATATTGGCATAACTTCTCCTGTTGGATGGTATTTTGTCCAACCTCCTTCTCGATCAACAAGAAGATTCCTAATTCTTATGTTCCCAAAAGTACCTCTCGCCATAACCTGATCGTTCCCTCTTCTTGAGCCAAAAGAATTGAAATCTTTAGGTTCAATCCCTTTTGAGATTAAATACCTTCCTGCAGGCATATCTTCTGGAATCGCTCCAGCAGGAGAAATATGATCAGTAGTAACACTTTCGCCTAGAATAGCAAGAATTTTAGCGTTATTTATATCTGTAAGGGGAGGAGTATCCAGAGGAAAATCTACAAAGAAAGGAGGTTCTCTAATGTAAGTGGAATCTTCTTCCCATTGATAAACATTCTCTTTTGATGGGTTTAAATTATTCCATAAATCCCAGCCTTTAAAAATCTCTCCGTACTCCTTATTAAATTGCTCAGGGCTAACATTGCTCATGTAGATTTGTTGACATTCAGCGTGAGAGGGCCATATATCTTTGAGGTAGACGGGATTTCCAACTGCATCAAATCCTAAAGGTTCTGTTTCTAAATCAATCGCGACAGTACCAGCTATAGCGTAAGCAACTACTAAGGGAGGTGAAGCTAAATAATTTGTTTTGGTATAAGGATTAATTCTGCCTTCGAAATTTCGATTACCGCTAAGAACGGAAGCGACTACAAGATCTTTATTTTCAATTTCTTTGATTATATCATCAGAGAGTGGTCCACTATTTCCAATGCAAGTGGTACAACCATACCCTACAATATTGAATCCTAATTCGTCCAAGTAAGGCAATAATCCAGCACTTTCTAGATAATCTCTGACTACTCGGGAACCAGGAGCAAAACTGGTTTTAACATGCTTTTTTACTCTTAAACCCTTCTCGATAGCAGCTTTCGCAATCATCCCTGCTCCAACCATAACTGAAGGATTGGAAGTATTTGTGCAAGATGTGATTGCCGCTATAACAATTGAGCCATGTTTCAGGATGTCTGAATCAATACTAGCTATTAAGTCTGCTTCGTCTGGTTTGGCATAAGAAGTTTTTAGTTGATTGGTAAATTCTTTCCTCATATCCTTAAGAGAAATTCTATCTTGTGGTCTCTTTGGTCCGGCTAAACTAGGTTCTATTTCGGTTAAATTAATTTCTAAGGTTTCACTATAATTTGGAGTTGCTGAGGATGAACCATAATAAAGACCTACTTTTTTTAAATAATCTCTTACAAATTCAATGTGCTCTTTTTCGCGACCACTCAAAATGAGATAATCTATAGTATTATCATCTACAGGAAAAAATCCCATCGTCGCGCCGTATTCGGGGGCCATATTTGCAATAGTAGCTCGATCTGGTAGCTTTAACTTATCGAGACTTGGTCCATAGAATTCGACAAACTTACCAACTACACCGTGGGCTCTAAGAATTTGAGTAATAGTGAGGACTACATCAGTAGCAGTAATTCCATCTTGTGGTTCGCCAACTAATTTAACACCAACTACTTCGGGAATATTCATATAGTATGGCTGACCTAAAATGACAGCTTCAGCCTCAATCCCCCCAACGCCCCATCCTAAAACACCTAGTCCATTAATCATTGTGGTATGTGAGTCAGTACCTACTAATGTATCTGGAAATGCATATCTCTCGCCTTTATTTTCTCTTAATTGAACAACAGAAGCAAGATATTCTAAATTTACTTGATGACATATCCCTCTACTTGTAGGAACTACACGAAAGTTGTTAAAAACTGTTTGAGCCCATTTTAAAAATACATATCGCTCATAATTGCGCTCGAATTCCTTCTCTTCATTCAATTTTAGTGCATCGTTAGTCCCGTAATAATCAACTTGGATTGAATGGTCAATAACTAAATCTACTGGGATAAGAGGATTAATCTTATTAGGATTTCCTCCTGCTCTTTTTACAGCTGATCTTAAAGCTGCGAGATCAACAACAGCGGGTACGCCAGTAAAGTCTTGAAGCAAGACTCTTGAAGGAATATAAGGAATTTCTTTTTTTTCCTTTTGATTTGGCACCCAGTTGGAGAGAGCAAGAAAATTTTCTTCAGTTACAACTTCTCCATCTAAATTACGAATAACATTCTCAAGCAATATTCTTAAAGAATACGGTAATTTATCTATGTCTCCAAAATCAAGGTCTTTTAATTTTTTAAGATTATAAATTGATGCAATACCATCTTTAGTATTGATTTTCTCTCTTAATTTATTTTGAATTTCGATTTCGTTCATATTATCTACTTACCTTTCTTCAATTTTTACGAATTTTTTATCTAACTCACCAATATATCGAAGTCTCGGTCTAATCAATTTATTGTCTTTGAGTTGTTCGAGAGCGTGAGCTACCCATCCTGCGGATCTACTCGCTGCAAATAACGGCGTGAATAATGGTGTTGGTATTCCTAAAACGTGAAGTAATCCCGCAGAATATAAATCTACATTCGGGTAAATATTTTTTGTTTTAATTATATAATCAGTGAGCATTTCTGTCATCTCAAAAATATTGTCAATATCACCACGGTGTTCTTCGTGCTCTTGGTCAGGGATTTTATCAATCTTTCCACTTTCTTCTTTTTCCCAAAATTCTTTAGACAAATCTCGGAGGATAATAGCACGTGGATCCCACGTCTTATAGACACGATGACCGAAACCCATGACCTTTTCTTTATTCTCCAGCTTATTTTTAACCCAAGGAATAACATTTTCTTTTTTCTTAATCTCTTCGAGCATTAATCTAACAACTCTTTCGTTCGCACCACCATGTAATGGGCCTCTAAGAGTTCCAATAGCGCTTGTTATTCCACTATATATATCAGATAACGTAGATACAGTTACACGACATGAGAAAGTAGATGAATTTATCGAATGGTCTGCGTGACAAATGAGAATTTTATCGAAAGCTCTCTCAAAATCCTTGCTGGGTTTCTTTCCAGTCATCATATAATAGTAATTTCCAGCATGAGAAAGATCTTTTGATGGTTCTACTAATGGTAGGTTTTCTTGAATTCTATGAGCAAACGCGAGAATTGTTGGAATTTTAGCTATTATTCTAATTCCCTTTCTAATATTTGCTTCTTCTGTATACACATAATCATCAGCATCATAAAGAGACAACGCAGAAACCGAAGTCCTTAACAATTCAATTCGAGTTGTATTTCGAGGATAACTCTTTAAAATTGTCACGATGCTGTCAGGGATAGTGCGCTCTTTTATTAACTCATTTTTAAATATTTCGAGCTCAGAAACTGTAGGTAAATTTCCATAAATTAAGAGGTATGCGACTTCTTCGAAGCTTGAATTGTTTACCAAGTCCATAAGTGGATATCCTCTATAATATAACTTACCCTTTTCACCATCAATCAAAGTAATTAAACTTTCATCAACATAAATTCCGACCAATCCCTTATATGTTTTGGATCTATCAAGATCACATAGTTTGGGTCCTTCTGTTATATAATCTTCTTTTATCTTCCGAGTATCTTTTTTCATAAATTAGTTACCTTAGTTGCTTATTAAATCCTAAAACTACCTTAAAGTAAAAAAGAAAGATATATATTTCTTAAGCTTTTAAATCATTAATTTGAAAATAAATAAGAGAAGGGATTCACAATTTGAATTTTATTCTGTTCTGAATTACAATTTGACTCATATCATCCGTCTACCTCTCTTCAATTTTCGCGTATTTTTTATTTAGCTCACCAATATATCGAAGTCTTGGTCTGATTAATTTGTTATCTTTGAGTTGTTCTATGGCGTGAGCAACCCATCCTGCCGATCTACTTGCTGCAAAAAGAGGTGTAAAAGAAGCAGTAGGAATGCCTAATGTATGTAGTAATCCTGCAGAAAAAAGATCTACATTTGGATAAATATTCTTAGTTTTTATCATATAATCGTTGAGAATCTCAGTCATTTCTATTATATAATCGACTTCATCATGAATATTATGTCCATTATTAGGAATTTTATCAATTAATTCGCCATTTTGAGCTTTTTTGAAAAAATTCATTGATATATCTCGAAGGATAACAGCACGAGGATCCCATGTTTTATAGACGCGGTGACCGAATCCCATAATTTTTTCTTTTCTTGCTATCTTTTTCTCTGCCCACGGAATAACAAGCTCTTTTCTCTTTATCTCATTAACCATATATTTCATGACCGCTTCATTTGCCCCTCCGTGTAGAGGCCCTCTCAGTGTACCTATAGCACTTGTAATACCACTATAAATATCTGAGAGAGTTGAGACCGTTACACGACATGAGAAAGTTGATGAATTAATGGAGTGATCTGCATGACAAATTAATACATCATCAAAGGCTTCTTCAAAATCCTTACTTGGTCTATTTCCCGTCATCATATAATAATAATTTGCAGAATGAGAAAAATCTTCTGAAGGTTCCACAAGAGGTAAATTAGTTTGAATCCTATGAGCAAATGCTAATAAAGTTGGCATTTTGGCTACAATTCTAAGCCCTTTCCTAATATTGGCCGGCTCGGTATAATCATAATCATCTGGATCATATAACGAAAGAGCAGAGATAGCTGTTCTTAGGAGTTCAATCCTCGTAGTATTCCTTGGAAAACTTTTTAGAATGCTAATAATATTATCTGGAATATTTCTTTCTTTTATTAATAAATCTTTGAACGTATTAAACTCAGAATTACTTGGAAGCTTTCCGTATATAAGCAAATAAGCAACTTCCTCAAAAGTGGAATTCTCACATAATTCTTTGACTGGATAACCGCGATAATATAATTTACCATTTACTCCATCAATATAAGTGATCAAACTCTCGTCCACATAGAGTCCAACTAAACCTTTATGTATTTTTGGATGATCTAGCTCACTGAGCGCTGGTTCAGCATCATTATAATCTTCACCAATTTTTCTTTTATCTTCTTTCATGATTTAGATACCTTATTTGCTTATTAAATCGTATTACTACCTTAAAGTAGAGTGGTAAAATAAATCTTTCTTAAGCTTGTGATAAAATAAGAGATATGAAAAATTAGTATAGAATGAATTTATTAACTTCTTTTAAATCCTTACAATTCGTCATTTTCATTGCCTTCGCTAGGGTTTTCTGTAAATGTTCCATTTGAATTCGTACGCCTTCAATTCCAGCACCAACGGCGCCTCTAACGATGTCTCGTCCTATTAATACAGATTCAGCACCAAGGGCGAGCGCTTTTAAAACATCGTATCCAGTTCGAAATCCCCCGTCTATAAGTATTCGAATTTTTCCCTTAAGCTCAGCTACTATTTCAGGAAGGACTTCTACAGTTCCAGGAGTATGATCTAAAACTCTACCCCCATGATTAGAAACGACTATTGCAGCTGCTCCTGCATCCTTTGCGGCAACAGCATCTTCTAAGCTCATTATTCCCTTAACGATTACAGGTAATTTTGTGGATGATACCAATTCTTTAAGATCGTCAATATTCTTCTTAAAAACGGGTTTATTGTGAGTAGCCATAGAATAAGACCCACAACCATCTATATCCACACCAACAGCCACGCTTTTCGCTTTTTCAGCTTTTTTAAAGAATTCAATGATAGTTTCTTGTTCTCTTGGTTTCACGATTTTAACACCAAGTCCACCTGCTTCAGCAATTGCGTCAATTCCGTAAGAGTTATCAATCGAATAAGTATAAGTGTCACCCCGCCAGCCTATTGTTCCCGCATCCTTACAACCAAGGACCACTGAACGGCAGAATTCTTTTTCTGAAATTACCTTTTCTCCACCAAAACTATTTACACCTGCTATGCTCGCCCCCATTATTGGCATCGATAGTTCTCTACCAAAAAAATCATATGTAGTATCTGCTTCAAAATGATCTCCAATTGTTTTCATTTTTAGCTTCAATTTTTTCAACGCTAGAACATTGTTATTAAAAGAAGCCCCGCTTCCAATTCCACCAAATCCAAGCGGTCTTCCATAGCTCTGACCTTGACAAATTCGCATTGCATCCCCATCGCATATTTTATATACTCCACACACTCCCATGAGTTTTTTCTTAGCTTCCTCTCGAACCTCAGTTAAAGTCAATTCTTCTAATGTCATACTTTTACCTCTATATTCTCCTATACCATATTTTTAGGGTCTAAAAGCTCGTCCAAGTTGTCAATTTTTAAACCCATCTGTTTAATTACTACTTTACACGATTTTCCTTCTTTGTAAGCCCGTTGGGCAATTTCAGAACATTTATCGTAGCCTATTATCGGTGTTAGGTTAGTAACAAGCATTAACATTTGCTCTAAGTTCGAGTCAATTTGCTCCACATTTGCTTTTAGGTCTACTAAACAGTTGCCAATAAACGATTTAATTCCACCTATTAAAATGTCAATTGATTCGAGAACATTTACGATCATCAGAGGTTTACTCATATTTAAATCCAGTATGCTTCCATACATTTCTCCACTCGTAACGGCAGAATCATTTCCAATTACTTGAAGGCAAACTTGAATTAAAGCTTCCGATTGAGTAGGATTAATCTTTCCAGGCATTATAGACGATCCCGGTTCATTTTGCGGTAAAATTAATTCTGAAAGGCCAGCTCTTGGACCACTAC
>Ga0209979_1004537_pt1 | contig 11436 bp, 11 predicted proteins | sample AnhtaG_FD_183114 | JGI IMG/M metagenome (GOLD analysis project Ga0209979, IMG submission 183114) | Deep subsurface microbial communities from Anholt, Denmark to uncover new lineages of life (NeLLi) - Anholt_01485 metaG (SPAdes) (version 2) | ecosystem: Environmental > Aquatic > Marine > Oceanic...
TTAAGGATTTTTTGTTTTTGTATCTCAAATCGTCGCTCCATCGTTCTGCCTTTCCATGGGGACTATTCCCCTGGAAAGTTAATCGTATAAACGACTTATAAATCTTTAATAATGTTAGACAGTAAAACTATGCATTACTGAAACTAATATGTGATTTTTACGTCGCTTCACGCAATACGATATACGCAATACGCATCACGAGATACGAGCTACGCTCTTATGATATCCGTGATTTTCATAAGGCGGCTGATATTGTCGCGTTCGGCTTCTGCTAATTTGTCGTAAATGAACCTTATGGTCTCATGAAGTTCGGGAATGACAACGTGCTCCAATACGTTGACCCTTCGGCGGGTCATCTGAAGCTCGACGGCAAGTAAGCGGGCCTGCTTTTCCTTCTCAGCTAACTCAATCAAATTATCGAAAGCCCTCTCCAAAGCTAACAATGCGACATCCATCTCGCCGGAGGTTGTTGCAAAGCCGTAGCAGATAATTTCACCCTCCATTTCCTTACTCAGGTGCGGTACTCTTACATTCATTATATTAGCGAACTTAACGGTTAAGCTGAACTTTTTCGTAGGGACCTCGAGAGCGGCTTTGGTGGCTTCCGGCTCCATCGTCGCACGTGCTAACATAAACCGCCGGCACGTCTCTAACAGTTCAGCTTCAACACGTTTGCGCAATGGCTGAATCTCTCTGGCGATCTGAATTAACTGGCGGGAAATCTCATCTCTCTTTTCACTGAGCAGACGATGCCCGCGACTGGCAAGCGCCACCCGCTTACGCAGCCTCAATAGCTCCATTCGTGTAGCGTTAACATTAGCTAACATAATTCGTACCTCGTGAAGCGTGAAGCGTATCTCGTTATTTGCTGTCCGCTTTGTGAAACAAACTCAATTAAGCTTTTTAACTAAGTTCCTGAGCATGCGAGATTCATGGTCAATCTTTTCCAGTAAAAAAGTTTTCTTCTGTTCGTCTATGTATTTTAACTCTACGGCTATTTCAATTTGTGTTTCCAGCTCGGCACAGGAACCTAATGCTATGTACAAAAACTGCCTATATTCCTTATTGTGAAATCTGTTAAAGCCTTCGGCTATATTCGATGGTATAGAAACAGAACAACGCTGCATTTGACTGGCCAGACCATAAAACTCTTGTTTAGGAAAGCTATTTGTGCTTTTGTACACATCTTTCACGATTTCTATACCTTTCTTCCAGACATCTAAGTCTCTGAAATTTCTAATCTTTTCGCTCATATTCTGTTCCTTTCTACGCTTCACGCTTCACACTTCACGCTTCACGTTTTCGTTTTCCGAAACCGCGGCATATACTTTTCTATAAGCTGGACGTCGATACGCTTTAGCTCAGCGTTCTCGAACATACTGAGCAGCTCCCAGCCGAGGTCGAGGGTCGTTTCAACCGTGCGGTTCTCATAATAGTCCTGCGAAACATACCTGGCCTCAAACTTGTTGGCAAATTCCATATACTTTTTATCTTCTTCCGAGAGTGCGGCTTCGCCCATAATGGTCGCTAACTCCTGGCATTCTTTGCCGCGGGCGTAGGCGGCGTAAAGCTGGTTGTAAAGGTCGGCGTGGTCTTCGCGAGTTTTGCCTTCGCCGATACCTTTGTCTTTGAGTCGCGACAGGCTCGGCAAAACGTCAACCGGCGGCGAGACGGCCTTTCTGTGTAACGGACGGGACAGGATTATCTGGCCCTCGGTAATATAGCCGGTCAAATCCGGCACCGGATGGGTCTTGTCATCCTCCGGCATTGTCAATACCGGCACCATTGTAATAGAGCCCTTTTTGCCTTTGATTCGGCCGGCCCTTTCATAGACGGTCGCCAGGTCCGTGTACAGATAACCCGGATACCCTCTTCGACCGGGGACCTCTTTTCTGGCTGCGCTGATTTCGCGAAGTGCCTCGCAGTAATTTGTCATATCGTTTAAGATTACAAGTACGTGCATATCCAGCTCGTATGCGAGGTACTCGGCGGCGGTGAGCGCGAATCTCGGCGTTGCTATTCGTTCAATCGCGGGATCATTTGCAAGATTTACAAACATAACCGCACGCTCAATCGCGCCGGTCTGATGAAGGTCGTCGATAAAGAATTGTGCCGCCTCGAATGTGATTCCCATCGCTGCAAAGACGACTGCAAACTCTTCGCCCTTTCCGAGAATCGTTGCCTGCCGGGCTATCTGAGCGGTTATCTGGTCGTGTGGCAGGCCGGCACCTGAGAATATGGGAAGCTTCTGGCCTCGGACGAGTGGATTCAAGCCGTCAATTGAAGATATGCCGGTCTGGATAAATTCGTTCGGATAATTGCGGGCATACGGGTTAATCGGCTTACTGTTAATATCCAGTCGTTTATCGGGAATGATGGCGGGGCCATCGTCTTTCGGTTCACCAAGACCACTAAAAACCCTGCCTAAAATATCGGGTGAGACGCCCAGCTCCAATGGCTTGGCCAAGAACCTAACCGTGCTTCTATTGACGTCGATACCTCGCGTGCCCTCGAAGACCTGGACGAGGACTTTATCGTTCTCGACCTGCAGAATCTGGCCGTGACGTATCGAGCCGTCACCGAGCTCGATATCGACGATATGCCCGTACTTGGCTTCATCGACCATCTCGACCAGCATTAACGGACCGGAGATACTCGTAACTGTTTGATATTCTTTTATAGCCGGCATTTCAAACTCCTATTTAGGCATTAGAATCTCTGTCATTCTGAACGGAGCATAGCGGAGTGAAGAATCTCTTTTTCGTTGGTCAGATTCTTCGCTTGCGCTCAGAATGACAAAAGCGTATTTCTTATTTCATTTCCTGCTTTATGTTTCACACCATTCAAGACACCCTTGACGGATGCAACTGCTTTATGTGCTCGTCAATCGCATCTCTTATTTCTGCGACTTTGGTTACAAATTCGTGTGGGATATATTTTGCCCGTGCAATTTCCTCACGGACAGGCAACTTGAAAATATCAGCGGTTTCAACTCCCGTCTCAATAGCAGTTAGGGCCTGCTTGTGGAAATGCAGGACGGTTTTTAACATTTCGTATTGTTTGTCCATCGAAGTGTAGGTATCAACCTCATGGAAGGCGTTCTGGTGCAGGAAGTCCTCGCGGATAGACCTGGATGTCTCAAGTGCGAGTCTATCTTTAGGTGACAGGGCCTCCGCGCCGACCAGCCGAACAATCTCAAGAAGCTCGGCTTCCTGTTCCAGCAAACTCATCGCCTGGGTGGTCAACTCTTCCATTTCCAAGCCCTGGTCCTTATCTTCGAAGCACTCCCTGAGGTATTGCTTATAGAAGGAATATGAGGTGAGCCAGTCAATCGCCGGAAAGTGTCTCTGATAAGCCAGCTCACCTTTGAGTGACCAGAACACCTTGACCACGTGTAATGTCGCCTGCACAACGGAATCGGACAAGTCGCCGCCGGGCGGGCTTACCGCACCGATAATCGACAAAGCCCCCTCTCGTTCTGGGCTGCCGCAGCACTGGGCTCGGCCGGCCCTTTCATAAAATGCTGCAATTCGCGCCGCTAAGTAGGCGGGGTAACCTTCCTCGGCGGGCATTTCTTCCAGCCGGGTCGAAATCTCACGCATAGCTTCAGCCCATCGGCTTGTGCTGTCGGCCATCAGGGCCACGACATAACCCATATCGCGGAAATACTCAGCTATGGTAATGCCTGTATAAACAGAGGCATCCCTTGCTGCCACGGGCATATTCGATGTGTTTGCAATCAAAACCGAGCGCCGCATTAACGGCTCACCGCTGCGCGGGTCTTTTAATTCCGGGAACTCCGTCAAGACATCGGTCATCTCATTGCCGCGCTCACCACAGCCAACGTAAACCACTATATCGGCATCGACCCATTTGGCCAATTGGTGCTGAACGACTGTTTTGCCGGTTCCGAACGGTCCCGGCACGCAGGCCGTCCCGCCCTTGGCGATCGGGAAAAAGGTGTCAATAACCCGCTGACCCGTAACGAGAACTTTATTTGGTGCGAGCCGTTTTACTGTCTGCCTGGCATTACGGACAGGCCATTCCTGCATCAATTTCAACTCGGTCTCGGTCCCATCGTCCGCAACGACAACCCCTATCGTTTCAACGACGGTGTAATCGCCTTCATTTATTCTTTGAATAGCTCCCTCAACGCCAAACGGCACCATAATCTTGTGCTGAACAAGCGTAGTTTCCTGGACCTCGCCTATGATATCTCCCGGGCTGACCTTTGTTCCATCGGCTACTGTCGGTATGAAGTGCCATTTCTTTTCCCTGTTGAGGCCTGGCAGCGCACTGCCCCTGCTCATAAATTCGCCTTCGAGCTCTACGAGTGAGTTCAGGGGCCTTTGGATACCATCGTAAATACTCTCAATCAGGCCGGGCCCTAACTCAACACTCAAAGGCGCCTCGGTGTCAACAACGGGTTCGCCCGGGCCTATGCCGGTGGTCTCTTCATAGACCTGAATCGAGGCCAAATCGCCGTGCAACTCGACGATTTCGCCTATAATGTTCAATTCGCTCACGCGAACAACATCATACATTCTCGCACCGGCCATACCTTCAGCAACAACAACAGGCCCTGCGACTTTGACTATCCTGCCTTGTTTTGTTTCACTCATTATTAAAACCTTCCGTACTGCGTAAAACGCGTTTCTTCCCTCCACACACTCACGTGTGTGGTATCCATTGCCCACACGTAAGTGTGGAGTTTCTTCCTCATCCACTCAGAATGTTAATACCCGTAGCCATTTTGAGCACTTCTCCGAGGGCCTGGGTTGCAAAGCCCTCGGATTCGGTAGTAAACGGCACAACTATAATACAGGGAGTCGGCATACCCTCGTAAGCCGAAAAGACTTCTTCAGCCGCCGGGGCGATATTTTCGGCGACTACTACAAGCGCATACTTTTCGCTAATTATCTTCTTTGCGTTTTCGTCAATATCACCGGCCGTTAGGCCCACCGGGTACGTATCCACCCCGAGTGCCGAAAACGGCATCACAAAATCAGTACCACCTAAAACTGCGATTTTACCTTCCATTTTCTTTCGTATCTCGTATTTCGTGAAGCGTATCTCGTAATTCAGGCTACCAGAGTATCAGGCTACCAGGCAGTGGATATCAGGCTATCCGGACACCAGGCGAATCATCCTGATTTTGCGTTAGTTTTTCCTGATACCCTGATAACTGATATTCTACCACCTGATTTCCTGATATCCTGATGTCCAAACAATCCTGTTTCGTCATTCTTTAGCTTGGTGCTTTGGCCTCTGCCAGAAGCGCTTTAATGTCCGCTTCAAACACAGCCTTTTCTCGATAACCGACGTACTTTTGCCGGATATTTCCTGCCGAGTCGATGACGAAAGTAGTCGGTATGCTGGGAATACCGCCGTATGCCTTATCGACCTGGCCATCGGTCATCAGAATCGGATAGTTGACCCGATACTTCTGGACAAACGATTTGACAACGCTGATGCCCCCACGATCTACAGAAATTCCTACTATGGCAAATCCCTTATCCTTATATTGTTCGTGAAGCTCGATGAAATGTGGAATCTCTTTCACGCAGGGTGGACACCAGGTCGCCCAGAAGTCGAGGACAACCACCTTGCCCTTGAAGTCTGACAGGCTGACCGTTTTACCATTCAAATCCTGTAATGTGAAGGATGGTGCGGATTTGGCACCGGGGCCTGTCGGGGCTTTGTCGCCAGATGGTTTTGTTGGTTTTTCTTCAGCCTCAACCTCGGCCTGCTCTTGCTGCGTTGGCCCAGGTTCTTTCTTCTTACACCCGGCAACGATAAACGTTAATACCAAAAGTAAGCAGAATAGTTGAGGTCTATTAAAAAATAGATTCCTCGACTCCGCTGCGCTCCGCTCGGAATGACGGTTTGGCTGGTTCGTTTTCATTTTTAATTGCTCCTATAAATAAATTCGTCGCTCGTGGCTCGTGACCCGTGTTACGAGATACGGTCCAAGATAAGTTTTGTATCGAGGAAATTTTTCTTGGCTGTTAATATCAATCTGACAGTTCGGATTTCATTTTCCTTCATTAACAAAAAAGCAATAATCGGCTGAGGGCCGGCGGTAATCTGAACGGTCGATTTCAAAAAACCGGTCAAATGTTCCTCGCACTGCTGCTCGACCCTCAAAAAAGATTTATTAGACGCTAAGTAGTTAGCGCCCGTATCAACAATTCGATGGTACGGCGTTACAAAGAACAACGGCCCTAACGCTTCGTAGCCGAGTTCGGCGCCGTGCCTGAACCGCTCTAATTCAATAAAGCCGCCTTCCAAAAAGACGTTATCCCGCACCAAAAAAGCTTCGGCTTCCGCCGTTTTGGTGCGGGACTCGGATTCGGTGAATTTGAGCCGAAGCATTGTGCGAATGTTGGTCAGGTCAATCTGTATCCGAAAAAGCCCGAGCAGAAAAACACTTTTTAATCGGCGCGCCTGCTCTAAATTATATTGTGCCTGGACTCTGTCAATTGCGTAATCAACCCGGCGAATGTCCTTGTTTTGATAATAGCCCAGAACCGCCTGCTCTACCGCCTGCCGGATGTAATCAGGAAATACCGGCTTGCTAAATTCATCTTCCTCAGAAAATATCTGCTCAATCATCTCGGGCGGCACATTACCGTCACTGCTGTAATCCGTTCCCAATTCTTTTTCGGTCAACGTTCTCCTGACCGCCAGCCGGAGGTTCGTAAAATCATCGCGCGTCCTTAACAGCTCCACAATCAGCTCATCAAGCATTAAATCCGAGAAAAGCTCGCGCACCGCTGCTCTTCGCTGCTGCAGGATTTCCTCGACTTCCGCAAAGTCCTTACCGCCTCGCGGCAGGGCGTATTCGCTCCCACTCAATAAATCCGCAGCCTGCTCGAAGTTCTCGGCGTTGGCCATATCGAGTAAAGCAGCTCTGGTTAGCATCAGCATTTCGAGCGTGCGCACCTGGGCCGTCTGGAACGTATATCGCCAGTCATCGCCGCCGATAAGTGGATACGTATAGAAATCAATAACGGATTGTTTGAATTTTGCAGCTAACATTATGTTAGGGTATCGGGATAACAGGTTATCAGGTAGTGGGTATCAGGTTACCAGGTTATCAGGATAAATTTGTCTTTTCCTGATTCCGGGCTTGCCTGTTATCCTGATACCCTGATATTCCACACCCTGGTTTCCTGATAACCTGATTTCCTTTATTATTCACTAAACAACTCCTTTGCTAATTCAATTTCCAGCTCCTTACGTGCCTGGTCCAGCAGTACCTCAATAGAGACATTTGTTTTAACTTTGCCGCGTTTTAAGACAAAACCGGCTCCCAGGTCCTGTCTTTGGTCGGATAACCTTAAATCACTTTTGTAGTCAGTGCCTAATTCGCGGTTTATCTCTTTTATAAACTCGTGGTCGATGCGACTTTCGTTTGTATCAACTACCACCTCTTCGTCGCCGGTCTCGACCGCATCGAGGAGCAGTTTTTTAATCAGAGCCCGATATTCCTCGTCAGGTAAATCCTGTAGCTGCCGGCGTGCCTGTTCAAAGACCTCGTTGAGTATCTTCCTTTTCTCTGCCAGGAACTGCTTGGCAATATCCATCCTTGCCGCTGCAAGGATATGTGATTTTTCATCTTCGCCGGCCTTTTGGGCGAGAAGCTCTGTTTGCTTTCTGTATTCGTCCAACTGCTCGGTGAGCTTAGCTTGCTCAGCAGCATCCTGGTCCTCGGCCTGCTTTTTTATCTTTTCAGCCTCGGCCCCGGCGTCGGCCAATATCTTTTCTACTACCTGTTCTGCTTCCATAATCTTATATCTCGTATTTCGTATTGCGTTTCGGGGATTAGGTTGGCCAACTTATGCCGAACAGCAGCATAAACATTGTCACCAGCAGTCCCAGAACCGCATAGACTTCGACCATAACGGCATAGACAACGCCCGCCTTAAATGCCATCTCCGGTCTTTTTGCAGCCATCAGGATACCACCGGAACAGACCCTGCCCTGGAAGATTGCGCTTACCAGACCGGCAAATGCGATGGGCAGACAGGCAATCAAGATTTGCAGTCCAGTCCCAGGTGTTTCGCTCAGGTTCGGGAACCCTGTTTCACCGTAGATGTTTAGCTTCTCTTCCTCTTTCATGATACGGTAACTTTTCCTATTTTGCTTGTCGGTTATTAGCCATTCGCTCTCTGGCTCTTCGACCGAGATGCTGGCGTGCTGCAAAAGTGGGGCCATGTTATTTTCAAACTCCTGGCGCAGCTCTTGCGAGATGACGGTATTGTCTAAGTCGGTTTGCCAGGCCGAGTCAACGCTAAACAGCAGCCCGGCACCGAAAAAGCCCAAATTGAGCATGACAAGAAACGCCGCAAGGAAGCCGTAGAAACCCTGCGTGCCGGGCAGCACGACCATAATAAACATCTGCCCGTATCTTTCCGGCTTTTCGCTCAATACGCCGGTCGCACTTCTGCCGGCGGTACCGATTCCAATTGCCGAGCCGATACCTGCCAATAAAGCCGCCAATCCTGCGCCAACCAAAGCCAATGTCAGTCCATAATCCATTTTTTTGACCTGCCTTTCTTACTTATAAAACACCATTAGATTTCTTTTTTGATATAAATGTGTTTATACTCTTTGCTCAGCGGCTGAAATGATTTTCCGCCGCCGATGAGGAACTTCGGGAAGAACTCGACATATTGCAGTCTCAAAGTATGAACAAAAGCACTCAGCCCTGATATCGCCAGGTTAAATCCGTGTCCTCCGACAAGCACTAATATCATCGCTATAATACCTATGCCGTAAGGTATTTCACCGGCGATTTTGGCAATAACGTTTATTGCCATTGCCAGACCGGCTGTAACCATTCCGAGCGCCATTAATCTTAAGTAGCTCAGCACATCGCCCATATAGAATATCGTGCTGAACAAATTATACATTCCCATACCTATTCGACCGGGCCACTTACCTTCACGCTGGCTAAAAAGCAAAATCATACCTGCCGGAATAAGCGCCAGATACCCGAAGAATTTTCCGGTTTCGGACGAGATGGGGCCGCCCCTACTCATACTCGCTAAGAATATCACAATCGAATTGAGCATAACCAGCCAGGTCAGCTGGTCACACACCGCAGCGATGTAGTCCTTTCGTTTAAGGTTGTGTCCGAAAGCGATAACCAGCCCGGCCATAATCTGAAAATAACCGAGAGCCAGTGCCAAAATGAAAAACATCATCGGTTTCTCAAGCGGGTCAAACCACATCATCTTTCCTCTTAACGGTTTCAATGCAGGTATAAACTGTTGGACTGCGTCACCGAACCATCCGCCGGTAAGCGCCCCAGCTACCACGGTTGCGGCAGCGCAAATCCCTAACATCCACATCAGCTTTTTGTCGCCCTGCATTTTCTTTATAAAGAAAATCATCAAGGCGATAATGACAAGGCCGTAGCCGGCGTCGGTCAAACACAACGCAAAGAACAGTGCAAAAAACGGCGCTAGAAATACTGTCGGGTCCACTTCAAAATGCTTCGGCATACCATACAGACGGGTAATCACCTCAAAAGGTTTTATAATATTCTTATTCTCTATCTCGACCGGTATCTCTTCGTCTTCAGCCGGTGCGATTTTTGTCAAACTCGACGCCTCGAAACCCGATACTATCTTCTCCAGCTTAGCATAATCATTTTTCTTCACCCAGCCTTCCAAAAGGACGGTACATTCTGTCGCCGGCGCGGTATCCTTAGTCTGTTCTCTGTTCAGCAGGTTTTTATGATGGTCGTCAAGAATCTCGAGATTGAGCAGATTCTCGGACAACTTCGCCGCGCTGTCCACCTGGCTCTGTGATTGGTTCTGGGCCTTTTCCAGCTTTTGGCTGTGTTCGCCAATCAAATCCGCGACGGTGCCGGTCATCGGCTCAAAGTTTACCGGCTCGAACTCGGCTGACCGCAACAGCTTTTGCACCTGGTCGGCGTTTTCTTTCAGAGCAACGATAAGACAGGCACACTTGCTGGTATCGGTTCCAATTTGCTGGATTGCCGCACCAGGCTCACTCAGTTTTTCTTCTGTCTGCTCAAATTGCTGGACAGGCAGTAATCCAGCCCAGCAGGTAGTTTGGCGAAGTCGGCCAATTTCTTCTACGGGGGTTTCGAGAGACGCCCAGGGACTGAGCATCTCCAGGGTGCTGTGGAGGTTTTCAATCTCACCCTTTGTTTTCTCCATTGATGTTTCGAGCTGGTCGCATCGGTCGATAACTTTTGATATTTGCCGGTCTGAAACAACCTTGTTATATGATTGCTCATCAATGACGGTGCGCGGTGAAAGGACGCCGGCAAGACCCTTTTGGGACTGGGCGTAATTTTTGAGAAATGCAATGCTCTTTTGGAGCCGATTTAACAGTCCTTCAATATCCTTAGGCCGTTCGGCTGCGGCACCAAGCTCAGGGAAGTCCCTGCTGAGAATTGCCTCGTCAGCATTGAGTATATGACAAATGCCTTCACGCTGCAGCACTTCGAGAAGCTCGGAAGCCTGTGTGCGATGACTGACAATTATGACTTTTGCCATCTGCGCAATGGCCATAGTTAGCCTCTTAAGTAATCCATTACCCTTGCAGCCGCTGTGGCCATTTTATTAGCAGTTTTATCGCGCAATTGCCGGCGTTGGTTTTCGGCCTGGGCTTTAAGCCGCTCAACTTCCGCGTTTGCTTGTGACTTGGCTTCGGCGATAGCAGCTTCGGCTGCTTCTTTCCTTTGCTGCTCGGCTTCGGTCATGGCTGCCAGCCGATTTTCTCTACCCTTTTCAGCCTGCCCGGCCGCCTCAGCCTTGGCCTGTTCGATAATTTCCTGGGCTTGTGCCTCGGACTGCTTGATTTTCTTGATCAATTCCATATCAAAACCATTCGCTTCCCTGCTATTTTGCACCCCTTTTAGAGGGCTATAAACTATATTATTATTCGGCAAATGACAACAAAATAGCTAAAAGAAATTTTATATTATAGGAGATTAATGAGAAACTGAGAAAACAAGAGACAGAAGGCAGAAGGCAGGAGACAGGATTCTCGATGCTGGATGCTTCCGCCTTCGCTGTCATTTCTTCGCCAAGGCTACGAAGGAACCAGCTACGGCGGACAAGCGATGCTCGATGTCATTGCGGGGAGGCCCCCTTCTTGCGTTCGCAAGAAAGCAGGGGGCCGACGCGGCAATCTCAAAAAAATAGGTAGCTGTCTTCGAATAAAAGGTTCAAATATTAGTTTCAATAGGAGGTAGTGTTAAAAACAGCTTATACGTAAAGCGCGTACGCGCTTTACGTATGACAATTATAAATTTCCAAAAAGATGGTTCTCACTCATGATATTGGTAAAGAATAACAACAAAATTGGGCATATTGAGGGCATTTGGCCGATATGTTATCGGACAACTTCTCAATTTTTGCAAGGAGGCACAATATGCCCGAACAAAAACGA
>Ga0209979_1004539_pt1 | contig 11434 bp, 7 predicted proteins | sample AnhtaG_FD_183114 | JGI IMG/M metagenome (GOLD analysis project Ga0209979, IMG submission 183114) | Deep subsurface microbial communities from Anholt, Denmark to uncover new lineages of life (NeLLi) - Anholt_01485 metaG (SPAdes) (version 2) | ecosystem: Environmental > Aquatic > Marine > Oceanic >...
GATCACCGGTATGCCATTTCTCCGGCCAAACCAGAGCGCCCAGCGGCCCAGCCAGACGGGATGCTGCGTATGCACAACGTCCAGGTGCAGTCCGCTGAGCTCTCGCCACATGCGCCTGGGGAAGGGCGTCGGCGGCCACATGTCTGCGTTGGGGAGCTTCGGCAGCGCCCTGAAACGATACACCCGCCCCTCGTTCGTAGGGGCGCCGGGCGCATTGGCGCAGACGATGAACACCTCGTGCCCGAGGGCCGCCAGCCCCTTCTGGAAGCCCAGGATCGAGTTCACAACCCCATTGACGACGGGACTGTAGCTGTTGGTGAAGATGCCCACGCGCATGGGTTGCCCCGATGGTCCCGGCCTACGAACGACCGTTCGATACCGCGACAGAACACGCTCGGACAACCGTCGCCGGGGTCGCAGCCCCACCTGCGACTCGTTATCCGGATCCGTATTCGGCGCGACGGTATCGTTCTCCTCTGCGGAGTCGGGCTGAGGACGCCGCAACCGGGGGGCGCCAACGAGAGTCTAAGAGCAGAGAGCGGACCGGCTGCGCCCTCATTGACCCGGTGGAATTAGCGGTGCTATAATTCGGCCGTGCGTGGCCCGAGCGTGCATAGCGGCGACAATTTGGTTTGAGCGGAAGACCAGGCCGAGGGAGGAGCCGCGTGGACTTCGTTCTCGCCGTCGGCAAGTACTTCTTTCTGGCGCTCTTGTATGTGTTCGTGTTCCTCGTTTATCGTGCGATCCTGCGCGACGTGCGCGGGGCTGCCACGCCCGCACCGTCGGGGAACCGCCGGGCACACAGCGGCGCTCCTTCGTCGTCGGCGCGGCTGGTCGTAGTTGAGAGCCCGGATGTGGACAGGCTGCCCGCCGGTACAGTGCTGCCCCTGTCGGCCGCAACGTCGGTGGGCCGGAGCAGCGAGAACGCCATTGAGCTACCTGACCGGTTTGCGTCCGCCCATCATGTATTGATCTATCTCACACGGGGCAAGCACGTGCTCAGGGATAGAGACAGCACGAACGGCACTTTCGTGAATGGTACGCGCATATACTCCGAAGTCGTCCTCAGTGCTGGCGATCGCCTCGAGATCGGCACTACCATACTCGAGTACAGACAGTGATAGGATGTCATGGTCAGCGTAAGAGGGAGCCGCGACTCCGGTGCGCAGCTCGAGCGAGCGTTGTTGCTGCTCGGCGGCGGCGTCGTGGTCATCGGCTTCCTGCTGACGTCGCTGGGCATGGGTGAGTCGTGGGTTCGGACGGTGCGAATCTTCTTGGTGCCGGGGGCGTTCCTGCTGGCGTCTTTCGCCCTGGATGGGATCCACTCACCTCGGGAGCGATTGATCCTCCCGATGGTGGCCCTGCTGTGTGGGGTAGGGATCTGCTGCCTATGGCTCGTGGACGACTGGCAGATGTCCAAGCAGCTCCTGTGGATTACTCTGGGTGCTGCCCTCCTGGTGGGCACGTATCACGTAGTGCCGGAGCCGGCTCGCCTGGGACGCTACAAGTACCTTTGTGGCGCTATCGCCGCAGCTCTAATCGTCGTGACCATGATATGGGGCAGAGCCGCGACGCAGGACGGCCCGAAGCTTTGGCTCGGCTTTGGCCCGTTCAGCTTTCAGCCTGCTGAGGCGGCGAAGCTGCTCATGTCGATCTTTCTGGCAGGCTTTCTCGCCGAGCGCTTCAAGGCCCAGCGGGTCGCTCCGGGCGAGCGCAGTCGGGCATCGCCCTCCATCCGCTACATGGGCCCCGTCATCCTCGTCGTGGGCTTGTGCCTGGCGATGTTCGTGCTCCAGAGCGACCTGGGTGCTGCTATGCTCTTCTTCGGCCTATTTGTGGCCATGCTTTACGTTGGGGTGGGGCGATTGCAATACGTGCTGATGAGCATCGCGCTTTTCCTCGCCGGCGCGGGGCTCGCATACCAATACTCGCCCAAGGTGGCCAGCCGCGTCAGCATATGGCTCGATCCATGGGGCTCGGGGGACTACGGCGCCGGGCAGATTCGCGAGAGCTTGCTGTGTTTCGGCGAGGGCGGCATCTTTGGCACCGGATTGGGGTTGGGAATGGTGGGAAGGCTTCCGGCGGCGAGCACCGACCTCATCTTCGCCGTCATCGGCGAACAGATGGGTATGCTCGGCTGCACGGCAATTCTGTTGCTGTACGCCATGCTGGTGTATCGCAGCTTCAGGATCGCGTGGCGGTCCGAGGACGCCTTCTCGTCCCTGCTGGCCACTGCGCTCGCCACCGTGCTGGCGGTGCAAACGCTGACGATCATCGGCGGCGTCACGCGGCTCATCCCTCTGACAGGCATTACGCTTCCTTTCGTGAGCTACGGTGGTAGCTCTATGGCGACGAACCTCGTCGCCGTCGGGCTGCTGCTCGCCATCTCCAGGCAGCCGGGCGGCTCATCCGTACCCGGCGTCACGGACATCTGACGATGGACTTCCGTCCGAACGTGCGCAAGCTGGCGATCGCTCTTCTGTGCGGGTTCCTGGTGCTGTTGGCCCCGCTGACGTACTGGCAAGTGCTCGTAGCCACACGCCTGCAAGCCAGTTCGTACAACGAGCGCGCCAAGGCCCGCCGGAAGGCCATACGGCGGGGCTCGATTTTCGACCGCAACGGCGGCGTCCTGGCAGAGACCCAGCCGTTCGGGAGCGATCTCGAGGAGCGCGTCTACCCGCTGGATGAGGCTGCGGCACACGTGGTGGGCTACTATGCGCGCGTGCACGGCCGGGACGGGATCGAGCGCACTCAAGATGACGCCCTGATGGCCCTGGGCCAGTACCTCACCTCACCGAAGCGCCTGTTCTCCCCCCGCTGGGTAGGCTGCGACGTGATGCTGACGCTTGACGCAGAGGCGCAGCAGGCTGCACATGTGGAACTGGGCCGGCGCCGGGGCGCCGTCGTCGCGGTGGACCCGCGCACCGGCGAGATCCTGGTCATGGTCAGCGCCCCGTCATTTCACCCGGCTCTCGTTGATGAGGAATGGCCGCGCATTCGTCAGCGTGGCGATGCGCCCCTGCTCAACAGAGCCACCGCCCGGCCCTACCGGCCAGGAGGCGCGCTGCAGCTCATCATCGCGACGGCGGCCATTGACCTCGGCGCGGCGCGGGCCAGCGATACGTTCACCTGCCGTGGGAGCGCAGATGTGGGCGGAATGCCGGTAGATTGCTCGCCCAGGCGTGGACACGGCCAGATAAGCCTGACCGGCGCCTTTGCCCAGTCTTGCCGGATCGCCCTGGCAACGTTGGCTACGCGTCTCGGTCCGGAGAGGCTGGACGAGTACATCCGCCGTTTCGGCTGGCGAGGCGCGCCCGAGCTCGAGATCCCTGTACGGCGATCAGCCGTCCGAGAGCTGACCGCCGTCGGTCGAGCCGATTTCGTGGCCGCGTGCCTCGACGGTCATGGTGTACGGCTCACGCCCTTGGCGATGTGCAGCGCAGCGGCGAGCATCGCGAACGGCGGCGTGAGGATGCAGCCGTACCTGGTCCGGAGCGTTGCCGACGTCAATGGCCGCGTGCTGAACCAGACGCCTCCACGGCGGCTTGGCCGCGTCTGCAGCTCGTGGGCGGCAGCGGAGCTCGGTGCGCTGATGACGTCTGCAGTGCGAAGGGGAACGGCGAGACGGGCAGGAATATCGGATGTGGAAGTGGCAGGAATTGCCGGCAGCGCAGAGGAGCCAGACGTCGGCGCCAATTCCTGGTTCCTCGGATTCGCTCCCGCCGACAGTCCGGAGGTGGCAGTGGCGGTGGTGATCGAGGATGGCGGGGGCAGCGGCGAGCAGGCGGCCAAGCTGGCTGGCGGCGTTTTTGAGGCGATGTTGCGTTGAGCCCGATTCTGCTCGCGATTGCCCGGCGAGCCGCGCGCCGGGTGAGAGATGGCTGCGTCCGTTGAGCCGGCGCGGGAGATGGTGCCTTTATGAACACAGCGCTCATAGCTGGTAGGTACAGGCTGCAGGAGAAGATTGGCGAGGGCGGTATGGCCGTCGTGTACCGCGCTACTGACGTGTCCCTGGGGCGCGAGGTGGCAGTGAAGATCCTGCGGGAGGAATTCGCTGCCGACCCGGCCTTCGTGCAGCGCTTCCGTCGCGAGGCCCATGCCGCAGCCCGGCTTCAGCACCCGAACATCATCCAAATATACGATACGGGCGTGCAAGACGAGACGTACTACATCGTGATGGAGTACGTGCGCGAGCCCAATCTGAAGCGAATACTGCGGGAATACGCGCCTCTGCCACTGCGCAAGGCGCTTGAAGTGGGCATCCAGGCGGGCGAGGCCATCGAGTACGCCCACAATAACGACATCGTCCATCGGGACATCAAGCCGCAGAACATACTCTTCACTGATGACGGGCGGGCCAAGGTCGCCGATTTCGGCATAGCCTCGGCGGTTGCCGCCACCTCACCGTCGGACGTTGGGGTCATCTTGGGCTCGGCGCACTACATCTCCCCGGAGCAAGCGCAGGGCCATCCGGCGAGCCCCCAGTCCGATCTCTACTCGCTTGGGGCAGTGCTGTACGAGGCGCTGACAGGTAGGCCGCCGTTCGAGGGAGACTCGGCAGCAGAGATTGCTGCCTACCAGGCCCGTGAGCGGCCCAAATCGCCGCGGGCGCTGAATGCCAATGTCACGCCCTCGACCGAGTACGTGGTGATGAAGGCCCTCAGCAAGGATCTCTCCCGCCGATACCGGAGCGCCGCGGAAATGCTGCACGACCTGCGGAAGCTCCAGGAGGGCGTCCGGCTGGAGCAGACGGGGATACTACCGATGCCGGAGGAGCATACGGCAGTGACCCCCGAGCCAGTGCCAGAGCTTCCCAGCATTCCCAGCAGCCTCGCTGCGCCGACTGAGGCACTCGCGGGACCTCGGATCCGCCCAGTGGCCGTTGAGGACGAGGGGCCGCCGCTGCGCACCGCTGTCGCCGTCGGCGCCGCCCTGCTCGTGGCACTGTTGGTTGCTGGGTTTGCTGCCTGGCGAGTGATGTATCCGAACCCCCCGCCCGCGCGCGTGCAGGTGCCCCGGGTGGTGGGAAAGACACGCGCGGACGCCATTACCATCCTGGCCCAGGCGAACCTCGCCCTCGGCAAGGAAACGACACAGACAGACGAGACGCGCCAGCCCGGCACAATCATCGACCAATCCCCGGGGTTCGGAGAATTCGTGGACGAGAAAACCACTGTGGACATCGTCATCGCCACCAGCGAGGGGACGGCGATAGTTCCCGACGTGTTGCGGCAAACGCGGGAGGATGCCGACGCAATGCTGAAGCGGCGCGAGCTGGTGCTCGGCAACGTGGTGCTGCGTTACGATGACACCACACCGGCGGGGCGCATCAGCGAACAGGACGTGCAGCCCGGCACGAACCAGCCGAAGGGCGAGGCTGTGAACGTAGTGGTCAGCCGCGGGCCCCCGCCTGAAGAAGGGACTATCGAGCCGGGCGACGACGAGAACGACCTCGGGGCGGCACCCGACGGCTCGTCGAGCGACCAGCGACCCGAGGAGCCCATGGAATCTGCACCGGTGGTCAGCTTCACTCCGGGCCCGAGTTGGGTGGACGTCCAGGTGGTCGTGGGGGGCAGGCAACAACGACGCCACATTAAGATTGTCAAGACGGATGAGGAAGTTCGGGGCCTGAGGGTGCTGGAGGAGTCTGTGGACCCGGGTGCCGGCCTGAACAAACGAGTGGACGTCGAGGGCAGTGCGACCATTCAAGTATATGTGGACAACGAGTTAGAGCACGAGTACCGACTGGAACCGACAGCGGCGGATGTCGCCCCGGCCGTGCCGGAAGGAAGAGACACGCCATGAATCGCCGAATCAGATACATCTTCGGGGCTGTCTGTGCCGCGACAGCGCTCGCCGCCGCAACGCCGACCCGAGCGCTGGTGGTCGGAACGCGCAACATCGTTGCCACTGAGAACGGCGGGAAGATTATCAGCGCCAGCAGCCAGGCAGACAATACGAAGTGGGCGGCCCGCAACCTCATCGACGGGAACCGCGTGCGACTTGTGGGCAACAAGATTGAGCTGGACGACCCACAGTCGTTTGGCTGGTGCTCCAAGAGCAACACGCTGCCGCAAGTCATCGTCTTCGCCTTCAAGGACGAGAAGCCGCGGCTGATCGGCAAGATCGTGGTCGATCCGGTTACCGCTGACCCAGACTGGCAGTTCCGATGGGCGAAGAACTTCGAAATATCGGTCTCCAACACGACCCCCGACGGCACCTACAAGCTCATCGACACCTACGAGTTGGCGAGCAAGTACCTCCCGCACGGACAGAGCTTCGAGTTCCCGTACCCGGTGGAGGCGCGCTACATCAGGCTGCGGATCACGTCCAATCAGGGCTCGAACAAGTTCACGGAGTTGGGCGAGTTCGAAGTGTACGAGGCTATTGTGGGGGCAGATGAGCTGGCGAAGCTGATCATCGAAGGCGAAGACTGGCTCACCAGGCTGCAGCGCTTTCGAGATGGCCGGGAGTTCACGGCGCGTCATCCGGACCCGAGCGGCCCGGAGGCCCCCGCCAACGTTGCCGCGGCTGCCAACGGGGCGACGGTGCTGTCGGCGACGAGCGAAGCGCCGGACCCGAAATGGGCCAAGGAAAATCTCATAGATGGGCTGCACGTGACATTCTTGGACAACGTAGCGCAAGTTCCGCCTGAATCGCATGGCTGGTGCTCGGCGGATGCGTCGTTCCCCCAGGAGATAGTCATCCAGCTCGCCGGCGATGGGCCCGTGCTGATCGACGCCATCGTCATCGACCCGGCAACGGCCGATTCATACATGGTGGGGCGTGGCGCCAGGGCCTTTGAAGTCTTCACCTCGACGATGACCCCCACGGGACCCTGGCGGCTTGCAGGCAAGTTCTCGCTGATGAACCGGCCCACGCCTCAGGCCTTCGACTTCACCTCCGCCGAGGCGAAGTGGCTGAAGATACGCGTTCTCGGCAATCACGGATCGGACAAGTTCGTCGAGATGGGCGAGGTGGAGATCTACCAAGCCATCCTACCCCAGGAGCCGCTCGGGCAGATCGTGAGTCAAGGCGAGAATCTGATCCGCGAGCTCAAGCAGTACCGCGATGAGCTGCGCTCGGGCGAGACAGCTCGGTAGCTGTGCGGCAGCAGCCGTGACGAGAGGCCCTCAGCGGCATCCTTTTCGAGTTGCGAGGATCAAATGGAGCAGATCGCCACCTTCCGTGTGCCGCCGAAGCTGATCACGGGCGTTGGTGCGGTGGGCAGTGTATGCGACGAGATCGGGGAGCTCGGGGGCAGGAAGGTGCTCGTCGTGACCGACCCGGGTGTGGCTGCGTGCCTGCCGCTGGCAATGCTCACAGAAGCTCTCGACGCAGGCGGCGTGGACTACGCCGTCTTCGACCAGGTCATCCCCGAGCCGCCGATGGAGCAGCCGCCCCAGTGCCTGGAGCTCGCCCAGTCGGAGGGCGCCGATCTGCTGCTGGGCCTCGGCGGCGGCAGCTCAATGGATGTCGCCAAGGTGACCGCCTTTCTTATGACCAACGGCGGCAACCCGAGCGACTACTTCGGCAATGAGCTGGTGGCGAAGCCCGGCGTCCCCACCATCCTCATGCCGACGACGGCGGGCACAGCCAGCGAGGTCACCAACGTCGCGATACTCAAGGATCGAGGGGCGAAGCTCAAGGAGGGCATCGTCACTCAGCACAACTACTGCAAGGTCGGCATCCTCGACCCGCGCCTCACCCTGAGCGTGCCGACCGATGTCTCTGCCGCTACCGGCATGGACGCGCTCATCCACGCCATCGAGTGCTACATATCGGTGAAGGCGACCGATATGACCGACACGTTCGCCCTGAAAGCCATCTCGCTGTGTGCGGGCAATCTGCGCCGTGTATGCGAAGACGGCTCCGATCTGGCGGCGCGCACCAAGATGCAGCAGGGCTGCCTCATCGGCGGCATCTCCTTCGCCAACGCGGGCGTCGGAGGCGTGCACGCGCTCTCGTATCCGCTGGGCGGGGCGTACGACGTGCCCCATGGGGTGGCCAACTCGCTCATGATGCTCCCCGTGCTGCGCTTCAACGCCCCGGCATGTGCGGAGCGTATGGCTGACATTGGCGTGGCCATGGGGCTGGACGTGGCCCAGGCGCCCGCGAAAGAGGGCGCAGACGCAGCCCTGGATGCGCTGGCAGAGCTGGTCAGCGACATCGGCATTCCGCCGCGTCTGCGCGACGTCGGCGTTGCCCGCGAGGACCTGGAGGCGATGGCCGATAGCGCCATGACGGTGACGCGGCTGCTGGCGAACAACCCGCGTCCCCTGTCGCGGGAGGATGCGCTGGCGCTGTACGAAGAGGTGTACTAGCGTCGGCTTCTGCCCTCTCCCCCGCCTCGCGCATCAGCGCGCACTCAGGATCCCCTGCAGGGCGGCGCGCCGCTCTGGCCGTAAACGCACTATGCAGGTGCCGGCACACTCGAGCCGAATACGTGCTCGGAGGTGCGTCCTGATGCCAGAGGAGCTCCGAGCCGGCATTGGCATTACGAACATCACTCCGTCGCTGGGTGCATCGCTGCGCGGGTACTATCACGAGCGGAAGGCGGAGGGCGTCCACGACGATCTGCTGGCGAAGGCCGTGTGGCTGCAGGATGCTGAGGAGGCTGCGGTGCTGGTGGAGTGCGACCTCATTGGGCTCAACACAGAGGTCGTCTCCGCCGCGCGCAAGCTGATCGGCGAACGTGAGCGTTTGCCCGCGGACAACGTCCTCCTGGCGGCGACCCACACGCACACCGGGCCCGGCATCGATGGCGAATACGCCGACGTGCTGGCCGTGCGGATCGCCGACGCCGTCCACATGGCGCGTCTCGATGCGCGCCCAACCCGGGCGGAGATCGCATGCGGGCACGAGGACAGCATATGCTTCTATCGCCGATTCCGGATGAAAGACGGAACCGTGCAGACCAATCCGGGCCACCGGAATCCGAACGTCCTGGAGCCCGCCGGCGAGGTGGATCCGCGCATCGGCATCGTGAGCCTGTCCGCGAATGGGGACGCGCCCCTGGCGCTGCTGGTCAACTACGCTCTGCATCTGGACACCGTCGGCGGCAACGTCATCTCGGCCGATTACCCCTTCTTCATGGGCGAGCTGCTGCGACGCGCCGTGTGGCCGGACCTGGCGACGATCTTCCTGCAAGGCGCCGCCGGGAACATCAACCATTTCGACGTGTTCGGCCGAGGACCGCTCAAAGGCTTTGCGGAGACACAGCGCATTGGGACGATCCTGGCCGCCGAAGCGCTGAAGTGCACGCAGAAGCTGGAGCCACTGAGCGCTGTGCCGATTCGCTGCGCGCGACGCGAGATCGAGCTGCCGGTGGCTGAGGTCAGCGGCGAGGAGGCAGCGGAGGCCAAGCGGATCCTGGAGAAGCCGGCAGATCCGGAGAAGGACTTCACCATGGACCGGGTTCGCGCGCGGCGTGCCGTGCGGCTGGCCGAGCTGGGCGGCAAGCCGGTGCAGACGGAGCTGCAGTGCATCGCGGTCGGAGATCTTGCCTTCGTCGGCATCCCCGGCGAGCTGTTCACGGAGCTTGGCAGATCCATCAGGGACGGGTCGCCGTTCACGCACACGTTCATCGTGGAGCTTGCCAACGACAGCGTCGGCTACATCCCGCACCGCGAGGCGTTCGATGAGGGCGCCTACGAGGTGGAGTCAAGCCGCTTCACGCCCGATGTGGGCGAGCGGATCGTGAGCGAGGCGCTGGCTATACTGCAAGAGCTGGCTGTGTAAGTCTGCTTGGCGAGCCGGGCACACCAGCACCCGGGCTGACGGAGCGATTCGCTTGGCTATCTGGATCTGCACGTGGTTCGTCTTCCCCGAGATCGAGGAGCAGCGGCTTCTCGCGAAGGCCCGGCAGCCGATGCGTGGTCGTGAAGGTGCAGCATGACGCGTGGCGGCGCGAGCCCCAAGAGGAGCAAGACGCCGCTTCGCCGAATTGAGGCTCTGGCGGGCGGGTGACGTGTGGTCTGCGCCGGCGCAAACACGAAGGAGTACGCGCGGCCGGCGGCCAAGAAGTCATATAGGATGTCAATACCACCAGGGGGTGCTTGCATGGCCGAGCAGAAGGGATCGCCCGGGCGAGCCGCGCTCTCGCGACGCGCGTTCCTGAGGACAGCAGCGGGTGCGGCCCTCAGCGTGCCCCTGGCGACAGGCGCCGCCCGGAACCAGGCGGAAGCCAAGGCGGGCACGGCGGCAACGCCAGAGCGCCTGAACGTCATTCTCCTGATCTCGGACACCTTCCGCCGCGATCATTTGGGCTGCTACGGCTGCGACTGGATCCACACGCCAAACCTGGACAAGTTCGCCGCCGACGCCGTGGTGTTCGACCACGCGTACACGGGCTCATACGCCACCGTGCCATGCCGCAAGGACGTGATGACCGGCAGATGGGTGTTCCCGTGGACGGGCTGGAGCCCGCTGGAGAAAGAGTTCAAGGTGATGTCGCAGGTCATCGGGGCCGCCGACTACACCACGCAGTTCGTGGTTGACACGCCGCATCTCATCAGGGACGGCTACAGCTTCGACCGCGGATTCTCCGGCTGGCACTGGGTGCGCGGCCAGGAGAACGATCGGTGGTGCACCGACCGGCACTACGGGGTGGAGCTTCCGGCGGCAGCGGAGAAGCTGCGGAGCCCCGATCGGACGGTGCGGCAGTATTTACGCAACGTCTCGCGCCGCCGAAGCGAGAAGGACTACTTCTGCGCGCAGACGATGAGCTTCGCGGCCGACTGGCTGCGGCGCAATCACGACCTGGGGCCATTTCTCCTCTACGCAGACACCTTTGACCCCCACGAGCCCTGGGACCCGCCACAGCGGTATGTGGACTTATACGACCCGGGCTACGAGGGCGACGAGATCATCTACCCGGCGTATGGTAAATGCAACTATATGACGCGTCGCGAACTCAAGCACACCCGCGCACTGTACGCGGCGGAGTTGACCATGGTGGACAGGTGGGTCGGGCACGTGCTCGATACGGCCCGCAAGCTTGGCCTCTATGACAATTCGCTCATCATCTTCACCACCGACCACGGCTTCTTCCTCGGAGAGAACGGGCTCATCGGGAAAGGGATGAATCCACTGTATGGAGTCCTGTCCCACGTCCCCTTCATCGCACGGCTCCCGGGTGGGCCGCGAGGTGGGCGCTGTCAGCACTTCGTGCAGGTGGCCGACCTGCTGGCCACGTTCGTTGATGTGACGGGGGCCAAGGACCCCGGCACGCTGCACGGCCGCTCGCTGCGGCCGCTGCTCGAGGGCAAGTCCCTCCCTGACAGGGCGTGTGCGGTAAGCTCCCGGTGCCCGCTCACCAGCAAGCGCGCGCAGGAGCGCGTTGAGAGCACCATCACCGACCGGGAGTGGCGCCTCGTATACCGCGGCACGACCGGAAAGAGCGAACTCTATCATCTCCCCGAGGACCCGGCGC
>Ga0209979_1004540_pt1 | contig 11430 bp, 14 predicted proteins | sample AnhtaG_FD_183114 | JGI IMG/M metagenome (GOLD analysis project Ga0209979, IMG submission 183114) | Deep subsurface microbial communities from Anholt, Denmark to uncover new lineages of life (NeLLi) - Anholt_01485 metaG (SPAdes) (version 2) | ecosystem: Environmental > Aquatic > Marine > Oceanic...
CAAACTTATTTAAATACAAAGGTTTAATATATTTTTATTTAGCATCTTAGTTAATTTTTCACTTAATTATATTATACTAAAAATTAAGTATAGAATAGGGTGAATCAAATTATGGAACTTCATGAAAAATTAAGAATTACTGCGGGAATTTTATGTATTGTCGTTGCGATATTACGGGTTGTTTTATTTTTTTTTGATTTAGGAGGCGCTGTTGTTTATTCTGCTATTTTTATTGATTGGAATGAATATGTAAACATAATTGAAGGTTTAGTAGAAGCTCTTATTGCTTTTCTCTTTACAATTCTTGCTACGGGGTTTGCTTTTTTAGTGTATCTTATCCTAGGTGGCATAACTATTGCTGGAAGAAGACTCAATGTTATAACTATTGTGTGTAATATCATCACAGGAATAAGTATAATATTATCTATACGAGCAATAATTATATACACAGATCTATATGGAACCAGTATATTACTAATCATTTTATTGATAATCTACATAGCAATCTTCTCAATGTGCTTGATTTCCTATATTAGATTTAGAAAAGAAGGATATTATCCTGGAGAAGTTTAAATTTTTAAATATTTTTTTTTATATTCTAAATAATAAAAAGGGACATGTTCAAGCTGTTTTAACAGTATTTATATTGATAATAATTAAAAGAAAATATTTTTCCATCATATTTTAACCAGAATTTTTATCAAAAGTTTAAAATTTTTGGATTCTAATATTAATTAATTAAAAAAAACTCAAGTAATAAGGTTAAGGTACTTAGTGGATGACTGAAGTTTCTGAAGAAGAATTCTTAAAAAAGCTTTTGGAGGTTATTCATAAGCTCTCACATATAACCAAAACACAATCTTATCGATTGAAGAAAAAATGGGATGATTATCTAAAACCATTGAATGAGGAACCTCATACGATTCGCCAAATACCTTTAAATAAACAAAAATTCCTAACTGACATTAAATATAGGATTGAAGTATTAAAAAATGTTGAACAAGCAATAGTCGATGGATTCTATTCTATAAAATCTATTTTGCAAACATTATACGACTCATACTTTGATTCCGAACTATTTAAAGAAGATTTCTCCGAGGATGATCAATTAATTTTAAAATATATAGCAGCAAAAAAAATATTAGGAGATTTAATACAATATAATAAAATTGATCATGAATCAGTTCCTATGAAATACAATATTATGGCAAGAAATTATACACTGATAAAACTAAAAGGTCAAACAGACAAAGAGATACTTAGTAACTTAAAGAAACTTAACATTAAAGATATACAATTAACTGAATTAATTAAATTAATGGAAGAAATAAAATCAGATGGCATTATCAACATTAAGAAGAAAGGTAAAGATAATCTCTATGAAATAGAAAAGGAGTTAGAGTTAAGTCAAGAAGGTAAAATTAAATATAAAAATCTCTTAGCTCCAATCGTTGATTGGCCAACTGGTTTCTGGCGTAGTTTTTACAATATTAGAGAATTGAATGTTTCACCAGATGACAGCTGTAAACATCGTGATTTTTTAATTAAAGTTTTAACCAAATCCGCGACCCAAGGATACGCACCAATGCATTACGTTTTTAAGAATTTAGTAAAATATTATGAGAAGATCAAAGAAGAAGCTAAGAAGAAGAAAGAAAATGATGATATTTCGTAATTTTCTTGTTAACAAACAATTCAGAAATCTTTAGTCTTTTTAATAGGAATATCAAACTCTTCCAATAATGGAATTAAGTGTTTTTTATCTTCTGAATTTGTCCCTTTCCAATCTATAATAAAATAATCAACTTTTTCAAAAGTATTTTCTATCATTTTCCGTATCAAATCAATATTTAACTCTTGGATATAATACTTAGGGCAGATGAATGACATTGCGATATTTTTATTCCTTATTAACCTATTATAATTTGGAGCATAATGTGTCCCTCCGAAACCCAAACCTATTTGTTGATCACCCTTCTTTTTATAATCTAAAAATTTAAAAATCGTCGCAATAATTGTCATCGCTATTGATTCAGCAGCATCACTGATAACCCATTCTTTTTTACTACTTCCTAATTCCATGAATATCAATGGTTTCTCTAATATTGTAGGACCATGATGGGTAACTTCAATATCAATGGAAAAGTCAGAGAGATTTGTTATGGATTCTTGTTCAACTAGTGATATGAATCCTGCCTTGTGAAGTAAAGCGCTTGTTAATGATAAATCTTGAGGTTCACCTCCAAAATCAGTATCCTTACTCCAATTTCCAGTTGTATGTACTAAGAATGCTGGACGGGCTGTTTTTGAAGTATGCCGACTTGCAAAAATAAGAAAATCAGGTTCGATTTTAATTTCATCTAATTTTAAATTATTTAAAAAAATGAGAGGTTCTTTAGTTAGACCGAGGTATATGTCGGGTTTTGTTAAATTGGATAATTTCTCATTTTCAGAAGATATATCCGTCAATTTAAAGATAGGATGCTCATGCCATCTAAAATTTGTTTCTTCAAAATTATAAAATTTTGAGCTTAAGAACTTATCACGGATGTTCATTGAAGCTTTATCTTCTTGCGAGGTGATTAGTAAGATTGAATATCTTTCACCTTGGAGGTTTACATTTTTCAATTTATTAATCATAATTAACCTAAGATTTATAACTTTCTAGTTCAAGCCTAAATATTATAGTTTATTTCTAAAAACTTTAAAAACTTCAAAAATAATAACAATAGTAATGACACTTTACGTTGTAATAGTTATTATTCTCGCTTTGCTATTTGGTTGTTTCTTCTTTATGGCAGATTACTTTGAGCATAAATTTATTCAATTACATGCTTCTCTTATAGCGGGAATCTCTGTGGCTTACTTCTTCCTTATTGTACTCCCTGAAATTGCTGAAAGATTACCAGAATTTCCTTTTCATTTAACTTTATTTGAATATCTCTTTGTATTAATTGGCTTTACTTTTATTCACATAACCGAAAAAATTATTATCCAGAAAGTTGAATCAGGTACTCAAAAAAAAATGCGCAAACTCATGCAGAAAGAAAAAACTCTGGAAATTGTAGAACATAATATGGAAAATATCCTTACTAGAGAATTGAAGCAAGAAAAATTAGATGAGGCTGCTTTAAGAGATATCGCTAGGACCCTATCAGAACTAAATGCCCAAGAAGTCGATATGAAAGTTGAAATAAATAAATACAAGATTAAAATTCAGAACCATGTGAATGACGACTTACGAAAATTTAGATTTATCACGGATTATATCTATCATTTTCTCGTAGGAATCATATTAGTAGGTTTATTGATTATTGAATTAGTGCCAGGAATTCTCTTCTTTTTTTATGCCTTCTTTAGAACACTTGTATCTAAAAGATCAGAAAGTCATATTATTTTTACTGATTTGGAAATTTATGAAGAAGTAAAATATGAAGAGGGATCCCTCATGAACTACATTTTAGGATCTTCTGCTCTAACAGGAATAGCTGTTGGAATCGTAATTAATGTTATTTTGCCTGAAAATTTAGAGTTATTGTTTATCTTTTATTCTATCATATCTGGAGTAATTCTATATGTAATTGTACGCGAAGTTATTCCTGAGAAAGAAAAAGGAGATCCAATAAAATTCATTGTGGGATTGGTTGGATTTACCATTGTAATCCTTCTCATTAATATCTTCACAAATGTACTATAGCATTACCTTTAATACTCTAATTTTCATTAATCAAAGCTTAAGATTCTGTAATTCAAATATAAATGTTTTAACCTAAATTGTTATAAGATTTAGTCTGATAATTTATAAAGATTTAAATTCATTAAAATGAGAACTTTAAGTCATGATTTTTCTTAGCATAATTTAAGGATGTGTCATCAAGCCCGAAATAATTCTTAACATCGGCAATTCTTTTTAGAACTGAGCTAATGCTTATTCTTCTTTGAAGATTTAATGATAATTTGTCTTTTTGGTTAAAATTTTCTTCTAGTTTGACGTTAGAATATTGCTCTTGTATCTTTTTTATTTTTCCTTCCACCTGAATTTTATATCTATTCTTGTCTAAATAAAAAAAAAAACATTTAACTTTCATGATTTTTTAAATAATTATTAGGAATGAATCTAAAAATATATGGGAATAATGTGTTTAATTATCAAATAAATTAAAAATATAAAATTAAAAATAATACGAGGTGATAGAGAATGTCAAAAGAAGGGATTATAAGCGCAATTATTTCTTGCGAAAATCAAATAACTGAACTAGATAAGGAATATGATAACAAAAGTGCTATTGCCAAGGAAGAAATAGAAAGTAAATTTAACACAAAAATTAATGAAATTGTATCTAAAATAAGAGCTATAGAAAAAGATTTAGAGACTACCAATGATAAAAATGATGAAGGGAAAGCAAAAAGAAAAGAAAAAAATACTTTATTAAAAAAATTAAATAAAGAAGTTAAAACAATATCAAAAAATAGAAATACTGAAATAAAAACCAAATTGAAAGAAATTGAAGAAGAAAGGAAAGCTGGGATCACAAGAATTAATCGTGAAATAACGGTTTTAAAAAAAAGGTTATCAGCTTTAGAGAGAGTTGATGGTTATACCGTAAGAATTTAATTTAAAATATCATCTTAAGAGAAGATAAGAACCTTAGATATAGGAACGTGGATTAAAAAAGGATTTCATTAGTTCAAAACATTTACTTCTAGAAAGTATAAAAAGAGTACTTCGAACATTTTAGGTTATATTTTTTTTAATCACTTTGTTTATATGTTTATAAGTTCTAAACAATTTAGAAAAAGTTTAGAAGATATAAACAATGGGATATTTTCAAATTTAAATCTTACTCACAAATTTAAATATAGGATCTTAAGAAATTTTTTAAGGACTCATTGAATTCAAATCCAATTTGAATAATGCTAGAAAGTTAAAAATTCGAGCCGAAAGACAAAAAAAGAGTAGAGTTATTTTTTAATAAATTATAAAATAAAAGATAAAAGTTATTTGCATTTAATTTTGTAACATAATTGCTTTAAAAAGAACATAACAAATATACCTTAAATTTTTAATTGTTAACTTTTTTAAAAGACATGAAAAAGACGATCAGCGTATGAATATGAAAAAAAAATCATTTAATGAAATCTTAAGTATTGATGATGATGATAAAAAAATCATCGAAATGATGGAGAAGGATCCAGACATTACCCACAGTGCCATTGCAGCAGAAATTGAGAAATCTCAGCCCGCTGTAGGTGCGCGAATCATCAAGCTAGAAAGAAAGAATCTTCTTACAAAACAAGTTGGTTTCAACATAAAAAAAGTTGATATTAAGGTTGCTATCGTATATCTCTCTACTAAAGATGTTGATAAAATCGTTAAGAAAATTGAGAATTGTCCCTTCATAAACCATGCTTTCAAAATCTCTGGGGAATTCAACGTACTTTGCTTTATCGCCGCATCAGATTTACAAACTATCGAAAAGCTCATTGATCTATGCTTTAGACGAGATGAGAATGTAATAAATGTAAAAACAAACATATTAATCGAGTCAATTCATGATTTCGTGGTTCCGATAGATTTTCAGATTGAGAATTTTGATGGAAGGTACTGCGGACCTGACTGTACTATGGCAATGGACTTACCAAAGTTCAAATTCAGTCAAGAAGATGAAGACTAAATATTAAATTTACTTTTTCTTTTAAAAAATCGATACTTCTTAATCGAAATTTAGATTTTCGTATATGTGGGGATGCTCTTAAAAGATTTTTCAAATTCTCTTGACTTAAAAACATCGGTTATCTGATTTGCCCAAATGTTGTTATATCTAAAAGAGGAATCAATGCTGTCATCAAAATTCTTTCATAAATATTTCCTTCTACAGGAAAAATGAATTTGGATAATCTCTCAGTTGATACAATTACCATTTATCGTAGTTAGGGACTCTTTTTTCGAGAGTAGCAAAAACCCCTTCAAGAACATCGTCTGCATTAATACAAATGACTTGAGTTCTATTTTCCAATTTTGTAGCAGCCTCGAGTGAGGGTGCGTCGACATTCAAATTAAGAGCATCCTTCGTAAACCTTACACCTAACGGGCTTTTGGTTAATATCTCTTTTGCGATATTCAGCGCTTCATTGAGGATTTTATCGTCAGGTACGACTTTGGATACAAGTCCGAATTTATCCGCTTCTTGAGCATCAATAACTCTTCCAGTATACATAAATTCTGCGGCTCTTGAAAACCCTATCAATCGGGGTAGCCAATAAGAGCTTCCACAATCAGCCCCAGAAAGACCAATATTAATAAAAGCATTACAGAACTCAGCACTTTCTCCTGCAATTCTGATATCAGATGCTAAAGCGAAAGCTAGACCGCCACCATATGCCGATCCTTTTATTGCTGCTATAACGGGTTGAGGAATTCTCCTAAGTTGTACCATTAACTGAGAAATTAACTTTTGTACTATTGTGGCTCTTTTAATTTTGTCTTTTAGTTGAAGGTATTCGAATTTCTGAAGATTTTCAGGTACTTCTTTTTTAAAGATTACTTGACCGTCTTTTAAATCCAGCCCGGAGCAGAACGCACGACCTTCACCAGTTAAAATTACGACCCGAATACTTAGTTTATTTTCTAACTTGTTGAGATAATCTTGCAAATCTTCTACAAACTGGAAATTGATTGCATTTAACCTATTTGGTCTGTTAAATGTTATAATGGAAATACCATCTTCCCGTTCTTGAACTTTTATTGTTTCATATTCTTCCATTTTTCACATCATCAATTTTATTGTTTTATTTTTTACTAATTAATCTTGATATGTTATTAAGTCTTCTTTACCTTTTGAAAAAATTTGATTATTATCCAGGAAATTTGTTATAGAATAGTATATTGAACAACTTATTACATAGTCATTAATAATCATATTTAAATAGGTTTTTCCCCTAATTTCAATCTATAATAAGTGTATATAAGAAGAAATTATTTTTCTGAGTTTTGATGACTATCTGCAAAATCGGATTTGACAATGAAAAGTATCTAAAAGAACAATCTAAGAGCATTGTGGATCGGACGGCTCAATTTGGAAATAAATTATATCTTGAATTTGGGGGGAAACTAATATATGACTTTCACGCCGCAAGAGTATTACCAGGATTCGATCCCAATGTGAAATAAAAGCTTTTAAAGCGTCTTAAAGATAAGATTGAGGTTATAATTTGTATTTATTCTGGAGATATAGAAAGGAAAAAGATTCGAGCAGACTTTGGAATTACTTATGACATTAATACAATGAAATTAATAGATGACCTTCGAGATGGGGGAATCAACGTATGTGCTGTTGTAGTGACACGCTTTAACGGGCAACCAGTTGTAAAGCAATTCATGACTAAACTAGAGCGACGAGAAATAAAGGTTTTTACTCATCAAACAATTAAGGGATATCCTACTAATGTTGATCTAATTGTAAGTGAAGAAGGATATGGTGTAAATCCGTATATTGAAACAGTCAAACCAATAGTTATCGTAACTGCGCCTGGACCTGGTAGTGGAAAACTTGCAACTTGCCTTAATCAAGTATATCATGAACATAAAAGGGGGCTACATGCAGGTTATGCTAAATTTGAAACATTTCCAATTTGGAATTTACGTTTAAAACATCCTGTAAATATGGCATATGAATCAGCAACTGCTGATCTTGGAGATTTTAATCAAGTGGATCCCTTCCACCTTGAAGCCTATAATAAAATCTCAATAAATTATAATAGAGATGTGGAAGCTTTTCCCGTGGTTAGGAAAATTATGGTAAAGATTATGGATCAGGAATTATTATATAAATCACCTACAGATATGGGATTAAACAAAGCGGGATTTGCAATTATTAACGATGAAATAGTACAAGAAGCCGCGAAACAGGAAATGATTCGAAGGTTCTTTCGATATAGTTGCGAATACGCCATGGGCGTTGCCGAAAAAAAAACTGTACAAAGAGCGGAACTTCTAATGAAAGAATTAAATCTTACCTCAATTGATCGAAAAGTAGTGGGATACGCCCGCAAGGATTCGATTGAAGCTCAAGAAAAAGGGAAAGGAAATGAGGGTATTTTTGCTGGAGCAGCATTAGAATTAAAGAATGGAACTATTGTAACTGGAAACAACTCCCCAATAATGCATGCTGCTTCTGCCTTAATCCTAAATTCTATTAAAACATTAGCCGGTATCCCTGACAATATTCATCTGTTATCCCCAAATATATTAAGCTCAATCAGCAATTTGAAATCGGAGTTTTATAACAAAAAAAAATTAAGTCTCAATCTCGAAGAGACTCTTATAGCGCTAAGTATTAGTGCAGATTTCAATCCTTCTGCGAAAGTTGCAATGGAAAAACTTACCGAGCTCCAGGGTTGCGAGATGCATTCTACTCATATCCCTACTCCCGGAGATGAAGCGGGTCTAAGGATGTTGGGACTTTATATCACATCGGATCCGAATTTTTCTTCAAAAAGTCTATTCATCACATAAATTATTCAATCTTAAAATAGGCCAAAATTCAAATTCAGTCAAGGCATTAAGGGATAAATATTAAATCTACATTTTTCTTTTTGAATATATTAGATTCTTCAAAAAAGGATTAATTTAATGACTATGGGATGATACTAATCCCTTAGCTTGGGCAATCTTGTACTTACATTTATCACCACAACCATCTTCGAGAGTAGGATCATGATCTTCTGAATCAAAGTCAATAGGTAAAATAAAATCCTTAGCAATATCAATTACAATTTCCATTGAGACATTTAAAATATCAGGATTATTTCGAAAATGGTAATTAATAATGTTATCAAGCTTTTGAAGCTTAGAACTTGCAAGTAATATACAAAGATTGTGCTCCCCACTCAAGCGAAATGCGTTAAGCATAAATGGGCAGAACTTTGCTATATCCATTATAAATTCAGGATTTTTAGTCTTTAATTCAACTGTTGCTAAGTGCAAATCTACTTTCTTAAAATTAATACCTGGCTGAAATTGTAAAATTCCATTTTTTTCCAGTTTTTTTATTCGCATACCAACTGTTGGTTGCGATCTATCTATCTTTGTAGCAATCTCCGTATGTGTTAGAGCCGGATTTTCCTGAACAAGCGAAATTATCTGCTTATCAATATCGTCAAGCTTTAATTTCTCTGATATCATTTTTTTTTTCTCAAATTTTAATTAATCTCTACTAATTATGTAACAATTTTTACAACTTATAAAATATTAGGACGAATTTATAAAAAATTAGTCTTCATTAAATTCAGTTTTAAACATCAAAAAATGAACGTTTTTTATAGCACCTTAATTAAAAATCCGATAGTGGAATTATTCCATGATAATAGATTGTTTTTCCATCAAAGCTAATTTGAACCGGAATAATTAGAATCCCCTTTTTTCTTGCTTCGCTTAGATTATTAGAAAATTTAGGATCCATCTCCGAATTTGGACAGAAACTTTTTGCCTTGCGGACAACTAAAAATAATATAATTCCATTATGCTTAATAATTTCTTTTACATGTCTTGCGCCACGTTCTCTAGGAGCGTCAGGAAAAAGTGCAATACCATCTCTAACTAATGACACACCTTTTACCTCCAGTGGAACATTATCAAGAACAAAATCTATTCTACTATTCCCAATTTTTACTTCTTTTTTAATTTCCTTTACATGAGAGAATTCTGGCAGAAACTCAAAAACTTTCATGGCAATGTTAGAGTGTAAAGCTGTGTCTATAAGAACCCACTCATCGTCAGTAAGAACAGCTTTAATGTAGTACTTTAATTTGCCTCTTGAATAGGTAAATAAAACTTCAACTCCCTTAATAAGTAATTCCTTTAATCTACCGGGATCGTGAATATGAGCAGTCTCTATTTGCCCTTTATACTCAATTTCTCCTATAAATCTATTAGGTCTTGATAAAAATTTACCTTTCATCAAGTTAGGTATCTTAAAAATCGGAAGCTTCATAAAGTAACTAATTTCTCAAGTTTCTTTAGTAAGACAAATCTATCTTACCAAATTAAAAGATTTTGTTATAGAGTATAAACTAAATAGATATAAGCATTTTCATATTTGGGTGATTATGATGAGTGAAGCAGAAAATCATAGTAGCATTGAGAGCTATAAATTTCATCATGTAGACGTGAGTAAATGTAGTATGTGTAAAGAATTTTCATGCGAAGAAGCCTGCTTTAGAGGTATTTATGAGGTTATTAATAAGGAATCTACTCCTAAATGTAAAGTAGTAGAAGATAATGAAGATCGCTGTGTAAAATGCCATATCTGTACTACTGCATGTAAATTAAGGGCTATAACTTTAGATTAAAATTTTGAAATAGAAGAAATTAGATTTTAAAGAAATGTATTAGAAACTTAATAATTGCATTTTCCACAACAACAACTTTTTATTTCAAGTTGTCCGTATTCGAGATTTAAATCTATTGGTAAAACAAAGTCATTCACAACATCAGCAATTATATCAATATGGACACTAAAGACATTAGGGTCATTTCGAAAATGATGGTTCACGATATGATCAATATCTTTAAAACTTAAACCTACCATTAAAATGCTAATATTTGAATTACCGCTCAAGAGAAACGCGTTAAGCATAAAAGGACAATTTTTAACAATTTCAATAGCCATTTTGGGATTTTTAGTTTGAAGTTCAACTCTAGCAAAACAGAGATCTGCGACTTTAATATTTATACCTGCCTGAAACTTTAAAACTCCCAAATTCTCAAGTTTTTTAATTCTCATCCCTACAGTAGGTTGACTACGATTCACATGGGTTGCAATTTCAGTATGTGTGAGGTTTGGAGCTTTCTGAATCAGATCCATTATTCTACAATCGATTTGGTCAATCCCAATTTTTTCACTTATCATTTTATTTTTCCTTTTTTGATGGATTATTCATGTATCGCGGTACTACGATATATGAATACTACGATAGCATAATATTTAAATCTTTGTGATTTTCGTATTAATAATGGAGCATTAATAATCCATTAAAATAAGCTTTAAAAAGTTAAAAAAACACATTCTTATAAAATATGATTCTGGGTTTCGATGAGCATGGAGGACAAAATTAAAAAATCTATTGTTGAGTTCTTAAGGGTTTTAGCAGATACCACAAGACTAGAAATCCTGGATTTTTTAAAAGATAATGAAATACCCGCATCAGAGATTAAAGAAAGATTAGATAGGTCTCAATCAACAACCTCAAAACATTTAAACATGCTTGTTGATAATAATCTTATATATTTCGAGAAAAAAGATAATATAAAGTACTATAAACTAAAAAATAATATTGATATCAATAACCTGATATCCCAAATAAATACAATTATAACTACCATTAATAAAGAGAAATTAAAAGAGATAAGAGATGTTGATATAATTGATA
>Ga0209979_1004545_pt1 | contig 11413 bp, 11 predicted proteins | sample AnhtaG_FD_183114 | JGI IMG/M metagenome (GOLD analysis project Ga0209979, IMG submission 183114) | Deep subsurface microbial communities from Anholt, Denmark to uncover new lineages of life (NeLLi) - Anholt_01485 metaG (SPAdes) (version 2) | ecosystem: Environmental > Aquatic > Marine > Oceanic...
TATTGGGGAGGCATAGCACTTATTTTGCTTGCTATGGGACTTTTTATAGCCGAGTATTTCACCCCTAGCTTCGGTCTATTGACCGCCGGAGGTGTAATCTCGCTTGTTATGGGTTCGCTGATCTTATTCAGCCATAGTCCAGGTGTAGAGGTAAATCGTGGGCTCATAGCCGGGGTAACGGCGGCTACTAGTGCCTTTTGCATTTTTGTCATTGGTGCTATTGTTCGAGGTCAGAGACGGCGCAAAGCTACTGGTGCCGAAGGAATGATAGGGAGAATAGCTATAGCAAAAACACCACTTGACCCCACAGGCACAGTTCTGTCTGAAGGTGAACTGTGGACGGCAATAGCCGAAGGTGATAGAATAGCACCTGGTGAGGAGGTGATAATAAGCAAGGTAGAAGCTTTGAAATTATGGGTGACAAGAAAATCTAGAGAGTTAGGAGGATAGTTCACTATATATGGAAATACCACCTATAGAAATAATACCTATAGAAATAACGGGGCCGATTATCATAGCTATAATTTTTGCTGTCGCCTTTGCTGTTTTCATCATTTACGCTATCATTAAAAGTCAAAGGCGAAAACTCGCCACTGGCAGGGAGGACATGATAGGTAAAGTAGCCATAACACGGACAACCCTTAATCCTAAAGGCACGGTTCTGGCCGAGGGCGAACTTTGGACAGCTATAGCCGAAGGCAGTAAAATAAAAGCTGATGAGGAGGTGATAATAAGTAAGGTAGAAGGCCTAAAATTATGGGTGACAAAAAAATCCACAGAAAAGGAGAGTGAATAACATGGAGATGAACTGGATGGTTTATTTTATTATCGCCTTAGTAGTGATAATACTTCTAGCGAATTCTATCAAAGTCGTTCAGGAATATGTAAGGGGAGCTGTTTTCCGCCTGGGTAGATACGTTGGCCTCCGAGGGCCAGGCCTTGTTCTTCTTATACCTTTTGTTGAGCGCATGAAGAGGGTGGACCTCCGTATAATTACTATGGATGTTCCAAGCCAAGAGTGCATGACTATGGACAATGTTACTGTTAGAGTTGACGCCGTGGTTTACTTTCGAGTGGTTGATGCTGCAAATGCTATTCTTAAGGTGTATGACTATATCAGGGCGACCCACTTGCTGGCGCAGACTACCTTACGGAATGTCGTGGGGCAATCCGAATTAGATGAGTTGCTAGCTCATCGAGACCGGCTTAATGAAAAGATGCAAAGCATTGTTGATGAAGGAACAGACCCTTGGGGGGTAAAGGTAAGCATGGTAGAGACTAAGGAAGTGGAGTTGCCCGAAGGGATGCAGCGAGCCATGGCAGCCCAGGCTGAAGCCGAGAGAGAAAGGCGAGCCAAGGTGGTTCATGCTGAAGGTGAATACCAGGCATCACAGAAGTTAGCTGATGCTGCCGAAATTATTTCCACCCATCCTGCAGCATTACAGCTTCGCTACCTTCAAGCACTGACCAGCATCGCTACCGAGAGAACCAATACCATATTGTTTCCCTTGCCTCTAGATATGATAACTCCATTTTTAAGTAGAGCTAGTCTGGCTTCAGGCAAAGTTGATCCTGATAAGAAATAAACGCTAAGCTAAAGTGCCATAGTATGGCTTCAAAGCCCAGGGTACTGGGTATAAGCGGCAGTCCGCGCCAAGATGGCGATATTGCTCTGCTTTTGCAACAGGCAAGTGTGTAGTGCAGGACAACATGTAATGACTGTCCCATGAATTGAGGGAGGCAGACTATGTGATTCTGCCTCCCCTATTTTTTTATGGGTGTAACGGCGCAAGTAAAAGCAATGATTGATCGCTGCCAGGCATTGTGGGTGATGAAATATATTCTTAAACCTCCCGTAGCTTTTAATCTACATAGCAAGCGCAAAGGTTTATTTATTTCTGCAGGCAGCACAAGGCTTCCTGACTTATTCCAGCCAGCTATAGCCAAAGTTAAGAGCTGGTTTGCCTCATTAGATATAATCTACACTGGCAATTTGCTTTTTTCAGGAATAGAGAAAAAAGGTGCCATCACTAAACACCCCACAGCATTAAAAGAAGCCTTCGCTGCGGGGCAGAATTTGATTCAGGATTAATTAAACAACCTTTTGTTTTCCATGCTTTGTGCTAAGATAATTTACAATTATTAATAAATCATTAGATGGAGGATGATAATGGCAAGTAAAACTAAACCAGAATGGCGTGAAACTAAATTAGCTCCGATGCTAAAGCGTTTTTCTGAACGGCAGGATAAATTTGAAACCACCTCAGGTGTAGAACTTGATACTGTTTATACCCCTGAGGATATGCCAAACTTTGACTATGCTACACAATTAGGATACCCCGGTGAATATCCCTTCACCCGTGGCGTCCAGCCTAACATGTATCGAGGTAGGATATGGACGATACGCGAATATGCCGGTTTTGGCACTGCTGCGGATACTAACGAACGTTACAAAAAGCTTCTAGCGGAAGGACAAACCGGCTTATCTGTTGCCTTCCATTTGCCCACACAAATAGGCTACGATTCAGACCATCCGCTAGCTGGAGGTGGGGTAGGCAACATCGGTGTAGCTATAGATACTCTCAAAGATATGGAAATCCTTTTTGAGGGTATCCCCTTAGACAGAGTAAGTACCTCCATGACTATAAACTCCACCTGTGCTCCTATCCTTGCCATGTATATAGCTGTAGGTAAAAAACAAGGAGTTGAAGCAGCTAAACTAAACGGCACGGTTCAAAATGATATACTTAAGGAGTATATCGCCCGGGGTACTTATATCTTCCCACCTCGCCCTTCAATGCGCTTAACCACCGATATAATCGCTTACTGCGCTAAAAATGTTCCTCGTTGGAATTCCATTAGTATTAGCGGTTACCACATACGGGAAGCGGGCTCTACTGCTGTCCAGGAAGTCGCCTTTACACTGGCTAATGGCATTGCCTATGTCCAAGCAGCAATTGATGCCGGGCTTGATGTAGACTCCTTCGCTCCCAGACTCTCATTCTTTTTTAATAGCCACATTAATTTTTTTGAAGAGATCGCTAAATTCAGAGCTGCACGACGCCTCTGGGCAAAGATAATGAGAGAAAGATTTGGGGCTAAGGATCCACACTCCTGGATGCTTCGCTTCCACACTCAAACTGCCGGGGTTAGCCTTACAGCTCAGCAACCACTTAACAATATCGTGAGAGTGACTCTGGAAGCCCTAGCAGCAACCTTGGGGGGTACTCAGTCATTACATACTGATTCCTATGATGAAGCTTATGCTACACCTACCGAGGACGCAGTATCAATTGCCGTACGGACACAGCAACTCATAGCTTATGAGAGCAGTATCACCGACGTTGTTGACCCCTTTGGCGGCTCTTACTATATAGAGTATCTCACCGACGAAATAGAAAAAAGAGCCAGCGGATACATTACAAAAATTGATAGCCTTGGTGGTGCCGTAGCTGCTATTGAACAAGGATTCCAACAAAGGGAAATTCAGGATGCTTCATACAAGTACCAAAAAATGATTGAAGAGGGCCAGCAGGCAATAATCGGTGTAAACAAATTCGTTTCCAGCTACCCTAAAATAACGGATATGCTAAGAGTTAATCCAGAGGTGGAAAGGAAACAAAAGGAGATATTGGCTCGAGTCAAGTGCGAGAGGGATAATGCCAAGGTCGAACAAACCCTCAAGAGATTGGAAGATGTAGCTCAGAGCAATGAAAACACCATGCCAGCTTTCCTTGAATGTGTAGAAACCTACGCCACTGTAGGAGAGATATCCGATGCGCTACGCAAAGCTTTCGGCACTCAAAAGGAATTTTTATCCTTTTAACAATATCCTTAATGAAGTAAGATAAGAAAGACTTAGCGAAAGACGAGGGGGAATAAAGATGGTTAAAAAAGTTGATCATATAGGCCTTTTGGTCAGAAGTTTAGATGAAACTGCTAAACTTTATAGAGATTTATTTGGTGCCATATTGGTTGAGGTTAAAACTGTAGCTGATCAAGGAGTGAAGGTAGACATGCTTAGCTTTGCCGGTGGCGCCAAATTAGAGCTTCTAGAGCCGCTTCCCGATACCAAAATAGCTGCCATTCTAGAGAAAAGGGGTGAGGGTGTGCAGCATGTTTGTTTTGAAGTGGATAACATTGACCAAGAACTTGCTTCCTTAGCTGACAAAGGTGTGGAATTGATTGATAAAAAATCACGTCGCGGTGTGGAAGGTTTGGTTGCTTTTATCCATCCCAAATCAGTCAAAGGAGTGCTTGTTGAGCTTTGCCAAAAAGATTAAAAAGAGGAGACCAAACTATGCAAGAAGGGAAAATTCGTGTTTTAATCGCTAAACCTGGTTTAGATGGGCATGACCGCGGTGCTAAGGTAGTAGCTAGAGCGCTGCGCGATGCTGGCATGGAGGTAATTTATACCGGGGTTCGCCAGGCCCCAGAAATGATTGTTGAAACAGCTGTTCAAGAGAATGTAGACGTTGTGGGAATGAGCATCCTATCTGGGGCATATTTAGAGCTGTTTCCAATCGTTATGGAAGAGTTAAAAAACAAGGGTAAGGGAGATACATTGGTTCTCGTTGGTGGCATAATATCTGAGGATGATATACCAGCTATAAAACAAATGGGGATAAAAGAAGTTTTTGGCCCTGGCACTCCAACGTGTGATATTATAAATTATATCAGAAAGGAATTAGCCGCTAAATAGAAAATATGTGACGTGGGGCTCGTTTTCCACCTCAGTGGACAATACCAACCAGACGAGTTAGATCTTCAATCTCCTTTTCCTTCATAAAATCCTTTATCCCCTCCAACACGTCAAGAGCAGCATGAGGGTTAGTCAGGTTGGCAGTGCCAACTTGCACTGCACTAGCCCTAGCCATAATGAATTCTAAGGCATCTGCAGCACAACATATGCCACCACAACCTATCACTGGAATATGTATAACTTTAGCTACTTCGTATACCAGATAAAGTGCGACGGGCTTGATAGCAGGACCAGAAAGCCCACCGGTAATACTCTCTAAACGAGATTCCCCCTTGCTTATGTCAATTACCATCCCCTTCACTGTATTAATTAAAGATATGGCATCGGCTCCAACTCTTTCCACTGCTAGAGCAATTTCCTTGATATCAGTTACATTTGGACTTAGTTTAATAATAACCGGGAGGTTGGTCACAGCTTTGACCGCTGAAGTTACTTCAGCAGCAAGTTTAGGAGTTACTCCAAACTCAATTCCTCCCGCCGAAATATTTGGACAGCTAATGTTCAATTCAATGCCGCTTACCCCAGGAGTGCCTTCCAGCTTAGTCGCTATGCTAACATATTCATCGATTGTTTCTCCGGCAATGTTAACAATGACAGGAACCCGCCAATTTGCCCATATCGGCGCTTTATCCCTGATCACAGCATCAACACCGATGTTTTCCAATCCCACAGAGTTGAGCAAGCCCCCCACTGTTTCCACCAGCCGTGGCTGAGGATTGCCATTCCTTGGCATAAGAGTAATGCCTTTACAAACGATTGCCCCTAGCTTCTGTATGTCAATAAGCTCGCTGTATTCTATGCCGTAACCAAAAATACCAGAAGCTATCATCACCGGATTATCCAGCATTAACCCTTTAGGATGACGAGGAGCCAACTGAATGCCAAGATTTAGCCAATTACTTCTCATATAGTTAATTATAGCAGGGCATCTTCTATGGTGATATGCCTTGTACCATCAGCTATGTTAAAATTTAAGCAATGCAGAAAGTAGCTTACTTTATTCGTTCTACAAGGGATGAGGATATTCCTCAAGTAACTGAGATTGACCGCGAGGCTTTTCCTAACGAGTGGCTGTTTCGCCCTTACGCTTCATACAAGCAGGAGATTCACAATTCATTAGCCCATTACATAGTGGCTTGTATTGAGAGGAGGGCTGGGCGGGACTTAGGTCAGGAAGACTTCGGAAAAACATCCTGGGTCAGACGCCTTTTTAACCAGGCAATGTTAGCTAGGAGGGAACAAAACAATCTCCGCACTAAAGAATATATCATTGGCTTTGCTGGCTTGTGGGCTATGTTGAATGAGGCGCATATTATCGCTATCGCCGTAAGAAATAATTATCGCCGAATGGGAATAGGCGAAGGACTGCTCATTTCAGCTATTGAGGTGGCTAGCCAGCTAAATGCCAATGTAATCACCCTGGAAGTGCGTGCTTCTAATGAGATAGCACAGGCACTGTATAAGAAATATGGATTCCGAGTAGCGGGTAGGCGTCCCCGGTATTATTCAGACAACGCTGAAGATGCCATATTTATGAGCACGGACGATATTACTTCGGCTCCATTTCGAACTTGCTTCCAACGATTAAGAGAAGCTCATGAACAAAAGTGGGGAATTTTCGCTACTCAATTAGCTTGAAAATAGATTGATAAATTCTGTTCCCCGCTTTCCCACTCTAGTAATGACATTTGAAGCTGTGCATATCTTATGTCAACTATACTTCCTTAGAATAGCCTTAAAGGAATCTATAACAAAACCTAGCTGATCTTTGTCAGCGGCAAAGGTGGAAACTTTGAATGCCTTTGCCATACCAGGCTGTGGTCCCCAAATGCCTCTGTCCTTAAGCTCCTTATAAAGGAAATACCCCCTTTCTCGAACATGTTTGGAAATATCGTAAAGCACCGGGGTTTCAAAGTGCAGTAAGTCATGTCTATGTGGTCTTTCCCCTAACTGCTTAAATCCCAATTTCTCCAGTTCACCGGAAAACCATTGTGCTTTTGCTACTTGCTCATCCCAATGGTTAACCCTTTCTTTTACATCAGGAAAGGAAGCCATGAGTGTAATTAGTGGGACTCCTCTCAAAGTGCAGCCAAGAAGCTCAATCTCTTTGTTGCTATATACCTTAGATTTTCTCAATACGCTTTCCTCCCACTTCTTTTTCATTCCCAACACTCCACAAGGCCCGGCGGAAGCCATGCTCTTGTGACCACTACCAACGATGAAATCGGCACCCAGCTCTTTCATGCTTATAGGCATCCTACCCACTGCGTATGCCCCATTAAGTACATAAGGGATACCATATTCTTGAGCAATTTTCCCTAGCCTTGTGGCATCGGGAAGATTTCCATAATTGCCATCGGGGTAGGTTAATAAAATTAGTTTGGGATTATGCTTTTCTATAAGTGGTATGTAATCGTTAACGTCAATTCTAAATTCAGGATAGCCAGAGTGAGGCACCTCGATCACATTCAACCTTACCCTTTCGGCGGCAACAATTGTAGTGTAATGTCTGTTACCATCAACGATGATTGAATCACCTGGCTGGGCCAAAGAATGCATCACTATGAATTTAGCTTCTCTTGCCCCATGGGTTATGGTAGCAACCTCACAGCCCAAGAACTGGGGTAAAAGTTCGTGCACAAAATCTCGCACGGGAGGATTTGTTATATCGCATAGGCTGCCAAGACAAAAATCGCACACAGAATATCCATCTCCGAACTCTATTAAAGCCTCTTTGGCAGCATCAGCGAGGATACCACCTGTTTGTAAAGGCATGAGATTTATAAAACCTTTATGTTGTCTACGTAGGTCAGCAAGGTTTCGTAATGATTTATTAACTACCTGTTTCATGGGTTTTTTAAGGATTGCGATTTTATGGTTACAAATACAGCACCACCAACCCCTATTTTTTCCTGCTGCCCTTCTATATACTGGCGAATAGCTTCTGGAATTTGCAGATTGAGATCGGAGAGATGTTTTATCGTTTTCACCTGGTAAATTAAGTTTTCATCACTGCTTTCTATTGAAGCTGCTGCTCCCATTGCTATAGCCTGCATATAGTTTATACCTGTATATACTCCCGAAGGAGCAATATCGCTATAAATACTGCCATTGGCCACGCAAATTTCATTAAATCCTGCGGGTCCAATTAGCCTCTTGCCTGCTTCTGTTTCCATAATTTTCACCTGTATAGAGTCATCTTCCCAGACCAGAAACTCACATGGGGCAATCACATCTTTATACTTTCGAGCAGTTTCCTCAATTGCCTTGGCAATCTTCCTTCCTCTGGCAGTCTTGGGACTTGTTATGTAAGTAATGGACTTAGCCATATCTTCGTCAGAATATTCAGCTATGGAAAACTGGGGATACGCCAACTTTCTTATGTCATCTACCTCATATAGAATTATTGCTAGCCGCTCAACCCCAAAGCCGGCGTTGAATACCGGGTATCTAATATCAAAGTTTGCTAAGGATACAGGGGAATACATACCAATATCAGCAACCTCCAACCAATTCCCTTTGTAGTTAACGAAGACTTCTTGCTCCTGGCCAGGCGCATAATACTTGGATGTCGCTGTCTTTGTCTCAAACTTGATATCCGAAAAACCATATTGCTGCAGGATATTTCTGGTTATTTCTCTACCAGCATCCAGAGACATTTCAGGATCCATTACCACAATTGATGCCGAATGATGAACACGCAGATGGTGAGCATCTTCCCTTTGTTCATTGCGATACCGAGGCCCCACCGAAAATAAGGCCAGTGGAAAGCTAGCCTTAGGCTGTAATGCTGCCAATGTGTGAAACCATGTAGCTGTCATATGACTTCTCAATGTCTTATTAGAAGGCAAGGGTCGCAGCTTTTTTAGCTCAGGAAAAACTTTATCTAGAAGTCCTGTAGCTTCATAGTCTGTGATATTCAGTCCGGTAACAAGCTCCTCAACAAGGTCGTCTGCCTCAATCTCCCCCTTCTTATACCTTCTAAAAATTGACCTTAATTCCTCGATGTCGACTTTCGCTGCTATCTTTTCCACCTGGGTTATTTTTTGGGCACTCAGCCCTATCTCAGGACGAGGTAATTCAGCTAAGTAGAAAACCCTGTCAAGGATAACTCGAGCCTCCGGCCCATATTGTTTAGAGACATCGCTGTCGGGTAAAATGGTAAGATTCTCAACTTCATTAAAGCCAAGATTTAGCAAGATCTCCCTCGATTTTTGAATCAATTCATGTAAAATATGAGGCTTGCCTTTTCCTTCCAGACTGACTTTAGTGCCCGAGGGAATAAGCTTTGCTGTTGAGATCCAGGCTTCGGTAAAATTCCTTTTTGCTTGTGTTTTTACTTCACCCAAGTCAAACGTTGCCATAGGAAATTAGAACTCACTTTTTAATTTACTGATGCATTGTAGCAGGTATTGCCTCAACATGTTTAGCATTGCCTCAGCAGCATCTCTCTTATTTTCCTCCCGACTTCCCTGAAAGACATATTTCTGGCTTAACTTTTCACCTTCAGCAGCTAGACCAATATAAAAAAGCCCCACGGGTTTCTCAGGTGTAGCACCTGAAGGCCCAGCAATCCCGGTAACAGAAACACATATATCCACATCTAGCAATCTTTTGCCACCTTGAGCCATCTCTATGGCTGTCTGCGAGCTAACAGCTCCATGATTTTCTATAGTCTCCTTTTTCACTCCCAGGAGGTCAATTTTAACTTCGTTGCTGTAAGATACTATAGAGCCTTCAAAATAATCGGAACTGCCTGGCACATTGGTTAATTTATCGGCTACTCTGCCACCAGTGGCTGACTCAGTGATACCTATAGTGAGTAACTTCCCTGTTCTAGCTTGATATTCTCTTATCAGTTGAGCAATCTCTATTTCTGGCTTTGCCATAACTGACCTGATACCTAAGAACTCTGGCTTATTTTAGCACAGTAACAGGATAGAGCCTGAGTTTTCCTGCTATAATTTGGTTTACCTAATGGCTGAGCTATCCGATGTAATAACTTTCCTTGGCACTGCTGGTGCTAGGTTTGTAGTTGCCCACCAATTTCTGGCTTCCGGTGGTAACTGGCTTAGCCTTGGCAATACCCAAATGCTCCTTGACCCTGGCCCCGGCTGCTTGGTCCAAGTTGCTAAAAGGAAACTTGATCCTTCCAAGCTGGAAGCTATTATTTTATCTCATAAGCATTTAGACCACAGCGGAGATATTAATATTATGATCGAAGCTATGACCGATGGCGGCAGGAAAAAGAGAGGCATAGTTTTTGCCCCTGCTGATGCCTTAAATCAAGACCCCGTCATCTTGTCTTATTTGCGCTCTTATCCCAAAGGCATAGAAATTTTGACTGAGGGCAGTTCCTATAAAGTCAATGATGTTTCCTTTGAGGCGCCAATCAGGCATAAGCACCTCGTGGAAACGTATGGCTTTATCTTTCGAACGCCGCGACATACCTTCTCTTGGATCACTGATACCAGGTATTTCGATAACTTACCTAGTTATTATATGGGGGAGCTACTGATTATCAATGTTGTCAGGCTAGCTCCTGGAGTTCCCATTGATCATTTATCTCTTCCAGAAGCAAGGCAAATAATTGAAGAAATAAAGCCAAAGGCAGCTATACTTACCCATTTTGGCATGACTATGTGGCGAGCTAAGCCCTGGGAATTAGCGCAAAATTTAAGCCAGGAAACCAGCATATCAGTCATAGCTGCTAGAGATGGCATGAGATTTGATTTGGCACAATTAGAATAGTGAGGAGCTTATTGGCAACGGCATATTTTCCCAAAGGGTTGCCCCTTAAGTATCGTCTGCGCTGGAGCGTTTCACTTCCGTATTCGGGATGGGAACGGGTGGTTCCACTCCGCTAAAGTCACCAAGAAGCTCCTCGCATTTAGTATAATACATCCAGGGGCGAAAATTCAAGGTCAGAGCGAAAATGAAGAATGAGATATCACCGAAATATTATATTGGGTGTAGTGGCTGGCATTATGACCATTGGAGGGTCCTTTATTATCCTGAAGGACTACCTAAGTCGAAATGGCTACAATTTTATGCTAAGCAATTTAGCACTGTGGAGCTTAACAACAGTTTCTATCATCTTCCTTCTGAGAAAGCTTTTGTCACCTGGCGAGAATCTTCACCTGATAACTTCGTCTTTGCCGTTAAGGTGAGCCGTTTCATTACTCATATTAAAAGGTTGAGGAATTTGGGCTCAGCGGTGGAAAACTTCCTATCACGAGCTTGCTTGTTGCGAGATAAGCTAGGCCCTCTTCTATACCAACTGCCACCTAATATGAAACGCAACGACGAGGTATTGGAAAGCTTCCTATCTTCACTGCCACAAAAATATCAGCATGTGTTTGAATTTCGCCATGAATCTTGGCTTGATGACTCTGTCTTCCGTATTTTGCAGCAATATAGTGCTGGCTTGTGCGTTTTTGATATGCCTGGCTTTAGCTGTCCTCCTATGGCCACCGCTGATTTTACTTATCTCCGTTTCCACGGTAGTGCTAGCTTATACTCGAATTGCTATTCTGACGAAGAGCTTTCCCAATGGGCGAAGAAGATTGCTCAGTTAGGTAAAAATGCTAAAGCTGTTTATATCTACTTCAATAACGATGCTGAAGCCTTCGCTGTAAAAAATGCCTTGAC
>Ga0209979_1004546_pt1 | contig 11413 bp, 12 predicted proteins | sample AnhtaG_FD_183114 | JGI IMG/M metagenome (GOLD analysis project Ga0209979, IMG submission 183114) | Deep subsurface microbial communities from Anholt, Denmark to uncover new lineages of life (NeLLi) - Anholt_01485 metaG (SPAdes) (version 2) | ecosystem: Environmental > Aquatic > Marine > Oceanic...
ATTCGTTGTCCATGGTGAGCAAAAGGTAACCGAATTATTTGCCGGAATAGTCCGAAAGAGTTATGGTTGGAGTGTTTCGGTTCCAGAATATCTGGATAAGATTGCTCTAAGTTAATAGACAATTCCTGTAAATGCTCAGTGAAATACGTTTTTTTCTGTCATTGCGAGGAGTCCTGAAAGCCTTCAGGACGACGTGGCAATCTCTGATGAAGAATGAGATTGCTTCGCTTTGAATGACGTGGTTCGCTGAATATTTACCAATTCCTCCCCATAATTGTGAGTCTGAGCTATTTTGCTTTAGCGAAGTCACCCCGATATTTCCAATCAGCCCGAGTTGTTTGTAAGAAGGAGATAAAAAAATTAAGATACTGGCTGTTTCTGATAAGATTGAACCCACACTGTACGAGTACTTCGACAAGAAGAGATACTCTGATATTGATTTGATTCTTTCAGCCGGGGACTTGAGACCGGAGTATCTCTCTTTTTTAGTGGATATGCTGAATAAACGCTGTTATTATGTGAGAGGTAACCACGACATAGTCTATGATGTGGAACCACCCTTAGGCTGCGTGGATATAGACGGGAAAGTGGTCAATCATCAGGGCATTAGAATACTGGGACTGGGAGGTTCTATGTGGTACGGGGGAAGGGGAGTAGAGCATACTGAGTGGCAAATGCGCTGGAAGGTATGGAAGGCAAGGTTCCAGATTTGGAGAAGGCGAGGAGTGGATATTGTTCTCACGCACGCTCCTCCCAAGGGTATTCATGATGGAAAAGATCTCTGTCACACAGGATTTCGCTCTTTTCTCAAACTAATTGAAAAATATAAACCCCACTACCTGATTCATGGCCATGTTCACAAAAGTTATGGCTACAGTGAAGAAAAGATAACTCAGGTTCGAGAGACCAAGGTGGTGAATGTTCAGGGAAAACATATCCTGGAGATCCGGCCCAGGGTGAGAAAGAAAATAACTAAAAAAGAAGGATGGTGGAATATTGTCTTTAAGTTAAGGCAGGATTCACTAAAATCCTTTTATGCGGAATCTCGAGGCCGAAAGTATCTTGATTCAATAGATAGAGGCATACAGATTGTTGAGGTGGATGATATTGTGGGGAGCGTGGGTAGACCTTTAGATTTCAGCAGGAATTTCTCCCTCAAGGGTGTAGATAAAAAGCCTCACATTCGATCTAGAGTGAAAAGTATAGAAGAAGCCATGCAAGAAGGTAAGGCTCTTCCTGCAGTGGAGCTTTATAAGATGGATGATGAATACTATGTGTTGGACGGTCATCATCGCATAATTGCTGCAAAAGGGCAGGGGCAAAAGTTCATTGATGCTCATATCGTCGAATATCTTCCTCTAGGTGATGACTCAAGAAGGCTTACTATTCAAAAAAGAATCGAATTCGAGGATGAGACAGGACTGGGAGGGATTAATCTCCTGCGCCAAGGAGATTATGATAAGTTATTGTTTCAAATAAGAAACCATAAGAACCGAATTGAGGCGAGAACTAAGGAGAAGATATCTATTAAACAAGCAGCTCGAGATTGGTTTAGCTCATTCTACCGCCCTGTAACGGAGAAAATAAAGAAACTCAAGATCAGACAGTATTTTCCCAAAGCTACCATAGGGGACATGTATGTTTATTTGTGCTACCAGGCAAGGCTGCGCAGCGAAAAGAGGCTGGAGCATACTTGCAATTTGCCGGAAGCTCTTGAGGAGATTGGCATACTGGCAAAGGCTACCCAGATTATTCTTTCAGATGATAGGTTTAAAGAAAGAGTTATGAGAACCTTTCGTTCTCCTTTTCGTACAGGAAAACGACGCTATGATAGGTAGCTTTCAATCCGATCTTTAGCACATCTACTCATTGAATGCGAAACTTACCTCCCTGAGCAGAGTTTCAACCCTCATCCTTGACCTTGCTGGTTGACTTGTAAGCTTTCATAACTTCATCTATGAAAGAAGACTCGGGAAGAGCCCCTTCAAAGCCAAATTTTTCGTTTATAACTACTTTAGGAACTCCCATTACCTGATATTTATTAGTGAGATGAGGGAATTCAGCTGATTCTATCATATCTGATGTAATGTATTCACTCTCCAGGGCGAGCTTGTGAGCCATTTGCACCGCTGGGGGGCAGTAGGGACAGGTAAGAGTGACGAAGACCTGGATGTGCAGCGGCTTAGTGATTGTACTTATTTTATTCCCTGACTCTGGCGATAGATCAGCAGCTCCTCGGGAGACATCCATAATACTGGAAATAAGGGAGTTGAATTCGTATCCTCCCGGGATACCGAAAAATCTGATTCCATAGTCTTTCTCTCCCTCTACAACGATAGCCGGAATTTTATCGATTTTATACTGTTGGGCTTTTTCCTTATCGATTGCGAAATTATATACTTTGGTGCTAATTATTGGGGAAAGAGAGGCTATTTCTTCGACGAGCCGACGGGTGTCCTGGCAATGGTGGCATTCCAGCTTCTGGGTAAAATTTACCAATCTAACGGAGCCGCTTAATTTCTTGAATCTCTCTTTTACCTCATTTTGCACTTCATCCTTGAGTAAAGCCATATTTACCTCCCTTCACGCTTTATTTTAACCTCATCAAATATTGATGGGCAATGAGAGTTGCTTTAGCTCCTTCACCGGCAGCGATGATAATCTGTTTTTCAGGCACGCTGCTTACATCTCCGGCAGCAAATAATCCGGGAATACTGGTGTGGTTACTACAATCTACTACAATCTCCCCTATTTGATTAAGCTTCACTAAGGATGCGGCAAATTCTGAATTGGGAATAAGCCCAATCTCAATAAAAACTCCCTGTACAGACAGGTGTTTAGTCTCTTTCCTATTCAAGTTCTCTATAGTTATTCCTTCTAACTTATCCTTACCTTCAATCTCCTTTATCCTATGTGCGGGTAAGAAAGTCACTTTCTCTTTTTCCTTTTCCATTTGCTCCACCAGGATAGGATCTGCTCTCCAGCTAGAGGCGATATCTATCAGGTAAATCCTGGAAGCAATCTTAACCAGGTCTAATGCTGCCTCAAAGGCAGAATTTCCTCCTCCAACTACTGCTACTTCTTTTCCCGCAAAAAAAGGAGCATCACAAATACTGCAGTAACTTACTCCCCGTCCTATCAGTCTCTTTTCTCCTGGGACATTAAGGGGGCGAGACCTTTTGCCAGAGGCGATAATTACTGTCTTAGCCCGGAATTTCTTTCCGGTTCGAGTGAGGAGAGAAAAGACTTTTTCATCCTTACTTAATTTCTGGACTTCTTCTCCAATTTCCTGGTCTATGGGGAAGTGCCTCACCTGTTCTTTGAATTTGCTCATTAACTCTCTACCCTCAATGTATTGATAACCCATATAGTTTTCTATCTCTGTGGTCCAGAGAACCTGGCCGCCCAGGTCCTTGCTGATAAGTAGAGTATTTATTTTCTTGCGAGCAGCATAGACGGCAGCAGTCATCCCGGCCGGTCCGCCGCCGATTATGGCTAAGTCATAAATCAATTCAGTCTTCCCGGACGGACCTTTCTCTTCTTTAGAAAGGACAAAGTCTAACTCCATACGTCTTACCTCCTCCTTTCTAATTGCTTTTTCTTATCTTTTCCTTCAGGTGCTTTTCAATTTCAGGCCACAGCTTGGGATCTTTGCTGGCAAATTCAATGGAAGTTATCATCTGAGAAACCGGGTCTCCCACTGTATACCAGTCTTCGTATGGTATTTCATAGGTATAGACCACCTGCTTTTTTGCCAAGATACATATTGACTCGGTAAGCAATTTTTCTTTATGTCTATTATCCTCGGGTGTTTGCCTTATGGCATCAAATATTTCTGGGGTGAAGATATATCTTCCCACAATAGCCAACCTTGATTTCCTCTCCCCTGGTTTTGGTTTTTCCACTATGTTGTTGAGTACGCAAATATCTTGGTTAAACCTGGTAGCTTCAACAATCCCGTAGCTGCTTACTTTCTCTTCTGGGACTTGAGCCACGGTAATTACTGACCTTCCATATTCTTGGTATAAATCCATGAGAATTTTTTGAAAGGAGGCTTTGCTGTAACTAAATCATCTCCCAGCAACACGGCGAAAGGCTCATTGGCGATGTAAGCTTTGGCTCTTGAGACTGCGTGTGCCAGGCCTTTTGGCTCTCCTTGCTGTGCCCAATATAACTCTTCTCCTATATGCTCAATAGTTTTTAATTCTTCTAATAACTGGCTCCTTTCACCTTTTTTGAACTGATCATATAGATCCGGGGCGTGATCAAAATGCCTGACCATAGCCTCCTTATTTCTTCCTGTAATAATCATCATATCGTCTATTCCCGCTTGGTGTGCTTCTTCAACAACGTACTGAATCGCCGGTTTGTTATGTACTGGTAACATCTCCTTAGGCTGAGCTTTTGTTACCGGTAAGAACCTTGTCCCTAAACCGGCGGCCGGAATGACAGCTTTGCTAACTTTCATTTAAGTCACTCGCTCTTTCTTAAGTAGACTTCAGAGCTCTTTTACTTTAGTTTGCACCAGATAAGACTTTTTGTCAATTTGGATTCCAGGCAAGAGTTGGGCTAGATTTGGCTGAAAAGCGATTTCTATCCTGGGGCCTTGAGAGGTGTTTTTTCTTAACATTTTATTTTGCATTGCCAGAAAAAACGTTTTTGGTTGCAAATTTCGCAAAATAGTTTATTATGTACGTTGTCCATTAAAAGCGTTCAGGTAGCCAGGAATACTCAAGTGAAGATACCCCCGCTTGAAGAAATAAAAGATTCAACTATCTGATGGTCAGCGCTGGAGAAAATCAGCCAGGCCAGGTGGAAGAGGTGCAATATGAAGAGTAAAAGCACAAAGCATATAAGTATTTCGGAACATTTGATATTGCTGGGAATCGGACTTGCAGCATTATATTGGATCCTTGAATCCGTTCTACATGTTTTTGTATTCCATGAGGGTGCTCTTACCGAGCAAATACTCGGTCCTGATCCGAATGAAATCTGGATGCGTTTATTAATCATGTCACTTATCATTATGTTCAGTGTCTATGCCCAAATCACTATCACCAAGCGCAAGCAGGCGGCGGCTCTATTCGAGAATGAGGAGCGCCTGAGGACGATATTTGATTGTGCCCAATCCGGAATTGTGATTATTGATGCCAGTACACACGTTATTGGGGATCTTAATCCAGCTGCTGCCAAAATGATCGGTGCTGCGAGAGACCAGATTGTTGCTAAGGTTTGCCACAGGTTTATATGCCCGAGCGAAGAGGGTCAGTGTCCCATCAGCGACCTTGGCCAGACCATAGACTACTCGGAGTGTGTTCTTGTGAAGGCCAATGGTCGGACCATCCCCATCCTCAAGACGGCAACTTCTACGTTGATTGGTGGGCATGAACATATAGTAGAAAGCTGGATGGATATCAGTGAACGCAAGAAAGCAGAGAAGGAACTGCAAGAATCACACAAAAAATATGAGACTGTGGTGGAGAACATTAGTGATGTGGTTTTTCAACTGTCTCCTCTAGGTTTCATTCAGTATGTGAGCCCAAAAGTGCAAAAACTTTACGGGTATAAACCCGAAGACCTTATTGGAAAACATTTGAAGAAGACAACCCCAATGAGTGAAGTGCCGAAAGCTGTAGCAGTGCTAAAGCGGGTTTTATCAGGAGAAAAAGTCGAGAACCTCGAGATAAATCAACTGGATTATAAAGGAAAGATTATTCCCATGGAGATTAGTTTTAGCTCCCTGAAAAAAGATGGCAAGGTGATTGCTGTGCAGGGCCTTATGAGAGACATCACCGAACGTAAACAGGCGGAAAAAGAAATCAGGCGAATCGCCGCCGAACTTACCCAGCTCATTGATACTGCTAATGCACCAATCTTTGCTATTGACAAAGAGGGACTGGTCAATGAGTGGAACCGGAAGGTGGCCGAGATCACCGGCTTTAACAAGGATGAGGTTCTGGGTAAGAATCTAGTGGAGGACTATGTTACCGAAGGCCATAAGGATGCGGTAAAAGATGTGCTGGATAAAGCCTTAAAGGGCGAGGAGATAGCAAACTATGGACTACCCCTCTACACTAAAGATAAGAAACGGATAATGGTTCTTTTGAATGCTACCACCCGAAGGGACTCCTCCGGTAATATCATTGGAGTAGTGGGTATTGGACAGGACATCACCGAGCAAAAGAAGATACAGGATGAACTGCAAAAACGAACGCATGATCTTGGCGAACGGGTCAAGGAAGTGAACTGCCTCTACGGTATCTCTAATCTTGTTCAAAAAGAGGGGGTCTCCTTGGAGAAGATTCTTGAAGGTACAGTCAACCTCATTTCCCCTTCCTGGCAGTATCCAGAGATAACTTGTGCGCGAATCACTCTAGAGGACCAAGGTTTCAAGACGGATAACTTCAGGGAAACTGCCTGGAAGCAGACCGCCGACATTAGGGTGCATGGCAGGCGAGTTGGCACCTTGGAAGTCTGTTACCTGGAAGAAAGATCGGAAAGGTATGAGGGACCTTTCCTCAAAGAAGAGAGATCTCTCATTAACGCTATTGTCGAACGATTGGGAAGAATCATCGATCACCGGAATATAGAGAAGGAGCTCAGAATCAAAGAGGAGGCTATAGCGTCGTCCATCAACGCCATTGTCCTCGCCGATCTTGAAGGGAATTTGACATACGTAAATCGGTCTTTTTTTCACATGTGGGAATATGATGAGGACAAGGAGGTCATAGGAAAACGTGTTGCAGAACTGTTTCAGGAGGAAGAGAAAGCTCTGAAGATAATGGAGGTATTGTGTAAGAAAAAAAGTTGGACGGGTGAACTTGTGGCCAGGAGAAAAGATGGTTCAACCTTTGATGTCCAGCTTTTGGCAAGCATAGTTAGAGATAAGGTTGGTGAAGCCATCTGCGTTATGGCTTCCCTGCTAGACATCACTGAGCGCAAGAAAATTGAGCAAATGAAAGACGATTTTGTTTCCCTCGCCTCTCATGAACTACGCACTCCCCTCACTTCCATCGGAGGCTATGCCGAGCTTATGCTGGATGGAGACGTGGGAGAGATTAATAAGGAACAAAAAGAGTTCTTAGAGATAATCTCTCAGAATACCCGAAGGCTAGAGGCCCTTATCAGCGACGTCCTGGATATAGAGAAGATTGAATCGGGAAGGATTAAGCTGAAGCGGGAAAAGGTGAACCTCAATGAAATTGTAGAAGCCTCTGTTAATACTTTTAAGGTTATGGCCGAAGGTAAAGGTCTTAAATTAGAAAAGGAGATCGAAGCGGTCCAGATGGATATGTTGGGTGATTCGGATCGGTTATCTCAAGTCCTCTCTAATCTTCTTTCCAATGCCATAAAATACACCAAGAAGGGTAAAGTAAAAGTCACCGCCCAGACTAAAGGAAAATTTGCCTCAGTAACCATCGAAGATACCGGGGTGGGGATGAGTGAGGATGAGCTAAGGTCGGTTTTTACCAGATTCTTTCGCTCGGATGATAGTTATGTCAGAAAGACAACCGGCACCGGACTGGGGCTTTCCATCGTCAAAGCCACCGTAGAAAGACATAATGGTGACATAAGAATAGAAAGTAAGTTAGGGGTAGGAACAAAGTTTGAGGTTATCCTCCCCTTATTAAAAGAAGCAAAGAAAGGGGACTAATGGCAAAGAAAATAGTCTTGGCCGAAGATGAACCGCAAATAGCCAGATTGATTGAGTTTAAACTGAAGAAAGAGGGATACGAAGTCACCTGGAAGGAGAACGGTGAAGAAGCCCTTGAGGCAATAAAGGCGGAAAAGCCTGATTTAGTCCTCTTAGATGTTATGATGCCTGTAATGGGTGGATATGAAGTCTTAAGACGATTAAAAGAAGATGAAAATCTAAAAAGTATCCCTGTAGTGATGCTTACCGCCAGAGCCCAGGAAAGAGATGTAGTAAAGGGAATCGATCTGGGAGCGGAGGATTATATCACCAAGCCCTTCCACCCAGCGGAGCTTCTAGCCCGGGTCAAAAGAATACTGGGTAAATCCCGTTAAGAACAAAACCTCTAACGGGGCAAACAAAAAGAACAATGATATATAGAATGCCAGGAACCGGCCTGTTATTCTCTTATTGGAAACACTGTTTTAATCCAAGATGGGGGATGAACATAAATGCCTCGTACAGTGATAGAAAGAACTCTTACCTTAAAAGATCAATTGGTGCCGGTCTCTTTTTTAGGTTCTGACCTTCTCTATATCCCGACAATTGTTATTCTTATACTTCTGGTACTAAGTTTTGCCCTGGTGCTATAGGTAATCTCATTAAGAATAGTCTTTAATACTGGCCAGAAGTTAAGAAAAAAACAATTCGAAATATGGGAAAACCTGACCTTAAAGTATCTTTCCGGGGAGGTGAGTAGCAAGAAGATCGCTAAAGAAGTCAGAATTAAACACTTTAGCCTGTTTTCAGAATTCATGGAAAAATATCTGGAGACGCTGAAAGGGGACGATTTTCAAAGTCTGACTCATTTGCTGAAAGAAATGGGCTTGTTTGACTACAATCTGAAGAGACTGGGTTCAAGAAAGAGATGGCACAGGGTCTATGCTGCCTTCTTTCTAGGACTGATGCGAGACAAAGAGGCTGTTCCCGCTTTAGGCGAAGGAGTGGAAGACAGAGATTCCCTAGTTTCGTTTGTCTGCGCTATCGCTTTGGCCAAAATAGGAGAAAAGCGCCACCTGAAGGAAACACTGCTAATTTTGACCAGGAGAAAAGACCTGAGGCCTGGTCGAGCGGCGGGGGTATTACTGGAGTTTGGCAGCGGAGCCTGCGCGGAGCTGGGCCTGCTTTTGGGCAACGAGAGTGTTAGCAGTGGAAATACCTGATAATAGACCTTCTAGGATATTGGCAGCACCTAGAAGCTGGACCCATGCTACTGGAACTTCTGCAGGTTTCAGATGACCGCCAGATGAAGATGCGGTGCATCAAGGCCCTGGGACAAATGTCGTACATTGATAGCGCTTCGACTCTGGCATCCTATCTGGATGATGAGGATTATCTGGCAAGATTGGAGGCGGTAAAGGCACTGGGTAGAATAGGGATTTGGGACTATTCGGCCAAGATGGCCAGATGCTTGAGCGACGAGAATTGGCATGTTAGGTACCATACCGCCCAGGCTCTTGCCGAGCTTGAACGAATATTGCAGTCACCCTTTTTTGAGCCCATATCCATTATTGCTCCTGCCTACAATGAAGAGGCAACAATTGCTCAGAGTGTGGAAGCTCTGCTTCATCTGCAATACCCTCAACACGAAGTGGTAGTAGTCAGCGATGGCTCTAAGGACAATACCATGCAGGTCTTAATAGAAAGGTACGGAATGGTTAGTGCTCCCATAACGTATCCGAGCCAAATAGGGTGCAAAAAGATTAAACAGGTGTATGTTTCTCCAGAATATCCTAACCTGGTCCTGGTAGACAAGGAGAATGGAGGTAAAGGGGATGCCATGAATGCCGGGGTCAATGTCTCGCGCTATCCCTTGATTTGCTTTATCGACGCCGATTCTATACTAGAATCCGATGCTCTACTGAAAGTAGTACGGCCCTTCCTGGAAGATCCCACCACAATAGGCGTGGGCGGAATAGTAAGAATAGCTAACGGCTGTAAAGTAAAGTCTGGAGAGGTGGTTAAGGTAGGAATGCCCAAGAATTCACTGGGTATATAGTCTTCTTTGTTTCCTGGTACTTCAACATAGTGAGTTTCACTTTTGCTGTCCTCTTTTTAGCGGTGGCGATTGTGCTGGGCATAGTCCTTTCTGTAGGTTCATTAGTGTTGGAAGAGCTTTCCTTCCGGCGCTACCCCAAGATTTTTCACCTGGTCATTCTTTTTGCCTATGCTGTTTTAGAGAACTTTGGTTACCGACAGCTTAATACCTGGTGGAGATTTAAGGGATGCCTTGACCACATTTTAGGTAAGAAAGGCTGGGGTAAGATGGAAAGAAAAGGATTCCAGGCAGTTAAGGAATAACAGGTGCCGTTAGCGAGATTTGCCGCAGGAAGTGAGACAAAGGGCTCGAGAGTTTAAGGACATTCATGAAAAGGCAAAGGAGAAAACCTCCTGCTTTAGGAAAGGAAGCCGAAGATGAAATATCGCGACTTTATCACCGCACTTGAACGAGGCAATGTTGCTCTAGCTTATCTCTTTGAGGGAGAAGAAGATTATCTGAAAAAAGAAGCTCTAAAAAGGCTTAAGAAAAAGATTATCTCACCTGACTATGAAGATTTTAACTATGAGAGGTTTTCCAGCGAAAATAGTGCGGTGGGCCAGATTATGGAATCATTGAGTACTCTTCCCCTTAAAGGGAAATGGCGAATGGTAGTAGTGGAAGAGGTGGATAAACTATCAGAAAAAAATCAAAAGATCATGGCTGAATATTTAGCTAATCCAGTAAAGACTACCTGTTTTGTCGGCATAGGAGGAAAGGTAGATAAACGAAAGAAGCTTTACAAAGACTTTTTGAAAAAGGGAGAAATTGTTTCCTTTTACTCCTTGTATGATGGGGAGGTTGTTGATTGGGTTAAGAAAAGAGTAGAAGAAGAGAAAAAGAGAATCAGCCCCCCGGCTCTATTCTATCTTAAAGAAAGAGTGGAGAGTAACCGGCGAGACTTGGACAATATTATGGAAAAACTCCTTCTCTATATACATCCTAGAAATGTAATAGAAAAGGAGGACGTAGAAGAGATATTAGGAGAAGGTGCTGGGGGAGGAGTATTTGATTTAACTAAAGCCATAAGGGAAAGGAATCTTGCTGGAGCCTTGTCTATTTTGGTAAAGCTTTTGGAAAGAGGAGAGATACCTTTAAGAATACACTCTCTGATAACACGGGAGATGCGGATATTACTAAGAATCAAAGAAAAAGGGGAAAAAATCTCTTCTCAGGAGGCATGTGTTATTATTTTCGGTCCCAGAGGCTATTATTCGCCTTTTTATATAAGAATAGCTAGCGACTACATTAGAGCAGCCAGGAAACTCGATTTTTCTAATTTAATCACTAGCTATCAATATTTAGTAGAAACAGAAGCCTCCATTAAAACGGGAAGAGAAGAGCCAGATTCAGCCATTGAAAGAATGATTTTGCATCTCTTACAGCCAACTTAGCGGGAACAAAAAAAATGAAGGATTTAGCTAAAAAAGAAGGACTAAATAATAGATGGGGGAAAAAATGAAGAAGACTATTTTGTCGATAGCCGTTTTCCTATTTCTCGTTTTTTCAGTTGTTGGGGCGGGGGATACGACGATGGATGAAAAGGAAATGTTCTCTCTGGAAGGGTTGGGAAATATCTACCTCTCCCAGGAGGCGAAAGAGCTTCTAAGGCAAAACGGTTTTGTGGTTACGCCTGGGGACAAGGATGAAATATACGATGTCTATACGGAATGCAAAGAGTA
>Ga0209979_1004547_pt1 | contig 11413 bp, 6 predicted proteins | sample AnhtaG_FD_183114 | JGI IMG/M metagenome (GOLD analysis project Ga0209979, IMG submission 183114) | Deep subsurface microbial communities from Anholt, Denmark to uncover new lineages of life (NeLLi) - Anholt_01485 metaG (SPAdes) (version 2) | ecosystem: Environmental > Aquatic > Marine > Oceanic >...
AGGCGAGGTGCGCCTCTGGGAATCGGCGCCGGATGGCCGTGACGGCCGGGAACGCATGCAGAACGTCGCCGACCGATGTCAGCTTCACGATGAGGATGCGCGACGGCGAAATGGCAGCCGCCGCAGCCCGAGAACTGATCGGCTCGCGCGGCCGTTGCCCGGGCGGCGCAGCGCAGGCAGAGTCGTCGCGGGCGTCGTTCGCGGATTGTCGGGCTTTCATGGCTGCATCAGCGGTACCCGAGGTCGCGCAGCCTCTGCAGCACGCGCTCGTCAGAAGTGTCCGCGGGCTGCTCTGAGCGCCGCTGCGGGGGACGGGGCTCCGCCGCGTACTCCGCCGGGCGCGCGGCCGTAAGCTCCGGCTGCATGAGCTCGGTGAGCACCCGACCGTCGAGGTTCTCCGAGATGGGCGCCCCGAGCAGGTACAATATCGTCGGCGCCAGGTCCACGATGGCCGCTCTCCACCGTTCGGCCGAACGTGGGATCCCCGGCCCGGCGGCTATGAGTATGCCGTCACACGTGTGCTCGGCGCCGTCGGGCCCTCGCGTGGGCTTGAAGAGCTGGCCGCGATTCGATTCCCACGTCGGCCGCACTTGCTGCCCGTGCGCTGCCAGGATGAGATCGGGCGCGCGCTCCACATAGTCTCCCGAGTACAGCTCCTCCCGGCGATACACGCGCTCGAACACGGGCGCGCCTGTCTCCGGGTCGGTGAGTCCCAGAAGGCCGTCGGCGATCTCGGCGCGCACAGCTTCGTACTCCGCGCCCGGCTCGACGGTGCCGTGGCCCTCACGGCCTTTGAGGTTTATCCGGATCCCGTCGCGCATGCTTGGATCAACGAACGCCCGGCTTCGCCGCCAGTTCACGCCGCGACGCGACAGCCGAAGCTGACTCCAGCGCGGCAGTGGGATCTGCGCCTCCAGCAGACGCCGCGGCAGCAGCTTCGCCACCGCACTCAACCGCAGCCCGGCAAGCGTGCGCCCGACCGTCTTGCGGCGCATGGCGAAGCGATGGCTCCCACCGCCCGGCCAGCGGGACCAGGTCAGCAGGCCGCGTTGGGCCAGCCACTCGCTCACACACAGCCACTCGCGCTTTACGGTGACTCCGTGATCCGACATTACGAATACGGTGCAGCCGTCGCCGACATGCTCGAGCAGTCGGCCGATGGCCTCGTCCACCTGCCGGTAGTGCTCCTCGATGATGTGCCCGGCATCGCCCCGCAGCTCGCGCACCGACCCCGGGGCGGGCGCAGCATCGCCCAGAAAGGCGTGCTGCACCACGTCCGTCGTGTAGAAGACGGCAATGCACAGGTCCCAGCGCTCGGATGCCATGACGTGCAGCGCCGCGCGGGTGCGCAGATCGACGCTTGCCTGGAGGCGCTCGAGCACCGAATTCCCTGGCGCGCGGCGCAGGGCCCGCACGGTCGGATCGGGTATGAGGGCGCCAACGGCCCCTTCGAGCTCCGCGCGGAGGCCATCCGGGTACGTGCAGCGCGACTCGCTGTGGGGCGTCAGCACGCCGGTGACCATGGCCCCCTCGAGCGGCGCGGGTGGAAAGGTCATCGGGAGGTTCATCACGATGGTGCGCTTGTCGCGTTCGCCCAGGATGTGCCAGAATGGGGCCACGCGGACGCTCTGGGACGAGACGAGCACCTCTTGATACGTCGCCGGGATGAACTCGGTGAATCCGAACACGCCGTGCTTGCCGGGGCCAACGCCCGTGTAGAAAGCCGGCCATGCGATGGGCGACATGGGCGGCACCGGCGACTCCAGCACAGCAGCGGCGCCGGCGGCTGTGAGCTGGGCCAGAACGGGCAGACGCCCGGCTGCGATGAGCGGGTCGATGATGTCGAAGCTGGCCCCGTCGAGCCCGATGACCATGACGCGCGTGGGCTCTTCTCTGCTTGCGTCCGCCTCCATGCTGGACGTCGTCCGTTCTTGCGTGGGATGCGCCGCGGTGCGGCGACATGCTACCGGGTGCCCACGTGCGCGTCAAGGGGGGGCAGGCGGCCCGCGGCGTCGCCGGCTGTGGATCAGAGGTATCCCAGGTCTTTGAGGCGCTTCAGCACTCGCTCGTCCATCGGCTCCGTGGGCTTCGCCACACGGCGCTCTGTAGTCTCCGGGTGCGCCGCATACTCCACGGCCCGCTCCCTCGTCAGCTCCGCCTGCAGGAGCTCCGTGAGCACCCGACCATCGGTGTCCTCCGGCACCGCCGCGCCAAGCAGGTACAGGATCGTGGGCGCCAAGTCCACGATGGAAGCCTCAACCGGCTCATCGGAGCTTGCGAATGCCGGCCCGGACGCCACGAGAATGCCGTCGCTGCTGTGTCCGGCCCGCAGCAGCCCCCTGGCGGGCCGCACGTATCCGCTCCGGCACGGCTCGCGGCGGACGGAAAGATCCTCAGTGATCAGCACCATGTCCGGGGCTTCATCCAGATACGGCCCGTCGTATAGCTCCTCGCGCCGTGTGGCCCCAAACATCGGCCCTCCCGTCTCCTCGTTCGTGCTCTCCCGGGCGGCCTGGAGGATGTCGGACAGGACGCGCTCGTAATCCTCGCCCGGCTCCACAATGCCGTCGCGCTCGCGGCCACGGAGATTGATCCTGATGCCCTCCGGCATTACGGGATCGCAGAAGGCATGCGTTCGGCCCCAGTCTATCGACCGACCCAGGTGCAGGATAGTGGACTCGCGCGGAACGGCTATCTCCTTGTCGAGCCAGTGCGCCGGCAGCAGTTTCCCGACCCACGCCATGCGCAGGCTCTGGAGCTGCCGCCCCACGGTCACGTGCTTCACGGCGCCGCCGCTCTCGCCGAACAATGGCCAGCGCGACCACTTCAGCAGGCCCAGATCCGCCAGCCACTCGTTGGTGAAGAATGTGTGCCTCTTGACGTTGGCCCCGTGGTCGGACATGACGATGACCGACGTGTCCGGCGGCGCTTCGGCCAGCAGCTCCCCGATGGCCGCGTCCACCTGCTCGTAGTGGCCGGCGATGATGCGCCCGCCGCGACGCTCCATCTGATACGGCGGCTCCGGCGAGCGGGTGGCCTTGCCGAGGAAGGCGTGCTGCACGACATCCGTCGTCCGAAATACCCCGACAAACAAGTCCCACGGCTCTCGCCGCATCAGGTGCACGAACATGCGCTTCCGCACTTCCGTGGCAGAGCCCAGCCACGCCAGCGCGCCCCGCACCGTGCGCCGGAGCAGACGGGTGCGGCTTGGGTCGGGCATGAGATTGCCCAGCTCGGTGGCCAGCTCGTCGCGCAGCTCGTCGGGGTAGGTGAAGCTGGAGCGCGGGTGCGGCGCCAGGAGCCCGCTGACCAGAGCCCCCTTCAGTGGAGCCGGCGGATACGTCATTGGGACGTTCACGACCACGCTGCGCTTGCCCAGCTCCGACAGCAGGGACCACATCGCCGGAGCGGCAACGCTCCCGGCGTTCGCGAGGGAGCGCCCGTAGGTGGCGGGATGGAAGTGCGAGAAGCCGAAGACTCCGTGCTTGCCCGGCCCCACGCCCGTGTAGAAAGACGGCCAGGCGATGGCCGAGAGCGGCGGATAGATGGATCGCAAAGAGCCCCACACGCCGGTGTGCTGCAGACGTGCCAGGTTCGGCATGCGGCCCTCCGCCAGCAGAGGGCCTATGACATCGAACCCGGCGCCATCGAGGCCGATGACCATTATGCGATGCGAATTGGCAGCGGACCGTCCGCGGTCCGCGGGTGCTTCAGGGCTCACTGCCTACTCCCCTGGTGGGCTTCTCTCGGCGCCGCAGTACTGAACAATCCTGTCGGTCGCTATGCCTCCATGGGGCGGAGACTCCGTCACTGCCGGATAGATTGACAGTACGTGGGTCGCCCTCTTCGCCTGCAGAGTGGCGCGTTCCTGCCCCGGCCCGCGCCCTCGCATCGCCTGATCCGAACGCGACGGAGGCGAACGTTCCTCCACGCTGCAGCCTAAGGCGCCTCGACGCCTGGACGACCTCGGACGGCGCGGCACACCGACGGAATGACCAGGACGAGGCCTGCCAGGACGAGAAGGCCCAGGACCTTGCAGGTCGCCGTCAGGCCGAGCGCCGGAAGGCCCGCCAGCGTGACCAGCAGCGCGCCGAAGGCGGCGCCCAGCAGATCGGCGGCGTACAGGGCTGCTGCTATGCGGGCAGTGTCGGCGCCGCTGCGCGCCGTCAGCCCGATGGCCAGGGGGAAGGCGCACCCTCCGAGCGCGCCGGCCGTAAAGGCTACGGCCCCGAGCACCGTGTTCGCCAACGCCGGGCGGGCCTGCAGGAGCGTCAGAACCAGTGGCAATGCCAGGCACAGCCCGGTGAGGGCGGCGAGGCACCCGCCGAACAGCAGCGCCGACAGCTTGGGACCGGCCCCCGTCCCCCACCGACCGCCGGCTGCTCCGGCTGCCAGCCCCGCCATGAAGAGCGTAGTGAGTATGCCGAGCTGGAAAAAGATGTAGCCGGCGATCACCTGAAAGGCGAAGAGCACGATCAACGACACACCCATCTCGGCGAGGCCCGTTGCCGCGAGGGCGCTGACAACGGCGATGCTGTCGTAGCTCCGCCACCACCACAGGCTGCCGGCCAGGATGACGGCCGCCCCGAGGGCGATGCCCACGACCCACGCTGCGGCCCGGCCCACTGAGCCGAGGGCGTCGGCGAGGCCGGGGGAGAACTGGCGCACCCAGAGACGCAGGAAGTAGTAGTACGTGATCGGGCGGAAGTCCTCGTTGGCCTGCGTGTGCTCGGCAGCCTGAAGGGCGGCCATGATCTGGTCGCGCCGGAACGGCAGCAGCTTCTCCCCGATCCAGAACGGCGACATGAAGTCGCACTGCAGCTCGCGCGCCGCGAACCGCTGCGAGAGTAGATCGGGGTCGGCGCTGAGGATGCCCTCTTCGCGGGAACAGAGGAAATGCGTCACCGCTCCGGGGATGACGAACACGTCGGCAAATGTGCCCTGCAGCGCTCTATAGACACTGGCGTGCAGAAGCTGGCGCGCGCCCGTGAGGAACGACTCCGACGACGAGAGATTCGTACAGAAGATGCCGCCGGGGCGCAGCGCCGCGGCGGCCTCCCGGAAGAACTGCTGAGTGTAGAACCGGTTCAGCATGGCGGTGTAGGGATCCGGGAGGCTCACCACGATGACGTCGTACTTCTGCGTCGTCTGCCTGATGAATCTTCGCCCATCCACGAAGTGCACGGTGACGCGGGAGTCGGCCAGCGGGCGTTTCAGCTCTTCCGGCAGGTGCGCTTCCGCCAGAGGCACCACGCGCGCGTCCAGCTCCACATAGTCGAGCTGCTCTACGGGGTGCTGAAGCATCTGGCCCAGTGCTCCTCCGAGCCCACCGGACACCAGGAGCACGCGCCTCGGCTGCGGATGCTGAAGAAGGGTCAGGTGCGCCAGCTCCTCGTTGGCCTGCCAGTCCTCGGTGGTGAACATCAGCAGGCCGTCCTGAAAGAAGCTGCGCTGCGCGTCGGCGGCGGTGACGGCGAGGTTGCCGTAGCGCGAGTTCTCCGAGGCGACGAGTTCGAAACCTCGCCAGCGCGACGTGAGGGATGCCCAGGCGAGACGGTTTGCCGGGGGAAGAACGCCGGCGGCTGCAAGCAATGCAGCGACAGCCCCCGCCGTCACTCCAAACCCGATGCGAGCGGAGCCGGCCAGATGCGCGAGCGCCACGGCGCAGGCACACGCGGCATTGGCCGCTCCCAGCAGCAGTACGGCTCGCATCGGCTGGAGATGGTCCGCGAGCCAATAGTGGAAAAGAAGGCCTCCGAGCACAGCTCCCAGGGACTCGAGCACGTAGACGCGGCTGACCGCCGGGACGTGATTCCTGCTGTCACCCGCTGGGCCCGCACTGGCACGCGCTATCGCGCAGCCAACGGCGAATTGCAGGCCAAGCAGGACACAGCAGGTGGAGAGCACCGCCGCGGCGCGCAGGAGGGTGGCCGCCGGTCCGACGACCTCGCCGGGGAACATGGCTCCGGCGCCCACGCGCCGGCTCAGAAACACCGCCACCGGCAGCACAACGCCGACGAGGACCTGGATGACGACGAAGGTGCCATAGCCCGGGCGCCAACGCAGTATCAGCCCCCCGAGCGGTCCGCTGCCGAGCGCGACCAGGAGGAGCCAGTCAATGAGTATGAGGCCAATGCACAGCTCGTTGCCGAAGAAGGAGACGAGAAGCTCTCGCGTGAGGATTATCTGCAGTAGCAGCGAGGTGAAGCCGATGGCCGCGAGCGCTGTCCAGAACGCCAGCGGCTCTGCGGACCGTGCCCGGCGGGGCTGCGTCCTGTGTCGCTGAGCCCCACTCACTTATCGGCCCCCGTGTGCCGCAGGCCACCGGGCCGCCCAAGACGGGTGCGGCCCTCTGGCGGCCCACGTCGCGTACATTAACTCCACACCCCGGGTATGTTGTGTCCGCAGTGCTTGCACTTGCCGTTCTTCAGGTGGACGCCCACGACCTCGTACCACCGCCGTGCAACCACGATCTTGCCGCACCCGGGGCAGAAGGTGTTCTCGTACTTGTGCCCCGGCACGTTCCCCACGTATACGTAGCGCATGCCCGCCTCCCGGGCGATGGCGTGACAGCGCTCCAGGGTCTGCAGCGGCGTCGGCGGGAGATTCTTAAGCTGGTACTGGGGCGTGAAGCGGGAGAAGTGGATCGGCACGTCCAGACCGATCGCTTTGACCAGCCAGCGGCACATTGACTTGATCTGGGCCGCATCGTCGTTGAGCGTCGGCACCACGAGGTACACCAGCTCAAGCCACTTGCCCAGGGAGTGGACCAGCTTGATAGTGTCGAGCACTGGGCGTAGCTCGGCGACGCAGTACTTCTTGTAGAACTCCTCGTTGAACCCCTTGAGGTCGATCTTCACCGCATCCAGGTGCTTGCACACCTCGCGCATGGGTTTCTCGTGGATGTAGCCGTTGGAGACCATGACGCTCTTGACGCCCTGCTTGTGCCCCTCGTAGGCCGTCTCGAGCATGAACTCGTAGAAGATCACCGGCTCGCTGTACGTGTAGGCGATGATGGGGGCGTGGTACTTCACGGCGGAGCTGACCACGTCCTTGGGAGGCATGACGTAGACGCGTTCAATCTGCTCCGGGCGAGCTTGCGAAATCTCCCAGTTCTGGCAATCTTTGCAGTCCATGTTGCAGCCGGCGGTTGCGATGGAGAAGGCCCGGTCGCCCGGCAGGAAGTGGAAGAAGGGCTTCTTCTCGATGGGGTCGATGTTGAGCGCCACCACTTGGCCCCAGACGAGGGTGTAGTACGTCCCGTCCCGGTTCTCTCGGGCGCCGCAGAAGCCCCGCTCCCTATCGCCGACGACGCAATCCTTTGGGCACAGCGTGCACTTGATCTTCTTACCGGGGAGCTTCTCGTAGTGACGGGCCGGATAGAACGTCAGCCGCGATTTGCCCGCCGCCCCATGGGCCTGCCCGCAGGCCGACGCTGCCACGGCAGCGGGGCCAAGGCCGAGGCCAATCGTCCGCCGCAACGTCTCCCTGAACATCTCCCGTCGAGTCAGCTTCTCAGTCATAGCGCATGACCCCCCAAAACAAGGGTGGCACGGGTAGCTTGTCCCTGTCTAAAGCGGGACCCCGATCCCTGTCTAAAGCGGGACCCCGCACGGGGCCGAAGGGTCAGGGGCTACCCGTGAGTTCGGGCTGCCCGCAGACACACGGCTTGATCCCGTACGGGATGCCGCTTGCTACTCTGCGAAGTAGCTCGCTACGTAGCACGAGTCAGACAGGCACCAGCAAGTCCCTGACCCTACGGGCGGGACGCCGACCCCGAAGGGGGTCAGGCGCCGTGCCACCCGGTCCGTTAGACAATGATAGCTCCGCTGAAGCCCCTCCTACGGCTAGACCGTCACCGAAGCCTCCACAAGCTCTATGTTCTCCAGGCGATCGGTACCCAGCCGGTGGTCCGCATCGGCCGCCGTCGCGATGTACGTCGGCGCCCGCTCCTGGCTGCTGATGGGCTCCAGGCCCTTCTCCTTACGCAGATCCTCGATAATCCGCAGTCCCATCGCGTCCAGAGCGACCGGATCGGTGCTCACCAGAATGGCGCCATAGGGCGCCGTGGTCTGAGGCTTATATGCCGGACCGCCATCGTAGCAGACCATCAACGCATCGCAAACGGTGATGCGCTGCTTGCTCCGCAGCACCGGCGCACAGTTGATGTCGGCGATGTGCGGATCGCAGTGGTCGGTGTGGAGCTTGTTGGGGTTGTTTATCGAGCCGAAGTGGTTCTTCAGCGCGCACGTGATGCCGGCGCCGTCGTGGTCCTTGAGTATCGGCGCGTTCACGATGGCGCTGCATTGCTGCGAGATGATGCGGCTGAAGCAGGACCCCGTAGACATGACGACGGTGGGCTCTGTATCGTATCCCACAACATCGGTGCCGAAACACTGTGGACCCGCTCGTCCGCTCCGCACGCCGCGCATCCTGATGGTGAAGCCGCACTCCTGCAGCTCGCTCGTCATCCTGTCGTAGATGATTATGTGGTCAGCCTCTACCCCGGCTCGGCGCATGCCGTCCACGATGTGATCCACGAGCGCCGGGTGGGTGCAGAGCGATGCTCCGCCGAGGCAGTTCACCTTTATGGCCACGATGTCGCGCGGCTCCACATACGTCCGCCATGCGTCCGCCGGCGAGCCGGCGCCGGACACCTTCCGCATGGCCGTCTCGAGCATGGCCGCCACAACCTCCCCATTGACCCGCCCCTCGGCATCCAGCGCCCTCGTGTCCCGCACCACCACCACACGTGATCTGTTCGATGTGTCCGGGTTGGCGCCCGGGGCGGCGCTCGCAGCGCGCGATGTGCGGGCACCCACGTCTCGTGCCTGCACGTCTGGGCCCTCTCGTCCACAGCCCACGAGCGCCGCGGCCATCCCGGCCGCGGCCGAGAGCAGCCGTCGCCTGGCCTTCCGGGGGGAGAGCGTGGTCCGTAGAGACCGTGCCGCCTCGACAGACCGCGCGTGATCATCGTCCTTCTTGCCCATCGTCACTATCCGGCCGTCCTCTGGGAGTGGCCGAGGTCTTGCTCCGAGAAGCTCTGCGTGGTGAAGACGTACAGCTTCGCCCCGTCGCGCCAGGCATTCGGGCTTATCCCGGCCTTCTTCCGGCACAGCGAGGTAAGCATCTGCTCCCGTGTCCACCCCTGCTCCGTGGCTACTTTGGGCAGATACACCCCCCGACGCAGTCCCTGCACCACGATGACGCCATGCTCGCCGACGCGAATCTCGCTGGGCGAGGCCACCGGGCGGATGGGAGAAAGCACTTCGATGGTGATCTCGATATCCTTGAGCTCCTCGGCGCGCACCGGGGGGAAGCGCGGATCGCGCGTCGCCGCCTCGATCGCCATGTTCTGCACCTGCTCTATGAGTGGCGCGTCTGGCTCGAAGCAGCCAATGCAGCCGCGGAGCAGCCCCTGCTTTTTCAGCGTCACGAAGACGGCGCGGGGTTCCGTGAGCGCCGGATCCTGCGTGTCCGCAGCCGGGCGTTGCCCGCGGGCGAGCGCTGCCGCCAGGGTCCGCCGCGCCACGCGCAGCAGCTCGCCTTGCTGCGCGCTGGTGAGCTTGCGGTCGGAGATGGCCACGGCGCCGTAGCCGACGCATTGGCTGCGCATCGTGGGATCGGCATCGCCCGAATTGGCGTACTTGAGTACCGTGACGGTGTTTGCCCCGAGGCGCCTTGCCGCATCCATCACGATGACGACGGGCGCGAACCCACAGAGAGTGCACTGCAGGTTCCCGACGCCTTTTCCCATCAACTCCCGGTCGGCGGCGAAGACCTTGGCAACGTCGAAGCTCTTGATGGCTTCGAGCGTTGCCTTATCGACGGCATTCGCCTCGTCGTACACAGGATAGTGGGACATGTCGGTGCTGGCAATGAGCAGGACGTTCTGTCCCGCAAGCGCACGAGCCAGCGTCTCGGCTATCGCAGCACACGCGTCCGCCGAGCGGTCCCACACGACGATGGGAAGGAGTTTGAAGTCGCCCAAGACGACCTGCAGGAACGGCACCTGCACCTCGAGGGAGTGCTCCCGCGCGTGCGCCCTCCCGGAGGGGGAAAACGCCCGACTTGCTCTGGCCAGCTTGGTGCACAACGCCGTGTCGATGGGCACCATTCCAAGCGGCGTCCGCCAGGTGTCGGCATCCGTGAGCGCCGCGCCTCGGAAGTACTCGCCGTGACTGGGGCCGACGATGACCACGGTGTCGAAGCTCTGGCCCTTGAGGCACTTGTACGCGTGGGCCATGACATCGCCGCAGTACTCGTAGCCGGCGTGCGGTGCAATGAGAGCGACCAGCCTCCCGGGCAAGTCCGCCGCCTGCGCCCGCCCCAGGTGGCCCCGCAGGGCCTTCTCAAGCGTCTCCCTGTTCGCCGGATAGAAGCCGAGCCCTGATGGCCCAGCCACGGCCGGCTCGCGCACCGTAAGCGGCCGTGCCACCGGCCTTTGGTCGGCGGCTTTGGGGCGTTCGCGCGAGGCGACGAAGACCGCGGCTGTGCCGAGGGCCACAATGCCTGCCAGCGCCGCAATGGTCCTCCTCATGGTGACCGCCCACCTTCAGAGCCGCCGCCGACCGCGCCCCGTCTGCGCGGACCGTGCATCCACCGCCTCCGTGTCTGGAGCCCATTCTAACAGTGCGTCAAGCGCGCGTCAACGCGACCCGAAGTATGCTGGATCACCTATCAGGCCGCGCCGCTCGCCCGCGGAGAACGATGACTCTGTCGTCTTCAGGAGGTGTCCGCGTGGAGCAGTTCGACAATCCGTTGCTCGATGTCGTCGGGGATCGTGTCGCCCTGGTGGGCGATGACGCCGGAGCGATCGATGAGGAAGAAACGCGGCATGTCCAACGTGTCGTACTTCTCGGAGAGCTCGGAGCTATCGATGCCAACCAGCACCGTATACCGCAAGCCTTTGCGCTTCGCCGTATCATCGACGTCGTCAGTAGGGTCGCCGATATTGACCCCGATGATCTCCAGGCCGCTATCGTGATACTCCGCGTGAACCCGACGCAGCGTCGGCACCTCGTCCATGGACTTCCCGTCATACGAGGCCCAGAACGTCAGGAGTACCACGTTGCCGCGATAGTCCGACAGCGATACCTCCACGCCGGCGGGCGTGGGCAAGGTGAAGTCGGGTGCGATCATCCCCGTCTCATCGCCAACCTGCGGCTCCGCCTCCGTCGCTGCCTCGCGCGCGCTCGCGTCCCGCGTGAGCGCTGCGGTGATCTGCTCGTCAATGTCCTCCGGAATCATCCCGCCCCGGTAGACGATCACGCCGGAGCGATCGATGAGCAAGTTCAGCGGCAGACCCGGGACGGTATACTTCTCCCCCAGCTCGGGAGTGCCCGCGGCAACCAGCAGCATGTATGGGATGCTCTGTTGCTGCGCGATCGTGGCAACCACTGCTGCATTGTCG
>Ga0209979_1004548_pt1 | contig 11410 bp, 9 predicted proteins | sample AnhtaG_FD_183114 | JGI IMG/M metagenome (GOLD analysis project Ga0209979, IMG submission 183114) | Deep subsurface microbial communities from Anholt, Denmark to uncover new lineages of life (NeLLi) - Anholt_01485 metaG (SPAdes) (version 2) | ecosystem: Environmental > Aquatic > Marine > Oceanic >...
ACAATGTTTTTTTTACCATTGTCTAACCATTTTAACTTTGTTCCAAATTTTTTCCTATAACTTGTTTACTACTAGCTGGTTGTTAATTATAATAGCAACACTTTTTGAGTATTATGCCCATTGCGAGGTGCGAAGCACCGTGGCAATCCCATTCAAAGGCGCTACACGTTGGGATTGCCGCGCTCCTGGAGGGAGCTCGCAATGGGCATAATACTAAAAAAGTGTTGTTGGCCATACTTGTATTTTTATTTAAATAAGCAACATAGAATCTTTTTTTAGTATGTTTGTTGAAAGGATCCAACAATGATACCAAAAAACTCTCTCTACCAAGCCTGTCTATGCATGGTATCTTCTTTAATAACATGGGATTATATTAACAAAACCTAAATGAGATAACTATAAATAGCAACACTTTTTTAGTATTATGCCCGCAATGACAGGCAAAACAAATAATGAGTGAGAAAAGATCCATTTTAGTCCGTTAGGTCCATTTAGACTGTTTAGTCCGTATAAATTAATTTAAAAATTATTCTTGCTCCTAACTCCTCACTCCTAACTCCTCACTGTTCTCAGTTTTGAGCTCTTCTGATTAGCTTAAAGGGGTGAGTGAAAAAGCTTTTTGCGGTGAAAAAGAAAACAACAATATCCCTCCAAATTTCATCCCATAAGGCGATTTACATATTTCCCCCTATCTCTTACATTTATAAAAAAGACTGAAATTAAAGGTTTTTGGATACATAAATATGGCGAGCCATAGAGAAATATCTATCTCACCTGATGTTAAATTCGCAAAATTTCTCTCTTCGAAAGGCCTCATCCATGAATTTGAAGAAAACTACCGTACTATAGTCGAACATGCTCCTGACATAATTTTCATCATTGATCTTAAGGGCAACTTCTTGTTCCTCAACCAGGCAACCCAAAAAATAACAGGACATCCCCTTTCTGAAGTGCTTCAAGGCAATCTGCAGAAATTCGTGGCTCCAGAGTACCACGATACTGTCAAAAAAATCCTGAACGATTTTTCAGAAAGAAGCCATATGCCTTTTTTTGAAGTCGAAATCATCTCATCAAACGGAATCAGCATTCCTTTTGATATCCATATAAAAGCCATCAAAAATCAAAAAGGCAGGATTGTCGCCCTCCGCGGAGTCGCCAGAGACATCACTGAACGGAAAAAAGTAGTAGATGCTCTACAAGAGTCAGAAAAAAAATATTCGTCCCTGGTAGAACGCGCAAAGGACGGGGTTGTTATTGTACAAGACGGCATTTGTAAGTTCGCAAATAAAGCAGTCACAGAGACTTTTGGTTATTCCAAAGAGGAATTCATAGGCAAGCGCCTTTTTGACTGGCTGCCCTCAGAAGATAAGGAACTCCTTGCCCAAAGGTATAAATCGCGCATGGCAAACAAAGAAGTCCCCCCAATATGTGAAACCAGGATTATTTGCAAGGATGGAACAACTAAGGAAGTTGAAATCTCCGGCGCGGTTATTCAATACGAAGGCCAGCCGGCAGATATTGGAATCATTCGAGATATTACAGAACGCAAGAAAATGGAGAAAGCCCTCCGGGAGTCGGATGAAAAACACCGCGTTCTTGTGGAAAACATTACAGATGTAATCTTTTCTCTGGACACTGAAGGAATCATCACATATATAAGCCCAGCCGTAGAGCTATACGCCGGCTATAAAGCGGATAAACTCACAGGCAAGCCATTCTCCAGCTATGTTCATCCAGAAGACCTGCCCAGACTGTCAGAGATTCTAAAGGATGCTCTTAATGGGCATATGCAGACTTTCGAATTTCGGCTGTTAGAACAAGACAACAAGGTTCGACATGTCCGCGGTTCTATCCGGGTGATATTGGAAAACAATCAGCCTGTAGGCGTCACGGGAATCCTGACCGATATTACCGAACACAAGAAGGCAACTGAGGACCTCAATCTGGCCTATAAAGAGATTGAAAATTCTAAGGCAAAACTCAAGGCCATCATAGATAACGCACCGAATATTTCCATCCAGGGATATAACAAAAACGGGGAAGTTCTTTTCTGGAATCCATTCTCAGAAAAACTGTTTGGAATTGCCGAGGCCCAGGTTAAAGAGAAAAGCTTTAAGGGTTTCCTTTTATCCGAATCCGAGGACCCAGGATTCAAAAATCTTATCAAAGATATCTTAAAAAAGAATAAACCTTCGCCTCTTATGGAATGGTCAATAACCACAAAGACAGGAGAAGCAAAACGTGTTTTAGGTTCTGTTTTTCCTGTGGTTCTATCCGGGCAAGAACCTATCGCCGTGGCCACAGTTATAGATATAACAGACAGAAAAAAAGCTGAAGAAAAAATAAAAGAAATGAATTGGCAGATTGAAAGATTTTTAGATATATCTGCAGCTGTATTATCCATAGAAAATGAAGAGGAGCTCTTTGAATATATTTCCCAGGCTGTTGTAGAAATCTCGGACTTCAACAGAGTACTCATCTCCTATTTTATTGACGACCCTCCGTATAGAGAAATAATCGGTCACAAGGGAGTCAAGGAGGAAGATCTAGAAAGGGTAAAAAAAGTCGAAATGCCCAAGGAAAAATTTTTGAAATATTTCAAACGAGGCATAAAAATCGGGAATCAATCCTGCTATATTCCTCATCACTTAATAAGCATTCTTGACGGAGAAGCAGTCATACCCGGAGAGCAAACATACCCAAGCGAGGAAGGCTGCTGGCACAGGGAAGATAATCTCCTTGTATCCATGATAGATACGAAAGGCCAGGTTATTGGAATTATTTCTGTGGATGACTCAAAAAGCGGCATAGTCCCTACCGAAAAGACAGTCAGACCTTTGGAGTTTTTTGCAAACCTGATATCGGAGATAATCCAGAAACGGGCTCTTGCCAAAATAATAAACGAATCAGAAAAAAAATACCGGGAACTGATAAGCAACATTAGAGTAGGAATCTTCAGGGCTACGCCCGACGGGAAAATCCTTGAAGTCAATCCAGCAATTTTAGAAATGCTCGAATATAGTGATCCTGAGGAACTTCTCAGCCTAAAAACTGCTGATCTGCATCACAACCCTGAGGCTAACAGCTTCTTCATACAGGAAATTGAACAAGATGGTGTTGGAAAAAACAAAGAATTCCTTTTGAGAAAAAAAGACGGCAAAACATTCTGGGCATCCATTACTCCATCTGCCATCAGGGAAAGTTCCGGAAAAGTCATGTATTACGATACAGTTGTCGAAGACATTACAGAGAGAAGAAAATTACAAGAAGAAGTGAAACGCCTCTCTGTCACAGATGAACTCACAGGCCTGTACAACAGGAGATATTTTAACCAGAAACTGCCAGTATACATCAAAGCAGCAGAAAATTTCAGAAGCTCTCTATCACTCATCATGATTGATATTGACGATTTCAAGCCATACAATGATACATACCACCACCTGAAAGGAGATGAAGTCATCAGAGAAATTGCCCGCGTCATTTCCTTGAGTATCCGAAAAGACAGAGATGGGGATTGGTATTCAAAATTTGGGGAAGATGAATTTGCCATCGGAGACTGGGCCTCAAGGTTTGGCGGAGACGAGTTTACCATAATATTGCCAGGACAAACCAAAACCGAGGCAACAATAGTGTCGGAGCGGATAAGGAGTACTTTTCAGAACATAAAGTTTAGACCGGAAGAGAATGTTATTCAAAAAACAATAAGCGTGGGAATAGCCCACTGTTATTATGAAGACGGCATTTCTAGAAAAGGCATAATAAAGAAGATATACCCTGCAAGCTATGAAAAAATTGCAACTGAATTGATCAATCTTGCAGATAAAGCATTGTTTAGGGCAAAAAAATCTGGAAAAAATAAAACAGTCAACTCTAAAACATCTATAGAACTTTCAAGATTGCAAAACAAGCCTCTTGAGTAAAACATCATGAATCAAATTACAATATCCAAATCCCAAATTCCCTGTCTGCATGTGCCTGTCTGCGTATGCCTTTTTGCCAGTACGCACACGCAGGCGCACATGCAGGCAAATCGCGAACAAGTCTATTCGCTCTGTTCCGCCTGTTCTGTCTGTTTCGTCCTTTCCAAAAAAAATATCTACTCTGTCCATTAAGCAAGCCACAACAACGGTTAATTGGTTTGTTTAAGTTTGTCTGAGTTTATCTCCATTTCACATTCCCCCTGCCTACTGCACACTTGCAATATCTCCCTGTCTCCCTCTCTCCCCCTCTCCCTGGTCATTCCTTTTTTATTTTTAATTTATTTATTTCTACTGCCTTTGCATGCCTTGACACACACACCGCAGATGTACTGACCAACAATTCCCATTTTCCTGAATTCTTTCAGCTTATCGAAACACGCCCAATGGTCAAAATCCTCTTTCCTCTCCTTTATAGCCTGAGCCGGACAAGGAGCCAGGCATTCCATGCATGAACCGCAGCCTGCCTCCAGCGCCTTATCCGTTTCAAGCGGCATGTCGGTTAAAACAGTAACCAACCGGAATCTCGCTCCCAATTCCGGATTGACAAGAAGGTTGTTCTTCCCTATCCAGCCCAATCCGGCTAAATACCCTACCTTCTTGTGAGAAACATGGCTCTTCTGTTTCTCCCAGTCTATGATCTGGGATGCTGGAATAGGGAGAGCCTGGGATCCAAGGTCCTGGATGTAAGAGGCAATCAGGAAGGCTCCTCTGTCGAGGAAAAAATTAAGCTGCCGGTAATGATGGAAATAAAGGGCGGTCGGCCTGTCCTTTATGTCCTCTATGACAGAATCTAAAAGCCTTTTCCCGAGCGAAATTGCCCTGTCGAACTTGGCCGCCGAATTCTTATCGAGGTTGAATCCTTCCTTAACGCTCGTTATATCAGCTACCCCGAACAGCGAAAATCCCTGATCAAGGGCAAATCTTTTCAAAGTCTGGTAGTTTGCCTTCTCCACAATCATGAGAGTCCATTTTACTTCAAAAAAAGTAGGACAAGCAACTTTTTCTATGGGGGACGGTACACAATAGAATAGGAGGTCAGCCCGTAATTTCTCAATCGCCTCTCCTCTAAGACGCTAAATTCGCCTATATGTCTTTTTTAAAAATAAATCAACAACCCCACATCCCCTGTCAGGAAATAGTCCCTTACCAAATAATCCCATTCAGTCGTATTATAAGAAAGTCCCAAAGCCCCGTTTAATCCTAAAGCTCCCATTTTTATTTCTATCCCTGCAAGTAGAGAGGGGCCCATCAAAGTCTTTTGTATATTTTCATAGGTATAATTGTAATACCATATTTCGGTAACGATACGGACAGCTTCAATGCTAATTCCTCCATATTGAAGGTCAAGATAGGGACGAATCCGATTGTTCCCAAAAGGGAGATAATACTTTATTCCAGCGCTATAAAGGACCCTATTTTTTACCCAATCATATTCCGAATAGAAATAGGAAGTCGGATAATATCCCGCCCCTATATGAAAAGAAAAACCAGCGCGAGTATTTAACTGAATAAATCCGCCTATACCACTTCCTAGAGAAGGCCCATAACCGAGACTCATAGTCAGCAACGGACTTTTGGGTGGTTGTTTTGGCTCTGCGATCGTAGGCGGTCTTTCTGTTAGTATTTGTTGCTCTTTGGCCTTTTTCTGAGAAGGTACAGATTTTTTTGGTATTTCTTGCTTTTTTGCTTTTGGCTTAGGGGGAACTACTTGGGCCTTCTCCTCTTTTTTTATTTCTGCCTTTTTCTTTTTGATTTCTGACTGAACGATGATCTTTTCAGGAAGGATAACGACTGGTTCTGTTTTTTCTTCTTTTTTCACAGGTTCTTTTCTTTCTTTGATTTTTTCAGGAGCAGGAGTTATCTTGGGTAGGAGTGCAAAAACTCGCGGTTTTTTTTCTTTCTCTTTGACCTCAAGAAGAACAAAGGCTCTATGCGGGGGTACGGATACTATTGCAGCCTTTTTCTTTTTCGGTGTAATCTTAACATCGGGCTTTAAATCTTTTATGACTTGCTCCACTTTTTCTCTGCTTATCTGTGTTTCTTTCTTTTTTACTTCCTGCCTTTTCTCTTTATTCTCCTTGGCAACAGCCTCTGGCTTTTCAGAAATTCTTTCAACCAAAGAAGCCTGAATAAAGCCTGTCACCTTGGAGTTCCATCTTTGGGAATGATAAAACACATAAAACCAAGTTTGCTTGATTGGTCCTGTGGTAAATAAAGCAAGAACAGTTCCTTTTTTTACAGTTTCGATTTTGTAACTATAAATACTGGCTTCAGCATAAATAGGGGCATTTTCAGCAATGACTCTCACTTTATTCTCTTGGGATAAAAGCCTTGGAACGAGGAACAAAAATGTCAGGGCAAACAGACCTGTTATTTTTCTTGCCAATTCACTTCCCCTCATTTTGTATTTTACAACGGAAATGGCGAGTAATCAAAACAAATTACAAATTGAATAATTAAAGTATCTCTCAAATTTAAAAAATCATTCTCTTTTTATTGATAAAATATCCAAAAATCCACGTCTTTTATAATTGACACAGAAACAGAATTACACAACATAGAAAACAAAAATAATATACTTGACAATAAGTCAAGTATATATTAATAATAACATGACGGGAAAAATAAAGTTTATTCAGACATCATTCTTTATTCCTTTGTATGAAGATAAGGACATCGGAAATGGCAGACTTCACCCAGCAACTCGTTGGACTCAGTATCAAAAAAAGCTTTATGTCAACTTTGGAGCTTGGACTCTTGCCCCAGGCTATTATAAAGGGAGCTACAAGGACCCCGATACAGAACTGGAAGTTGTAGATTTTCCCGTAAGTATATTCTTGCAATTCCAAAAAAAGAACTGAGAAGGCTAAAAGATTTTCTCAAGGGGGAAGGAGTTATTTTTCGACAAAAATATATTTATTTTGAAGCAGCTGGAAAAGTTGAACTTTTGAAGGTAAATTATGAAAAATTTTTATGAAACTTTAGAAAACAAAAAAATTGATATCAATGCTCTATCCGAACAGGAACATGAATTCCTAGAAAAGATTAAGAAATATTATTCTGATAGGCCTGACTGGAATGTTTTTTCTAATTATTGGCTTAAGGAAGGACAAAAAATCTGGGGGGGCATGCAAAAAAGAGAAGTAGTAAATTTGCTTGTTTTTCTGATATGTCAAGACCTTGAGGTACGCCTGGGAATCGAACAAGGCAAAACTCGCTTGCCTGATTATAGAGATGAACTTGTTGCATTGATTGATAAGGAATTTGACTCTCATTACCAATTCTGCAGAAAAGCAGGTATAGCTCAAGATACTCTTTCAAGAATTTTAAATAAACGTCGAGAACCATCGTTAAATATGCTGAAAATCATACTCCATGCATTGGGATATGAAATTTCATTTCAGAAAAAAAACCGGAGGTAAGATATTATCTTTTTGTTTGGCTTTGTCCTTCCAAGCTTTCTCCTGGTTTTGCCGAACATTTCATTTTTCCCCAATTAATTTTGCATATCTCGCCTTAGCATCAATCAATTCCAACAAATCCTCATCCGCATCCTTCCAGATTTCAAGGAACTTCTCGTACTGCTCGATAGCCTTGCCCTTCCAGCCTTTCTCCTCGTACAATTTCGCTAACCTGTAATGATACTTAGGATGAATATTCCGCCGATCTTCACTGTTCGGATCGAAAGTAATCAATCGTTCGTATTCAGCAATGGCTTTGTCTAACTCTCCCTTCTTAACATAAGCTCTCGCCAAAACATCTTTAATAGATGCATACATGAATGGGAAACCATAATATCCTATATGAGCAGGTCCGATATCAATAATTTCTGTAGGAACAGCCTTTTTGCTAATTGCAATTGCCTCATCTATCGCTCCAGCTTCAAGTAAAATATATCCATGATATAAGTCAGATAAATAGCTAATATTTTCTCTAATAGATGGAGGTAAGTCATGTATTATGGTTCTTATCTCAGCAAGTCGAGCTTTAGCAGAAGTGATTCTTCCTTTTTTTATGTCGAGTAAGCCTGATAAGAATATGAAGTATGCCGCATTATAAGCTTCACTTCTGTTGTTAAAATTCCAGTCGTAATCTGTCCAATTTTGTACTAATCTTTCACATTTCTCTAAATCTCCTATTTCGAGATAAAAAATTGCTTTCGTTAAATCGATCCCACCTAAAAATGTTTGATTTTCATTTGCTTTAGCCCTTTCTCTCGCTATATTAATTACACTGATTGCCTTATCTATGTTTCCCATCATGTAATAAAAACAACCACTACACCATTCCGCACCCATTCCTGGAGAGAATTCTGGATACTGCGAAATAAGTTTGTTTAGCCACTTTATCGCGTCGTTCCAATCTTCTTTCAATGCATAGACGTATGCGATCCCCCAGTACACCCAAATAAAATCAGCTTTTATACCTAGTGCCTTTTTATAGTTTTCCAAAGCCTGATCTAATCTTCCCATTTTAAAATAGACATCCCCTATTGAATCATACGGATTCGCATCAAGGGGAAAAAGAGAGGCGTATTTATTTATATATTTTATGGCGTTTTCATAATCTTTTAAATTAATGTATGTATAAGCAAGTCCATTTAAGGCATATCCATCATTGGGGTCAAGTTTCAGCGATTTGTTAAATTCTTCAATTGCTTTATCGTATAAGTGCTTGTCATCATAATAATTGCCCAAATATGAGAGTACGCGCTTTTCTTTTGGGTATTTCCTGGCAATTTGTTCAAGGATATTGAATTGTTTGTCCGGACTTCCTTCTACGTTTCTAGTATATGCTGCCATAATATATAGTCTTTCTTTTTCCGTTGCTTTTGTCGAATATTGTTTTGCTTTGGAGTAGTATGTATTTCTAATACGTGTATTACCCATTGAAGCATATACATACCCCAAATATAGATAAGCCACGGCAAAAGTTGAGTCGAATTCGATAGCCTTTTTTAAATATTGATGAGCCTCTTCAATATATCCTTTTTCATAATATTCTTTCCCAATTAAAAAATTCTTGTATGTTTCCATTGAAGTTGTCGTAACATCGGCTATCTGCAGTTGTGCAGCTTTTTCTCTTTGCCTGGCTATGCCTATTCCTTGAAAAATCTCTCTGCTCAGCTCGTCAATTTGTGTTACTAAAATACTGTCGACTCCTTCTCCTCTTGAGCTGGCACTCTTGAGGAGTCTCTTAGTTTCCACATCCAAAACCTTCACATCTGTAGCGAATATATTCTCAGCCTTTATAAAACTACCGAGGACAATGGCTTCTACACCTTCCCTACGACACAGCCTGAAGCCCATATCTTTATCAATAGTCTCCACATTCTTCTTTCCTATTTGTCCGAGGATGTCCCGCATCCTTTCCCAGGTGACCACATAAAGATCTCCTGTCTGCTCAAGGCTGGTAATTAACAGATTAGGAATAGCCTTTTGCAGATAGTCATAGCTTTTGTCCCCTGTCTGATTTTCAAAGCTGATAACCGCTATCGAGTTTTCAATCTTCTGAGCGATCACTTCTTCTTTTTGGGGAAGAAATTGCAAGATAATCACTACAGCAATGACAAGAGCGATAACAACTAATGCAGGAATCAATAGCTTCTTTAAACTAAACTTTACAGTTATCTCTCTCGATGTAATAGGCTTTCGCTTAGGGATTTCTCTTTCTGTTGTTGGAATGCCTTTCTCTATCTTTGTTAGTTCAGAGTGCAACTCATCTGCACTCTGATATCTATTCGCCTTATCTTTTTCCAGGCATTTCAGTATCACTCTGCTGAGATCCCCGGGAATCTGTGTATTGAGTTCCCTGGGATTTTGAGGTGCTTCAGTCTTGTGCTTCACAGCTATACTTAAGGGCGTCTCTCCTTCAAAAGGCACTCTTCCAGTCACCATCTCATAGAGAATTACTCCTAATGAATAAATGTCTGAACGCTGGTCTGCTTCCTTACTTTCTACCTGCTCAGGAGACATGTACTCAGGAGTCCCAATCATTACTCCTGCACCTGTTATCCCTTTTGCCTTGAGGGAGCGTGCAATCCCAAAATCCATAATCCGGGCATTCCCCTCTTTATCTATCATTATGTTGCTGGGCTTTAGGTCACGGTGTATTACACCCAGTCTATGAGCTTCTGTTAGCCCTTCACAGACTTGCTTGGCTATGGAAATAGCGGTTCCCACAGTTAGTTTTCTTGACTGCCTTATTAATCCCCTTAAATCTTGCCCTTCAACATACTCCATTGTGATGTAATAAATTCCTTTTTCTTTTCCGAGATCGAACATTCGGCCAACATTCTTGTGGGCAATCTTTCGAGCTAATCTTATCTCATTTCTGAATCTCTCAATGGTCCTCTCGTCAGAAGCAATCTCTGGCTTGAGGAGCTTTAATGCTACTTTTTCTTTTATCTCTGTGTCATGGACCTTATAAACCTTACCCATGCCGCCTTTACCTAGTTCTTCAATAATCTGATATCGCCCTGCAAAGGTGGAGCCAGTGGTCAGTTCTTCTTTGGATGTTTCAAGGGTCTTGGTGGCGGAGACAGGGATTTCATCTGTAGGGCCCGATGTCCCTATCGGACCTTCCCGGTGCAATTGAGTCCCACACTCACCGCAAAATCGTTTTGTATCAGGATTATCTGAATGACACTTGGGACATTTAATACCCATGATTAGCCCTTTTAATCAGCAGGATGTCTCTCCTTAATGCTTTTAGGAATTTTTTTTGAGGCTTCCCCAATGACTTCAATACTCCTTATAACTGCATTTATTGTCTTTCGATCATTTTTAAAGTCATTAAAATTCATGCCTTTAATAAAGTTTTCTATATCGTTTATGGAATCAAGAATGTCCTGAACGTAATCTGTATAAACCCGTTTTATCATACGTAAACGACCTCTTTGAGAATATATTGGCCAATCCGAGGTTTTAACGCCTTTTTCGAAACGAGGTCAACTTTTGCCCCAAAAATGTTTTGTAGATATTCCTCCAGGTCCATAAATTCAAACAATCCGACTGGTTCTGCGAATTCAACAAGAACATCAACATCGCTTCTCTCCTTCTGTTCACCTCTTACATAGGAACCGAAAATTCCAATAGATTTTACCTTGAATCGTTTTCTGACTTCTGGCTTATGCTATGCAAGAATCTTCTTTATTTCTTCTAGTTTTTTCATTGTCTTTCATCAAGCACGAAATTTATTCAAAGATATCATATAAAGCTATAAAAATAAAGAAAGAGAGATTCCGATCTATGTTTTAGTATAAAATGTATAAAATGGGCCATTTAAGTGGGAAAACAGTAAGTTCTCAATAAGTTGAGGTAAGTTACAGTAATGGGATGCACTGAGAGCAGAAACAGAATGAACAGGGCCAGACAAGACAGTCCCCTCAGTTCTCATAACAAAGAGGGAAAGCCAGGTTGGATTATGGT
>Ga0209979_1004550_pt1 | contig 11408 bp, 21 predicted proteins | sample AnhtaG_FD_183114 | JGI IMG/M metagenome (GOLD analysis project Ga0209979, IMG submission 183114) | Deep subsurface microbial communities from Anholt, Denmark to uncover new lineages of life (NeLLi) - Anholt_01485 metaG (SPAdes) (version 2) | ecosystem: Environmental > Aquatic > Marine > Oceanic...
ACAATATTTGGTTGCTGCACTTAGCAAATAATATGTGAGCTTTCCGTTGTTAAGCTGACAAGATACCCAGGCCCAGCTTTCCGCAATATCGGCGTTGGGAATGATTCCGTAATTCAACGGGGACCCTGTCGGATGCCCGCTGCCGTCAACGGCGTAAAGCTCTACGTCAACATTGCCAACGTTGGCCCCTGGACCTTTTTTGAGCCAAAGGTCAACGCTTTTCAGACTATATTTGAAAGTCGTGGTGAATGATTGACCGCCCCAATCGTTTGCAGCATCGTGCGTTAAAAGACAGGCGGGATTGTGAGGACCTGAATAGTTATCGTAATACGGTGGGGGCGGTGTGGCTATTAGGCTGTTCGGCGGTGCTCCGCTGATGTTAATAGTCATTACTTCCCCCAGCCGTAATATCGGCTCAATACTAAGTAACCGACAAGCACCACAAAGACCAACCCGAGCGCTCCGGTCCCTGCAAGTGCGACTTGACCAGCTGGTGAACGTGAAATCCTGTAAATCTTATCGAGACAAAGCCAGGCAAACAGCCCCCCGCCGATTACGATTACAGCTATAACCGCAGCTGTGCCGACAGCTGCCTGCTGTACTTCTGGCGTAGGTTCCCTGGGTTCGAGAATCTTAAAAGTCAAAATGAGCTTGTCACCTGGGGCTTGCCAGCTGACCAATTCCCAATCAGGATTTTTTTGCTCAAGTCGCCATTGAAGTATAGCCAATTCAGCAGCACGCAGATAAATCCAGTTCGGACCGAAAGCCTTGAAGTGCATTTCGATTACATCGCCTGGAAACAACGGCTCATCTTTGCTGATTTCTTCACGTAACATAGTAACCTCTATAATTCAGCGTTACTGATTCGGCGTACCCTGTAAAAGCGATCTAAAATTCGATTTAAAGCCGGTGCTCGTTTTTAGCCCAAAAATAACGATTTTCATTTTACCTGGTAGCTCCTCGATGAAGCATCAGTAACGCTATTAAGTCGGGTTTATTTCGATAGTCCAATCTCTGACCTCACATTCATCAGCTACATTTGCAAGCTGTCCGGTGATTTCAAGGGTCTGGGCGTTTGCTGTATTGAGAGCGCTTATGGTTGCCGTCTTGTTTATGTCGATAACTGATTCGTCTATCCAAAAAGCCGACCAGCCCTGACTATCAACAGCACCGAGATTATGACAAGCAGCGAACAAGGTCCAGGACAAATCGGCAACATCGGCAGCAACGGTCAACGTAGCTATTACTGTGCCGCCCAATTTTAGCTTGTAAGTCTTTGCCCCGTTATTGCTCCGACTAACTCCGGTGGCTTTGATTCTGACTACGCCGTTTATCCCCAGGGTCCCAGCTGGTATCTCGTAGGATTTTAGCGTTGTCTCGATAAGGTCTCCGGTGTGCATCTGTGCATCAGCAGTATCGGCCTTGACCTGATACAAGTCCCTGAAAACATCTGCCAAATTTATTGGATTGCTAATGATAATCATTAGTGTTCACCGTAGCCGAGCAGCTGAGCAGCTGTATCTGATATTGCGTAAATCGTTCCCAGCCAATCATCAAACGAATATGATTGACCTGGCTGCAATTCAGCTATCCATTTCGTTGTTGTCACCGTGTTGTCATAACCTATATATATTATGCCGGTGTTTGTTGACTTCGCCTGGACCGCCCCGCTGTGCCGAGCAGCGTTTGCAGCCATCACTACTGATGCAGCGACACCGATTGTCTTTTCAGTATCCCAGAGTTCGCCGGACGCTACGCCGGTCATTTCGGATAAAATTTCTTGAAGTGCTATTATAGTCGGAAAGGTTCTGATAATGCCGGTTGACATTACATATTCGACAGTGACCTCGACAGCGTTGGGATTATGAAAATCAATATGAGCATAAAATTCGTCCTCTTTTTTCTCGCTGTATTCGTAACCAATAGGAATTTGAGAGAACGGAGAATCGTCAATCGAAATTCTCATATCCTGGTCTCCGGTGTTACTAACGAGCATAAAAAAAGAAGCGACTTCGTTAACCCGTTTTCTCGCATCGGCTGCCAGTTTCATTTCTCGAAAAACAAATTTCAAGCTCATTTCCCAATCCTCTTTGCCACAAAATAAACAACAAGACCAACAACGCCCCACACCGCCAATTTCGGCAAGATAGATGCAACGCCCTGCTGTGTTTCAATTAGTTTTTCGCCAAGGACCTCGGTAACTTCCTGGCTTGTCTCGGCAAACGTTTCGACAACTTGAGCAATAGTCTGCTGGACCTCCGGAGTATATTCCTGTATCAAGATGTCACCAACTTGAGCCTTTTCTCCAATCTGTAATGCCCCTGGCATAGCTACATCGGCATAAGCGCCGACAACAACATCGGCTTCCTCTGCCACAACCCGCATATCTTGCATCAAGGTCGTAGAATATGATTTCGAGCTACTACCACCGAACAAAGCCATTTATTTTTTCCCTCCAAATATGAAATACAATCCAACCATAATAACCGCCACGATTATAATCGTATCAGATTTGCCGAATGAAATGTCACCGGACACAAAAGGACCGCCCGATATAGCCCTGCTTTCGGCGCTCGAGCTAAAATCAAAACCGGCCCCAGCCAAACCAGCCGGACCAAACATACCGCCAACACTACTAAGAATACCGCCCAGGCCCCCTGGAGCTTCAGCTGTTTGCTCAAAGGCAACGCCAGAGAGTTCTTCAAAAACTTCAATCTCTCCATTACTCATTTTCGTTTCCTAAGAACCAAAGCCAATACAAGCAAACCACCGCCCAGGATTACAAGGCTCCAGTTGGGAGTAAACTTAAAATCGGCCCAGGTCAGTTTAGGCTCATATTTGGGTTCTTCCAGACCTACGGTCCCCCTTGCTTTTTCGATTTGCTCCCAGGTCGATGCTACGTCACCAGCTACCTCACCAACACCGGACAGAAGATTCTGCCAGGCCCCAGGGTCAAAGACATTCCGCCATATACTACGCTTTTCATAGTCAATTTCAACGGCCATCGCTTATACCTCACAGAAAAAAATTAAGAGCAAGAACCAAACCGATTAAACGTAGTTCTTAGCTCCCAGGTTGTGAATCATTTCGGTATAAACAACATAACTGCCCGGCGCTGTTGACCAGTTAAATTTCTGCCTAAAGGACTTAGCGACACCGACCGGCAAAGCGCCTCCGTAACGATTGAAATCAACGTGAAAATAGTTGGTTTGCTGGGTCCTTTTTGCTCGATGCAAAAGTAAATGATTTTGTTCGATGGTAAGCGGGTCGTGAACTATCCCGCCATCGAACCGGACCTCAACATCGTCACATACGCCGACCGTATCGTAAATATGGTAGCCGAGCATTGCAGTATTCGGTTCGCCGAATGGTAATTCTGTGACGTGCTCTACGGTGGCCGTTGCGTAGGTCCGTTCCCATTTCTCGAAGCGAATGTGTTCTCCAAGAGGACGGTCCGGTCCTTTGTCAACTTCCGGAGCTACGGTCACTTTGTCGCACAAAAGAATAACGTTATTGAACTTGACCTGCAAAAGATAATGGGACACATCCAACATTCCAAGTACCAGGGCGCTCGGGTCCACCAGGATTCCCAATTCCGGACGGGTAAACGGAATGTAAAGAACACCGGTATAAGTGTAACCGCTTTTCCAGGTTTCACGATACCTGTTGAGAATCTCGAAAATCTGCCGAGGCTCTATGTCCTTGAGCAAACGAATGTTTTGACCGCCCCTGACTTTTACGGATAGTGATATTGATTCAACATCCGTAATGATTTGCGCTTCGGTCATAACCACACCGCCGTCCGAAAACTCCAAACACAAGCCGTGATGGTTAAACTTTGTGCCGATTTCCATCGTGCATAGAGCATCTTGACCTATGCCTGCAAGGTCGGCTTCTTTCACCATAAAAGTTCTCATTATGTACCTCGAAAAAAAGACAAAGTTTCGATTTCTTGATACAAGCCTGCTAAACAACGGCAATTCTTGCACCAACAGCCCTGCGAACAAACGCTTTAGCTTTGCCCACAGTAGGTCCCACAACTGGCAGCCGTTCAGAATAATTCCAGACAGCTACAACAGCCACAGCCAGGAAAGCAAAACGAACAAAGTCCTGCGTTGTTACTCTGCCGACAGCGGGAACATTGACGTTAATTAGGGGCTTGCCCATAACAAAATCCTTTCTGCAAAAAACACATTTCAGGTTAAACAATCAAAATATCAGCGTGTTACGGATTTTGTCAATAGGCTTGTGTTACACTTGAGGAAATTTTTTTTATGAGGACTTTTCGCCTGCGATAAGCCTTTTGTCGGTGGGCGTTGCAGCAATGTTTCGACTTAATACTTATAGACTTACCGCAAATTTTACAACAGTTCGTCTTTGCAGATTTCGTGTTTCTGGACTCCATCGGCATAAATCCATTTAAGATACTGATACTGCTCAAGAGTACAAATTTCAAGCGCAGCATCGACTCCCAGGCTTTGCCTAAAGAACCGCACGTCACCAGGTTCCCGACTATAAAAAACGTAAAACTCTTTTGCCTGGCTGGTAATGTTGACACCAATACGAGCCGGACGTTGTGCAACGCCTATCAATTCAATGCCAGGTTCCCGACCGGAGAAAATCATCTTGTTGAACTCGGTCGGCGGTCTCTTTTCGTCAAAGATAATGTTAAGCTCCTCGATTACCAGGGTCATATTTTCGCAGGCATCACAGAGCGTGCAAATCTCGGCTATGTCCTCGATACGTTGTGCGTTGTCACCAGGGGGCTTATAAATCAAACGAAAGTCACCGGAGTAAACTTTAAGCCAGAATTTTTTTAGCTCGGCTAAAGAACGGAAAGAAACACCGTCAAAATAGTCGTAGCCTTTAGTGTCAACAACCAACAACCGGCGCACGTCCTTGATAAGATTACGGACCTTGACAGTTTTTCCACAACCTCGAATACCAAAGACAAGACGGATAATCGCTTCTTTGTTCATTGCGTTTTTTGTTCGTCCCCAGGTTCAGCCGACTCCGGAGTTTCCGGCGGCGCTTCAGCTGCCTTGACTTTCATCGCTTGCACACGACTAACAACAAGATTCTTGACACCAATTCCCAGGTCGAACCAAACGTGCAGCAGAGGACTCAAATTCACGTTAGGAAAATAATACGCAATCAGATTCGTAACAGGCACAGCTATCATATCGGTCGTAGGCTCGACAGCTTTTTTCGGTTCACCGGACAGATTGAAAATACATTCGACAACAAACTGGACAGCCGGTTCAGGGACCTGGTTTTTCAGGATTCTCTGAACCCTGGCTTTCTCGTCTGACAGCCCTGGGGTCCGTCCGGCCCCTGGGCGTACCCCACCTGGACCTTGTTCATCCAGCTGTGGCGAATCTGGAGCGATTTCAGGGCCTTCTGTGGCAAGGGTCTCAAAATCCGGCTTGCGCTGGGACACATCGGATTCCAGCTCTGGCTGGACCTGCTCATCTTCAAGCTCGGACAGCTTTTGCTTTTCAAGAATCTTTTTTGCCAACGTGGTCTTATTCCAACCAACAGCAACCTTGATGCGTAACTTCTTAGCCATCTTAACCAGGACGGGCTTACTGTTTTTTTGCAGCTTATCTAATCCTTTCATTCTTCAATCTCCGTTTCCGTAATTGTCACCAAGCCACCGAGAATCTTTTTGACTTTAGGACCTGGACTCGGTTCGTGTGCAGCGGGGTCCGGCTCGTTTGCAGCTGGACTCGGTTCGTGTGCAGCGGGATTCGGTTCGACAGGTTCAGCGGGGGCCGGTGATTCCTGGGGGGCCGGTGATTCCTGGGGGGGCGGTGATTCCTGGGGGGGCGGTGATTCCGGCGCTTCGGTGCTTTTCCATTCCTTGCCGACAAGCTCAAGCCAACCACAGGTCGAACACAAAAATTTCGGGGCCTTTTCTTCGACAAAAGGCATCGTGCAATTAGGACACTTCATTTTCCAAAAGCTCCTTAAATAAAATCTTGCAAAACTCAATCCACAATTCCAAACGCTGATTAGTATTCAACGGCTTAATCAGGTTTACAAAAGCACGCCCAAGAGCGTGGACCCGAACAACAACCGGCGAAAGGTCAAGCTCTGGCTCTGGCAAATCAACAGTATCCTTTTGTGATTCCGGCGTTTGACTTCCAGTTGAATTGGAAGTTAAATTTTGACTTCCAGGCTGTTCTGAATCCAGGTCCGGCTCTGGCTCTGGCTTAGTCAAACCGGCGTAACCCTGCTTTTCGGCATCCCAGCCAAGTAGCATCTCAATATCGTCATCGAGCTTAACTCTAAGTTTAAGCGGGAATTCGACCGGCGTGACCACAAGCTCATTCTTATTCTCGGCTTGCAGAACATCGAGAACCTCGATAAGACTTTTTTGCTGAGCACGTGACAACTGCGCTTCGTTAAATTGAATTTTCATTGTTCCACCTTTCAAAAAAGTTAATATTTTCACAACGTCACCGCCTATAACAAAACAAAAACAGGCACGTTAAAAATTTTTTAAGTCCTATTGGTAGCAGGCACTTGACTTCGTCCCTTAGAGAGCAGGTGACATCAGTTTACTTGAACACACATCGCATTAAGATAAGCCGTTTCGTTCTTTTCACGGTTGCATTTAGGATTAAAGGTCAGACAACCGGCGTTTTGTTCTGCAACTTGACGTTGATGAGCGCTCAATTTTGATTCACCAATTTCACGTACTTCCTGTAACCAATCATAAAGGTCACGCTCGGTCTTAAAAGACCTGGCAATGACAGAGAGAGTCGGAGCAACTTGACACTGGGTCCATTCAATCATTCCCGTTAGAGAATTCTTTTTTTTTGCGATACGAATACGCAGCACACCCAGGCACTTTTCGATACTTTCCCACCAATCATAAAGGTCAAGCCTGGTAATATTCTTATCGCCGTTACGGTGAACGAATCTTATACAGCCAGCAACCAAAGCGCCGCAAGCAATAGCAAAAACATCAAGGTTTCCGTCCGCACCCGCAAGTATGTTAAAGACTTTCTCTGCATAATGTTGTGTGAATTCCACCTCCCATCTTATGCAGTTTTCTTCTCCCTTAGACTCAAGATTCTTATCGTAAACTCGAAGATACTTACCGGAACCATTCGAGCCTCTACGACCAAAGGTCACAGCATCATAAGTCATTCCGCCGTTCTTCTTTTTGGTCCGGTCAAGAGTCTGATTTTTACTGACTATCCGAAAACCAGAGAAATCATTTTTATCAGTGGTGTCTCGCAATTCACTCAGACTTACAAGCCGACCATAATCATCGAAGAAAACATCTACACGAGTACACTTGCCTCTAAGCTCAAGACAATATTGTAACAAGAGCAACAAATCAGGGGCGGTAAGCTCATCACAACACGAACCTGGAATGTCCAAGGTTATCCGTCCTCTATGAGCTTTCAAGCGTAACTCAGGGTCCTCATCAAAACAGAGAGATACGCCGGACCCCCAGATGTATCGTGCGGAATAACTCAAAATCCCGTTGTAGCATATTTCGCAAACGCCGAAAAAGCTACAAACCATTGCTTTAATCGAATCTAAATCCTTAAAATCAAACGAGATACGCAACCAATGAAAACCCGTTAAATTTCCTTCCTGGGACTTAGACCCTGGTATTACAACACCAGGGTTCACCGTTTTCAAATCCTTTTGAGTAAACATTATCTTGACTCCTTTCGCACTAAAGACTCCCAGGGGGGCCGGTCACAAGCGCCGACCCCCCAATCTTATGGAAAAACCAAGCGTTACTATTCTACTGCAGCGCTCGGGGATTCGTCCGGCCCTGGTATCTCCGGTTGTTTGACACTAAGGACCATCATTTGAACCTTTGGCCTGGTCCGGCAAGCCTCGATAAGCTGTGCTATTGCAACACAAGCCAACGCAGCACACAAAAACCCATAAAATATATGGTCTGCTCTGCTACATTCCGCTTCGCTCATTCTCGCTTTCCTTTCTGCCGATAAACTCAAGGTAACTTACGTTGCGACATTATCTTAACACCAAATCTCAAAAACTCATTCCGGCTCTTTTTGGAAACACGCCGTTTCAAAATAAGTATCTTCCTATTGCCAATGGAATCCTTAAATACTACTCGATACCTCATTTGTTGCTCTCCTGCTTACTGCCGATAAACTCAAAACTTTCGACCATCACCCGAATCCGGCTGTGCGTTTTGCCTTCCGAATCCCAGCGCTCGAGCTTGAGCCTGCCCTGGACAAAAATCGGGCTGCCCTTCGTAAAGTGCTTAACGATAACCTCTGCCCGCTTGCCGAAACACTGGCACTCAATAAAAAGAACTTCCTCCCGCTGCGAGCCATCCTCACCTTTCCACTTACGATTGACACCCAGGCCAAACTCCACAACCGGCGTTTGGTTCGGCGTATAGGACAGCTGCGGGTCCCTGGTAAAATTGCCCATCAAAATAACCTGGTTAAAATTCGACATCGTGACATCCTTTCGATAAACGATTACTGTTTTCGCAATACCACGTTCAGACGTGGCTCATTCATAATCGCACTTGTAGCTATGTTCGATAGACAGCTTAACAACGGAGCGTCAAAACGACCAACAGCCGTATCCTTCAAGATTGCATCGCCCTGCTTTACGAGCAGCTGCTTAAAAATCGCCTGGCTGACTACAATCCGAATCTTATATGCGTTTGACTTATCAGCTGTTATTTTCTCGTGTGACATTGCACGTTGTTTCCAAAAGGTTTATCGCTTTATGGGTTAAGGCAGGATTGAATTTGGCACAACCGGCCCAAAAAACTCTATCTCAATACGACATAACTCCGGCAAATCTTTGGGCAAGTCCACATACAAAACATTGTTTTTCTCTACGGACGTTTCATATTTTCCACAACTTGTGCGCTTACCACCTACCATATCACGTGCAAAAACTTGGATAAGATATTTTTGTTCTTTTGGCATATTTCGGCTTTCCTTTCATCCTGTTTTAGCGTTACGCCTCTTACGGGTCCCTGTTTTTCGATTTCGGTGGACCTTTTTTCTTGATAACTTCCATTCATTATATTTTTTGTAGGCTCGATGAAGTGCTTGTTTGCAGGCCGGTGAACAAGGACCGTCTCGGTCGGTCTCTTTCAATGGCTTATAGACCTTTCCGCACCATCGACAATACCAGGTTGTTTTATAAATCCCAAAGTGCATATAGTCTCTTTTCTGCGTTACTCGATATCGCCGATATCGCCGGCCAGGGCAGCTCAGCTCCGGACGTTGCGAGTAACGCTACGGGAAGCGCCGTCTTGTGCGTTTCACTTTGCTTTTTTTCTTGCGTCTTTTCTTGCGTCTTTTCTTGACAGCGTGATTACCGCCAACCGTCCGTGTCAAAACTCTGCCCTTGTGACCGGCACGCATCCGGCGCATCCAACTACGTCTTTTCGCCGAGCCTGGAGCGCCAATCTTGCCCCACTTCACCTTTGCTTTTTTGCGTTTGCGTTTCCTTGCCATAATGTCACTCCCTTTTACTTGACAAAAGTTTTTCCCTTTTCAAAGTCTGAATACCAAATGCCGGTGAACTAAGTTTTTGAGTTTCCTCTGGATTATGCTCTAACGGTTCAAGCTGCCATCTGGTATGGCTGGCAGGCAGATACTCGGTAATGATTCTCTTAAAACCGATAAATCTGCCATCGAGCATCAATCGAAAATATACTGGATTTTTCATCGCCATCTTTCTATCACCTTTTCTCAAAAATCAGGGGGGCCTTAGTTCTTGTGGGCCTAAGGCTTTATTTAGCCGACAAGGTCAGGGAGCTTGAAGGAACAAGCTCCCCGCCCTGCCTCAACCTTGCCGTTGCGCTCGAGTCGCACCTCTGCGTTGCTCTATCCTCAACGGCACATCAGCATTATCCCCAGGGACCGCCGAGATTTGATATAACTATTGTGCTATTCTTTAGCACTATTCTGTCATTTTAACAGAAAAGACAGACAAAAAGCCTGTATTTTGATTCTTTTGAATCTTGGCAGCGCTGCTTTACTACGAAAAATCGGACGATAATCGCTCGATTTCGTCAAAGCCGATTACGAAAGTTTTTCCGTTTTTGGTTATCGTGACCAGCTTTTTTTCAGGGTCAATCTTGAGCTTAGTATTTTGTAAATGACGTTTGAGCAGACCAAAGCCGACAAAACCAATCAATTCTTTAAGCTGATTTTTTGTTCCGTTTGAGTCCACCTATAACTCCGCCCTTGCGTATGTTATCAACGATTGCTCCCAGGCCCCCACCGCCGAGCACTAATTTTATTAAGCCTGGCACATCCGGCACACCGCCGGACGCAAGCCCCAGGATTGTTTCCTTGAGCTTTGCGTTTTGTTCTTCCTGGTGAACAAGGTCCTTGCCAGCTGCCTCGAATTTCGCTGCCATAACTTCCTGCTGCGCTTGCCAGGTCTTAAAATCAATATCCAGCTGACTTGCGTTGACCATCCGGCCAATATCCAGGGGGCTTGTAGTTAGAGCCGTACAGCCCAGGGCGTAGGCCCAGAGCATAAGCCCAACAACGGGACCAATAACAACGAACCGATTGTGATTCAACCACTTCCAGATTTTCTGCATTTGCATTTTAGCTCCTTTGAATTATTGATTGTTCAAACACTACGCCGGATATACTCTGAAAAGTAAATCGCTGTTTGGCTGCGTAGCCCAAGCACCGCCACCGTCTATACTCCATTCCAAAGTACCACCTGGATAGTCACTTGAACCAAGATAATCATCGTGACTAATTCTAAGAACATTACTCGCATTGAGAGAAAAACCGTGAACCACAATTGCGTATTGATTATCGACAACAAGATTATATTCTGACATATCACAAGGATTCCAGGCGTAAACTTCTGGCACATCGGCGTTAGGCATAGTGCCGGTTGCCAAAGCACCGCCCACAATATCAGGATGCCCACCGGAAACACCGTAAAGACCGAACAGAATGTCACCAACATTATCGCCAGGGTCTTTTCTAAACCAACAATCAATACGATTCATAGTATAAGACTTCATTGCAGTAAAAATTTGACCAACCCAATCGTCAGCAGAATTCATAGTCAAAGAAAGGAAAGGCGTAATGGAACCGGAATAGTTATCAAGAAATGCCGGTGCGAAATTTCTGAACAGCTGGTCTTTTGTTGTGTCTTTGGTCCAGATACTTCCACCGTCTGTACTCCATTCTTGGTCCCCGTTTGGATAATCACTACCGTCACCGCCACATCCCCACATTAACGGATTGCCGAAAAGTCCAGCACCGTGAACAACGTGACAATATTTGGTTGCTGCACTTAGCAAATAATATGTGAGCTTTCCGTTGTTAAGCTGACAAGATACCCAGGCCCAGCTTTCCGCAATATCGGCGTTGGGAATGATTCCGTAATTCAACGGGGACCCT
>Ga0209979_1004551_pt1 | contig 11408 bp, 11 predicted proteins | sample AnhtaG_FD_183114 | JGI IMG/M metagenome (GOLD analysis project Ga0209979, IMG submission 183114) | Deep subsurface microbial communities from Anholt, Denmark to uncover new lineages of life (NeLLi) - Anholt_01485 metaG (SPAdes) (version 2) | ecosystem: Environmental > Aquatic > Marine > Oceanic...
TCTTACTGGATCGGCGGACTGAGCCAACTATTGCCCGCCTCTGCCAGCAGACTAGGCTGCTGTACGATGAGGAGCTGGATAAGGGTTACCCAGAACAGTATTCCTCGATCGTTGAGGTATTGCTAAACAACGGCAAAATACACAGCCGGCGCGTGGACTGGCCAAAGGGTCATCCTAACAACCCGCTCACCCAGGAAGAATTGGTAACCAAGTTCCTACGGTTGGTCACTCCAGTGATTAGCAAGGAACGGGCTGGAGAAATTATAGCCATGGTAAACCGACTCGAGGAAGTGGAGAACATAGGCGAGTTGGCTAAACTGCTTCAAGTGAAATCTTAATTAGGAGAATAAAGCTATGAAGATTAACGAAGTTAAAGTGGATGCCTACAAATGGGAAATACCGGACATGCCCTGGATCGGGGATGTCCCAGCGCTGAAGGAGCCAGGCATAGGTTATATGGTCAGGGTGCTCACCGATGAGGGCATTGAGGGCAACTGCACCATTCCCGGGTCAGTCATCGGGGTACCGGAAAGCGTCGCTCGCCTTAGGGACTTGGTAGTAGGGCAAGACCCCCTGAATCGGGAAAAGATTTGGCAGACTATGATGCGGGCGGAGAGGCATCGGGAGTACCACGTGGCTGTCATTGGAGCGGTAGATGTTGCCCTCTGGGACATCGGAGGCAAGATAGCTAATCTGCCGGTGTACAAGTTACTAGGGGCCTATCGGGATAAGGCCCTAGCTTATGCCACCTCCCTCATGCATGGGAGTGCCAAGGAGTATATTGAGGAAGCCTTAGACTGTAAAGCACGAGGCTACAAAGGCTACAAGGTGCATCCCTTGGGGGACCCCGAAAAAGATATAGAGCTCTTCAAGGCGATAAGGAAAGCGGTAGGTAATGATATGAACTTACTAATGGATGCCTGCGGCGCTTACAACCACGAGACAGCTCTGAAGGTAGGACGGGTGTTGGAAGAGTTGAACTTCTATTGGTTCCAAAATCCGTTGCTAGACCATGACATTGACGGCTATGCCCAGCTGGCCCGGGCTTTGGATATCCCCATTGCCGGAACGGAGCGGTTGCCGGGCAGCTTTAACGTCACTAGCGAATACATCCGGAAACAAGCAGTAGATATTGTGCGCGGCGATGTGCGCATCAAAGGGGGCATCACAGCCCTGAAAAAGATGGCAGTGCTGGCCGAAGCCTTCGGCATGAACATAGAGATTCACATTACAATGAGTCCGCTCATGAATGTAGCCGGTCTGCATGTGCTCTGCTCCATCAAGAACGGTAGCTTCCACGAGCTACTGCAACCGGAGGACAAACAGCTATATGCCGTGGAGCCCTGGGAACACATCGATCAGAATGGATACATCCACGTGCCCCAGAAACCGGGGTTGGGGTTGGAGATCGACTGGGGATATATTAGCAAACACCCTGCAGGTGCAAAATGTTAGGCAATTTAGGTGTGGAGGAAAGCTGTTTTTGGGAATGAATATCACAATACAAGTTTAGAGAAGAGGAAGGATGAGATGACTAAACGAGAAAGGGTTATGGCAGCTATAAAAGGAGAAGAGGTTGACAAGGTTCCAGCTAGCTTTTGGGGTCACAACCATCTGGCAGAGCGCTCAGCTGAAGCTCTAGCACCTTATTTGTTAGAACAGAACCGCAAATTTGATTGGGACTTCATTAAAGTGAATCTAAGCTATGCCTCGTATGTGGAACCATGGGGCAGTAAATATCGGTTTGATGCTGAAAAAGGCCCGCAGTTAGAGGATTATCCTGTTAAGAATGTTAATGATTTGAGGAGGTTGGAGAGACCGGATCCAACTAAAGGAATGCTGGCTGACCAGGTTAAAGTCAGCAAATACTTAGCTGAAGCAGCAAAAAGAGAAGTTCCAATTGTGCATACTATATTCTCCCCACTTAGTGTTGTAGTACGTTTGTGCGGTGGTATGGCTAAGACACCAACGGAAGCTTCAGCTGTGCAGAAGTTCATGGTGGAAAATCCCGAAGAGTTAATTGAAGGGTTACAAACTATAACTTCTACCTTAGTTGGTTATGCGAGGGAGGTTATTAGAGCGGGAGCAGACGGAATATTCTTTGCTACAACGGTATGGTCAGGGGATACCCTCACCAAAGAGCAATTTGAAATATTTAGCAAGCCCTATGACCTTGCTATCTATGGAGCTGCCGCAGAGGAGGGAGCCACGTTTAATATGTCTCACCTCTGTCGTGAAAACATAATGCTTGAAGACATGACAGATGGCTTTCCAACTCATGTTATAAGCTATGACTCTTTATCGCCGCGAAATCCTAGTTTGAAGGAAGCGATGAGCAGAACTGACAAAGCTTTGTGTTCAGGGGTTAGAGGAGCTACATTGTTAAATGGGCCAGTAGAGGCTATATCTGCTGAGGTTAGGGCTACTTTGGAGGCAACTGGTGGTAGGCGTCTTATTCTAGGACCAGACTGTGTAGTCCCACCAAACACTCCTGACAAGCATTTGTTGGCTGTTAGAGGCGAACCCAAATTCTAGCGGAAGGCTAAGGAAGATAATAAAAGGGGGTCAAAGTCAAATGGAAATTTTCAGGCGCTTAGGTCTAGATATAAAACCGATTATTAACGCAGCGGGCCCGGTCACGATGTATTGCGGCGGCTTGATGCCACAGGAAGTAGTCGATGCCATGTCCGAGGTAGCTCACACACTGGTACGTATGGATGAGCTTCAAGCAGTTGCCAGCAAGGTTATAGCTAAGATAACTGGTGCCGAAGCAGGCTATGTCACCTGTGGATGCTCAGCAGCTCTCACTGCGGCGACCGCTGCCTGCATAACAGGCTATGATGTAGATCGTATAAATCGCCTGCCGGATACTTCTGGCATGCCCAATGAGGTTCTTATAGCCGCCTCCCAGCGTTGTGGATACGACCATGCTATCCGTGCCGCTGGTGCCAAGCTGGTGAGCGTGGGTATGACAAGTGGCCCGCTACCTCCCGGTCAAATGTATCACACCCTGGCGGAAGACTACGAAGTCGCTATATCCGATCGTACCGTGGCTATTGCCTACTTTTATTACGGAGGTGGTATCCCCCCTTTGGAGGAAGTCCTTCGTGTAGCTAAAAAGTATAACATACCGATAATCTTAGATGCTGCCAATCAGGTGCCACCAGTAGAGAACTTGCGCAAGTTTATTGCTATGGGTGTTGATTTAGTAGCCATGAGTGGTGGCAAAGGGATTCGTGGACCACAACAAAGTGGTCTCTTATTTGGGCGACGCGACTTAATTGCTGCTGTAGCCCTGAACTATTTTATCCCAGGCTTTACATCTGGATACACTTCCTACGACGAATGGACCCCCCCGCCATCACTTATTCCGAAAGAAAAGCTGCGAGGCGTACCTCATGAGGCTGTTGGTCGAGGGCTGAAGGTGAGTAAGGAGGCAATTGTCGGTCTCATTACTGCTCTTCAGATTCTCACCGATGAGGAGAGGAATAGTAGAGAAATGGAAAGGCTCAGGCTACTGTTGGAACCGATTGTCGAGCGTCTCCAAGGGGTCCGTGGAGTACAAGTAAAGATGACTGAATTCCTTCCCGGAGGATTCCCAGTAATTATCGTGAAAGTTGATAAGGTAAAGCTGGGTCGTAGTGCTAAGGAAGTCTTGCAACGGTTGAAGGATGGCGATCCTCCTATCTATGTTTTTGACAAGCTAGTAGAATTCACAGACAAATTTATTATTAATTCCTGTAGTCTAACAGAGGAACAGGCAAAGATAGTAGCCGATTGCTTGCATGCAGCTTTCACTGGAGAGACGAAAAGTTAAACCGATTTTTCTTGCCTTAAAACTTCCTTAAAGATAACCAGACTAAGATTAATCACTAATTTCTAAACAGCCTCAAGATTAGTTGGAGGTGAACGGTGACAAGAAGTAGGTCGTTAAAAATGTTTCCCTTAGTTTCAGTTAGAGGTACACCATCTGAGTGTGGTTTGCAGTATGGCTCTATTACACGTGGACTGCTATGCAAGCAAATTGAATTCTACTTTGACCTGTGGAAGAGACTGTGGGGTGCCCAGCGCACTAATGTTCTAGAGCAATGCCATAAGCTTATCCCTATAATTGGGGAATACGATGCCGACATTCTGGAAGAGCTAGAGGGTATAGCCAAGGGAGCTGAGGTATCTCTAGAGGAAGTGGTGGCCCTAAATGCTCGGTACGAGCTAAATTGGGCTTGTAGCCTAGTTCCAACAGCCGAAAGCCAGCCCTGTACCATTCTTGCTGCCTTGCCTGAAGTCACTAAGTCTGGCCACACGCTCATGGGAGAGAACTGGGATTTTCGGCCTAGAGTCCACGACTGTTTGATAGTTTTGGAGATCCGACAACGAGGTAAACCAAGTATTATGACTATCACAGAAGCCGGGCAAATCGGAGTGATGGGCATGAATTCCGCTGGTCTTGGGCTCTGTGGCAATGGCTTAGTATCCAGTCTGGACAGCTTCAATGAATCGAGGCTTCCTATTTGGCTTTTGAAACGGAGTGTTCTAAATGCTGGTAGCTTCAGTGATGCTATAAAAGCAGTAATGAACACCAAAGTTGGTGTTTCACTAAACTTTCTAATTGGCCACCAGGCTGGCGAGGTTATCGACCTAGAAGTAACGCCGAAGGATGTTGGTTTCCTACATGCTGAGGATGGTATCCTTGCCCATTCCAACAACTTCTTGGCCTTAGCTAATAGGCCAGACATATTAGATGTGATGAAGACAACTCTTCCTGATACCCTATTTCGTTTCGAACGAGCAAGGCATCTCTTGGCTAAGGACCACGGGCATATAGATATAGGCAGTTTTCAACGAGTATTTAGAGATCACTTTAGTTACCCCAACTCGATATGTCGACATTCGGACCCCAGACAAGACGAAACTCGGCAACTAGCCACAATACAGTCGTTAATTATGGACTTAGAGAATCGCACTCTCTTTGTGGCTGAGGGTCCCCCCTGTGAGAATGAATATATCAAGCTTCATTTGAGAGAATAAAATGACAAAAAACGGCTTAAACAACAATATGCTTTCACAGGAGGTGACTATGAGCAGTCGAGACAAACCTTGGATCAATGAGCAGTGGCATGTGAGCTCCTACAACTTCGCTCCGGAGGTGAGAGCCGGGATAAATCTAGCAGAAGACATAATAATCAGCGACTGCACCCTGCGAGATGGGGAGCAACAGCCTGGGATTGTATTCGGACCAGAGGACAAGATGAGGCTGGCTCAAGCTCTTGACGAGATGGGTATCCCTGAGATAGAGGTGGGCATGCCATCCGTGTCCCAGCAGGAGCAGGAAGCCATCAAGGCTATCGCCAGAGGAGGATTAAAAGCCAAGATGAGGGTTGTCTGCATGGCAATAAAGGCTGATATAGACCAAGCGGTTAACTGCGGGGCTCAAGTGGCTGTTGTTAGCTTACCTGCTGGATATCTCCAGATTGAGTACAAAATGAAGTGGCCAGAAGAAAGAATTATCGAGACGGCAGTAAATCTTACCAATTATGCACACGAGCAGGGGTTGTATGTGGTATTCAGTCCTATGGACACAACTCGAAGTAATCCCGATTTCTTGGAAAGGTATTTAAAAGCCGTAGTTAACGAAGGCCATGTTGATAGAGTGCGGATTACAGATACCGCTGGTGCCGCCATGCCCCACGCGATCAAATACGTGGTGCAAAAATTGGCAGAGTTTACTCATCGACCTATCGAGATCCACACGCATGATGACTTCGGACTGGCTACAGCTAACATTATGGCTGGTCTTGAAGCTGGTGCTTCAGTAGCCTCAACAACATTAAACGGCATCGGCGAAAGGGCAGGTAATGCCCCTACTGAGGAAGTAGCTCTGGCTTTACGAATTTTATATGGCGTTGACCTCGGTTTGAAGTTGGAAAAGCTTTATCAGACCTCGCGTCTGCTTCAAGAAATAACTGCGATAACAATGCCGCCGCATAAGGCAGTTGTGGGAGAAAATGCTTTTGCTCAGGAGGCTGGTGCGATTGTTGCCGGCTGGCTAGCTAACCCTTTCACAGCTGAGCCTTACTTGCCAGAGCTAGTGGGGCAGAGAACTAAAGTGATACTTGGGAAGGGGAGTGGGAAGGCAGCTGTCGCTTGGAAGCTGAAGGAGCTAGGGATTTCTGCTACTGACCAGCAGATTACTGAGATAACAAAGCAGGTCAAAGAGAAGGCAGAAGGAACAAAGCAACGCGTCTCTGAAGACGTGTTGCTAAAGATAGCTCTCATTGTGAAGAGGAGTTCCTCGAATGTATGATGGTTCAGATAGGGCAGTGTTGTAACTCATTGGATATGTAGCTGCTAGGGGAAACTGGGGTGCCAGGGCTTTCGTTTTCACCTACTGGAAACGGAAATCGGGGATGCAGATATTACGGGATAAGGCACTGAAATAATAGCATGGGAAAAGGACTATCGAATCATTGGTAGATGTCATTAAGTATGCTAAGACCAATGGCTTAAAGATTACTTTGTTTTTAATGGAAGCCAGTCGAGCTGACCTCGCTCTTCTTAAGAGCTTCATTGTTCCCTCTGTTAAAGAAGCCGAAGCCGACAGTGTAAGTTTGGTTGATACCCGAGGTTGTGCCTTGCCTCAGGCCATGGTCCACTTAGTAACAGAGGTAAAACAATGGGTAGATGTGCCGATTGAAGTCCATTGTCACAATGTCTGGGGATTAGCTACCGTTAATACGCTGGCTTCGGTGACCGCTGGAGCTGAAGTAATACATACCTGTGTTAACGGGCTGGGAGGTAATGCTGCCCTCGAGGAATGCGTTATGGGAATAGAGGGTCTTCTTGGTATGGACACAGGGATAAAAACTAGGCAACTTCTTGGGTTGTCACATATGGTCAAAAATTTCTCTAGGGCAGATTGGTACAAGCCCTTTGTTGGCCCTGATGTTTCCTACGTGGAGGCGGGAGTAATAACGGGGAGAATGTGGAACCATCGCGACGAGCCGGGGATGGGGCGTAGCGAATTTTTAAATTACGAGGTGGTCGGTGGCAAAAGCGTCACATTAGTTCTGGGAAAGAAGAGTGGCCGACATTCCATAATGCTCAAAGCACTGGAGTTGGGTTTGAACTTACCATCTGAAGAGGAGTCTAGTGAAATGCTTTCCCAGGTTAAGACCTTATCCATAGAGAAGAAGGGAGCGCTCACTGACGATGAGTTTAAGCAGATTTATCAGCAAGTAATGGCTCAAAATTAGAATTAATATACTCCATGGTAGTGGCTATACTTGCATGGCCAAGTAGCACCTGAAGTTTCTTCACATCGAGACCCATATCTGCCCATCGTGTAGCCAAAAGGTGGTGGAGGCTGTGAGGATGAAGCCCCTTTATCCCTGCACGACGACCGAGTTTTTCAATCAATTGCCAGCCACGTTGGCGAGTAAACGGGAACACCAATGGCCCACGATAAGGAAATTGGCGCCGCCATTGCAGATATTCATCTAGAAGTCGTAAGGTATTATGGTCAACCGGTATTATTCGTTGTCTCCGTTTCTGGACCCTTTCCCGACCCTTTCCCTTACAGCTTGGTCTACCTTATTTCCACACCCTGGGCAAAAGAGGTGCCGTTTGCCTAAAATCTCCCCGCAGTTTGGGCATTTCAATTTCAACCTCTCTTTCAAGTGTACGATGGTTAAAGTTCCCCTCTTACTGTCAATATCACTTGTCTTAAGTTCGATAACTTCGGAAATACGGCAGCCCGTTCTTGCTAAAAGAGCAATAAAGGCCCTGTCCCGAGGGTTACTACAAATGTTAATCAGCTTCTCTATCTGCTCGAACTCAGGGTAGTTCGAAATAACCTGTGTCATCTTACCTTTTCTTTCTTTTGACGCTTATTTTTTAGCTGATACCTTTTCTTGAAAAGCTTGGAGCACAATCGATGCCAAGCGGACGAGGGCTGCCCGTTCGTTCGTCGCCAATTTACTGAAACTTCGGGCTGTAGGTCTGGTTTAGTCATCACCTGTTGTACTCCGGTTCTTAACCTAAAAATAAAGCCGGCCGCTTCCTGAGTCTCTCCAGGAAGAAAAGCCGGCTTGAGTTCGAGTTAGCTCCGTGCCAGACTGCTATTCGGTTATCGTTTTGGTCTCGGGATTAAGGGAATTTTCGTTTCAGTTACATACTCCTTAATTTCCCACGGTTCTGTGCCGCGACATACGATCGTCAAAGCATGACGCTTTTTTTTATCAAGAGCTTGGATATACTTGATAAGCTCTTCTTGCCTCTCGGTTAGAGTCAGCATACTGAGTACCATACTCCTGCCATATTCATCCAGTTACGGCATATATTTCCATTGATACGCAAGGATAGCCCACTGGTCATCTTGCGATTGCTGTTGCAGCCAACTCAAGAACTGCTGGCGCTCCGATAGCCCCATGCTCGGCTGGGTCACTTTTATCTGTGCTTGCAAATCATCCATCCGAACCAATTTAACTTTCTTTATCATTCGTCATCCCCTTTCAGGCAAACAAAAAGGCGAGCCAATGCTCACCCCGTTTTTTGTTCGCCACCCTCTTGCCATTCCAGTTGCCGAATAGGCGACTTGATATTCAGTTGTGAGCTAATTATAAATCAAGAATGTGTGAAATGTCAAGCGATTAACATTACATTTTTTTGTCACTTTAAATCCCTAGATGTCGATGAAGAAACCGCATTTACCCTGGGCATCGCAGGCAGATGACACCAGAGCAAATCAGGGAGCTACAGAAATGCCTAAAACAAGATAGAGAGCAGCAAAAAAAGTAGCTTTAGCCTTGCGCCGGGCCGGCAAGAGCCAAGAAGAGGCAGCGGCAGCAGTGGGAGTAGCCCCACAAACTATTGATGAGTGGGAATCGAGTGTAAGTATTGTGAAAATTCACAATACTTACACCCCGCCCGACCTCAGGATATCCGTGCCAAAGTCAGACCTCGATAGGTATGCAGAAGGGAACGCTATTGTTTACTTCCAATTCTGAACATCTTGGTACCGCATGTGGGGCATATGCCCTGAGTCGCCGGCCTACCATTCTTCATGGTTATGCTCTTGGCATCTTTCATTTCTCTTTTGGCACGGCATTTGACACAGTATGCTTGCATTAGGTATACCTCCCTTTTTAGTATGAACGATAAACTATTCCTTCCCATGATGTCAATAGCCTAATAGTCACACAAATTCAATTTAGGGGGTAACAAAAGCTTATTTTGTTACCTGATTATACAAACTAGTGGTTTGTTACACCCTGGCCCAACAGCCAAATCCCTCCCCAGAGGTGCTCATATCAAGCATTGGGCTTTTGTCAACACCACCCCCCTCTCCAAAGTCGTAACTGCATCCCACACACAGTTTCATCTCTCTATCCGGGGTATTAACAAAACTAAGTCAGCTACTTAAAGTGTCCGTTACTGAGCTATGCCATTTTCGATAACGATTTCCACAATCCAGATACGCTTTTTCATAAACACTGATTCAGCACTTTGCGGGAACTATGTAAATCACGCCAAGGTGGATATGACCTGCCCACCATTCTTTTAGCTTCTAATCGCCTCCGGCAACGAAAGTCTCGTATTCGCTATTGGACTAAACTCTCGATGCATCTGTCGAATCGCTTTAGCGTTGACGTGGTGATATATCTTCAAGGTAATGGTCACGTCGGCGTGTCCGAGCATCTCACTTACCGCTTTAACGTCGGCTCCGTGTGACAACGTGTGAGTAGCGAAGTAATGTCTAAGTTGATGCGGCGTAACGCACTCAACGCCAGCTCGTTGACATAGCTCACTCAACCGACGCTGGAAGTAGCGATTACAACGGTGCGCGATAGCGGCATCGACTCTCGTTGACGGGAATAGATATTCGCTCTTAATCGATTGAACATAGATTCGTAGATACTTGAGCGTAGTCTCCGAGAGATAGACAGTTCGTGTCTTGTCACTCTTGCCTTTGATGGCGATACTCGCATCGCTAAAGTCGATAGCATCAAGCTTGATGGTTACTAACTCGTGAACTCTAACGCCACAATCAACGAGTAACAGAAAAGCGATAGCATCTTCCGCGTCATTTAACGAGTAGAGAAGTCTAGCAATCTCATCGTCTTTAGGGACCCGACGCTCTCGATACTTAATCTTAGGCAGCTTAAGACGATTGAGGTCGAAGCGATACAAGCCGTTAGAGTTTAGATAGGCGAAGAAACTACGAAACGCCTTGACGTAATTAGCTATCGTGCCGGAGCAAGCGCCAGATTGTTGCTTCTTGGCGAGAAACTCTTTAACGATTAGCTCGTTAGGCATCTCGTTGAAGTCGAGCAAGTCCTTGACCTTTTGACGATAGCTATAGAGTGTGAGCTTCGATATGCCTCTAAGCTCTTGCTCGCTCTGCCATAAGTCGAGATACTTGAGGAGTGACGGGCAACTATGAGACGTGCCGCAGTGACTAGGTTGATTGCGTTCCAGTAGTTGTTGAATCAGCTTCGAGACGAGTTCGCGGTCTTGTGGTGCGAGGGCTTCGACGGATGTCACAGTCTTATCAGGACTGCGCTCTAACCAACTGAGCTAATGGCCCACACCAAGAAACAAAGACTAATCTTTCGCTTCTCTTTTTAAGGCGCCAGCTATCTCACTTAAGTCCTTCTGCATATCAACAAACAGGTGAATAAACTTTGTAGTAGCCAGCAACATCAAGGTAAAGATAGCAGTAACTAGTAGGCCACCCAATAGGAAACCAATCGAGGTGGGAAGGGTGATAGCTATAATCCCTAGATAGATAGAGCTAAGGACACCGATTGCCATCACTACCCAGGCCAAAATCCTGGTACAAGAGGAGATTAGAATTAAGGATTGGTATTTCATGCCTATTCCTTAGTTAAAAACAGACCTTAACCACTGGATAGCGAAAGGAAGGTAAATCCACCCCAACTAATTGGGGACCGACCTAGGAGATGATAGGATTTTACCCCATTCTCTCCCTAGAAAGGAGGTGATCCAGCCACAGCTTCCGCTACGGCTACCTTGTTACGACTTCGTCCCAATCATCAACCCCACCCTCGGCGACTGCCTCCCTGGAAATCCAGGGTTAGCCCATCGACTTCAGGTGTTGCCGACTTTCATGACGTGACGGGCGGTGTGTACAAGGCCCGGGAACGCATTCACCGCAGTGTGCTGACCTGCGGTTACTAGCAACTCCGACTTCATGCAGGCGAATTTCAGCCTACAATCCGAACTGAGGATGGTTTTAAGGGATTAGCTCCGGATCACTCCCTTGCTACCCATTGTACCACCCATTGTAGCGTGTGTGTAGCCCAAGGCATAAGGGCCGTGCTGACTTGACGTCATCCCCACCTTCCTCCCCGTTACGCGGGGCAGTCTCGCCAGAGAAATTAACTGGC
>Ga0209979_1004552_pt1 | contig 11407 bp, 10 predicted proteins | sample AnhtaG_FD_183114 | JGI IMG/M metagenome (GOLD analysis project Ga0209979, IMG submission 183114) | Deep subsurface microbial communities from Anholt, Denmark to uncover new lineages of life (NeLLi) - Anholt_01485 metaG (SPAdes) (version 2) | ecosystem: Environmental > Aquatic > Marine > Oceanic...
GTGATGACGTATTGGCAGCACGACACCGTGCGCCCGCGCGCGCCCGACCACGGGCTGCAGCTCTTCGTCGAGAACGGCGCGCCGGCCGGCCCGCGGCCCTCGGAATTCGTGCTGCAGGTGGGCGACGTCGCAGGCGTGACGCACGCGCTGGTCGAGGTGCGCGCCTGGCACGCCGACCGTTTCTACGCCTCCGTGATCCAGTCCAATCCCGTGCTGTTCGAGGTGGCGAGCGAGGAGTCCCTGGCGCGGGCCCGGGATGCGCTCGGCAGCCCGGACCTGTGCACCATTCTGGTCGTCTCCGAGTTGCCGATGTCGGGCGAAGCCCGGCGGCGCGCGGTGGCGTTGCTCGAAGACGGCGGCATCAGCCACATCATCGAGTTCCCGACGGTCCTCCACGAGATCCTTGGCAAGATCAGCGCTGGCGTCTCGTACGCCCCGTCGCACACGCTGCAGACCCTGCGGTTACTCAAACGGTACGGCTTCGTTCGCCGCCAGCAACTCGAGTTCAAGTTCCCCACCGAACCGCCGGTGCCGACGGTCGCGCCGCCGGTGGACACTGCCGACGCCCCCGAGGCGGTCGACGAAGAAGAGCTCTTCTGAAGCGGTGTGCGGGCGGGCGCGTCACGGCGCGGGGCGTCGGTGTGCGAGTTCGCGCCGACGGTCCAGGGCCCTCGGGTCGGTCCCTCCCAGGGCCGCGTACCGGTCGTAGTGGCGCCTGGCCTGCTCGATCTCCTCGCGTTCGTAGAGCACATCGGCCGCCAGGCGATGGAGCTCGGGCTCGTCGGGGACGTACTTCAGGGCGTCCTCGAGGCAGGCCAGGGCCTTCTCCTCCTCTTCCCAGTCCAGGAAGCGTTGCACGCGGGCGGTCGTGATCTCTCTGAGGTAGTATCTGGCGTTGTAATCGTCCTGGTCGATGGCGAGGGCCTCTTTGAAATGGGCCTCCGGCTCGGCGCCGAAGGTGCCGCTGTAGTAGACCTCGAGCCCCTCGAGATCTTTGAGCTTGGCCTGATGGCGCCGGTCGATCCGTTCGAGCAGCGTGCGCGCCTCCGCGTCGCTCAGTCCGCCGGTGTCGACCAGCGCGCTGGGGCTTTCGCACAATGGCGCGAGCTCTGCCAGGGCCTTGGGCACCGCTTTGCGCGTTTCATACATGAGCTTGGGGGCGACGAATTCGGCCCACGGCCGGTCGTCTACCATCACCGCACCGCCCTGGACGTAGCGGTCGGTGTTCTCCTTGCCCATGAGGAAGCAGGACACGACCTCGACGAGGTCGCCGAACCCGGTCTCGCGGAGGGCGCGTTCGATCCGGGGGCGCGTGAGGCGTTCGCGCAGGCGCGGCCAGTCAATGCGAAGCGGCTGGTCGGAACCGATCAAGAACAGGTCGGCGTTAACGAACCAGACGCAGTATTCCGGGAAGACCCGCGTGAAGGTGTGGACGAGGGACCGGACGATGCCGGGGTCGAGGCTGTGCAGGGGGACCCACTGGGAAACCAGCCCGCCGGGCGTGAGGTGTTCGAGGCAGAGCGCGTAGTATTCTCGCGTGTAGAAGGTGGACACGCCCGCCAGGGCCAATGGCATGGGCTCGAAGGTGATCACGTCGTAGCGGTCCTTGGTGGTCAGGAGAAAGTTCCGGCCATCGTCGACGATGGTCCGGATGCGGGGGTTTTCGAGCACGTCGAAGTTGTCGGCCGCGAAGAACGACGCCACATCGAGCACGTCCGGGGCGATCTCGACGGCGTCGATCCGCTCGAAGTCGTAGAGCCCGAGCGTGCCGGCAGTGATCCCCGAGCCGAAGCACATGAACAGGACGCGCCGCGGGTCGCGGTTGAACAGGAGCGGCAGGACGCCCTGGAAGCGATTCATCTTGACGCCCTTCTCGATGGAGACGGTGGCCTGCACGGCGTTGATGAAGAGCGTGCGGTTCGAGCCGGTGGGGTTGTCCTGCGGTTCGGCGATTACGACCGTGCCTTCGACGCCCTCGCGGTAGTCGAGCACTCGGTGGCTTTTCGGGACGTAGCCGTCGTTAAGCGCAAAACCCACGTCCGCCGGTGCACGCCGTTCGGCGAGCGCCATCAAGGCCAGCCCGGCGACTAGCGCCGCCAGCTTGGGCGCCCGGCCGCGGGTGGGACATGCCAGCACGAGCGCCGCGCCCGCGCCGAACAACAGCCACGACAGGAATTCGATGCTCTGGTGCGTGCCCAGCATCGGGATGAGCACGTAGCCGCCGGCCAAGGCGCCGGCCACGCCGCCGAAGGTGTTGACGCTGTAAAGGCGGCCGACGTCGCGGCCCAGTCTGGCGTGTCCGGCCGTGAGGGCCTTGACGACGATGGGGAAGGTCATGCCGAACAGGAACGTAGGCGCGAACAGGACCAGGAAGGACAGGAGGAACTTGGCCTGGACGATGCGTTCCCAGTCGAAGCCGGCCTGGACCTGCATGTCGAGGAGTCGCTTGGGCAATCCCACGAACAGGGACAGCATGAGGAGGGCGGCGGCGCCGATGAGCATCTCGATGCAACCGAACAGCGAGACGGGATGGCGGCGCCGGTCCACGAGGGCGGCCGCGCAGGCGCTGCCCACGGCGAGGCCGCACAGCAGGGTGGTCAACATGGTGGTGAAGGCGTAGGTGGTGCCCAGGAAGACGAGCGTGAGCAGCCGGGTCCACAGGACCTCGAGGGCCAGGGCGCAGAAGCCCGAGACGCCGAAACAGACCAAGACGAGCGCGTTCGCGAACCGTACGGCGAACGGCTCCCCCGAGGCATGGTCGGTTAGCGGAGGCGAAGCGGGCTGGGGAACGGCCCTTCGGTGCGCGTAGGCCATGGCGAGCAGGCCCACGGCACAATTCCCGGCAGCGCCGACGAGTGTCGAGCGGGTGTAGCCGAGACGCGGCAGGATCATGAATCCCGCCAAGGCGCACCCGGCCACGGCCCCAAAGGTGTTGAGACTGTACAGGGCGCCGATGCGCAGGCCGCGGACGCGCGGGTCCGTCGAGACGGCCTTCGCCAGCAGCGGCAGCGTGGCCCCCATGAGCAGCACGGGGACGAGGAGGAAACCGAGGGCCAACAGCGCGCGTAGCGCGATGCCGGCGTGGCGGGAGAACGCGCCCGCACGCAGCACCCAGACCACGGCGGACTCGCCCCGGCCAATGGCCACGATGAAGAACAGCGCCCACAGCCCAATGACCATCTCGAACACCCCGTACAGAAGCAGCGGCCGGGGCGTCCGGTCGGCCAGGCGGCCGCCGTACAAGCTGCCGAAGCCCAGCCCGAGGAAGAAAATGGACAGCACGGTGCTGACGGCGTAGGCGGTCGTGCCGAACAGGAGCACGAGCTTGCGCGCCCAAACCACTTGGTACAGCAGCCCGCACGCGCCGGAGACGAAGAAGAGGAGCAGGATCAGGAGGATGCGGCGGGATCCCTTCGAGAGAAGGGGGGCGGCGGCTTTGGCGAGCAATGCGAACACGAGGACCCTTTCGCTACAGGGGGTCGGTCCTTCCCATCGGGCCTATCGTATCAAAAGGGGGCAGGGGGTCTCGCGCGGGGCTACGGCGTTCTAAGGCCCGTGAGACGGGCGAATGTCTGCAACGGTTCGGAGAGGTCGCCGTAGGCCACCATCCAGTGGTGGCCGGTCCCGAAGGACGCGGTGTCCCGCAGGAACTGCTCCACGGGGACTTCGAGCTTCACCTTGACGGGGATGCCGGGGAAGGTCATGTCGGTCGGCACGGCCTCGCCGGTGTAGTGGGTCAGGCGGTAGGTGCCCTTGCGTCCGCAGAGGTTGGCCATCGTGACGCGTCCTGGCGCGCCGGTATAGGAGGCCACCACGCCCTGATCCATGAGGCGGACGGGTTCGAGGGCGACGTCGCCCGCCGAGGCGGCCAGCGAGATGGCCGAGTTGCCGCAATGGCTCATGGTGCAGGTGTCGTCGGATGGGTCGGCGAACAGGAAATCGGTGTTGTGGATGGGGCCCCCCGACATGAGGTGCATGGCGGCGGTGAGCACGGCCGAGTTCATGTCGCCTTCGCACGCGGTGACGATGCCTTCTTCGGCGAGCAGGCCGCACGCCAGACAGACGACGCCCATCAGGTCCGGGTAGCACCCGACGGCGACGCCCGCCAGCCGGTCCCGCTCGACCCAGCCGCGCAGGGCGAGATAGCACTGCATGGCCCTGAGCCCGCTGGCGTCATCGGCGCGGCACGGTCCGCAACGGGCCTTCTCCCGCCGCCACAGGGCGTCGGCTTCGGCCGGGTCCGTCTTGTCCATGGCGGCCATCAGGCGTTCGACGCCTTGGTAGTAGACAATGGCCCCGAACTGCTCGAAGAGATCGTACTCGTGAAAGGTGACCTCGGTCATGCCGACGGTCCGGTGGCCGAGCATGCCGAAGCGCGCCCGCGCCAGGCGCTGGGCCGCGGCCGCGCCCCGGGCGAAGGCCAAGACCGCCTGGTGCGCGGCGGAATCCTGCACGGCGCCGTGGACGAAGGCGCGCGGCAGATCCAGCTCGGTGAGCACCTCGACCAACTGCTGCGACCCGCATAGCGAACCGGTCTCCATCCCCGGCGTCCCCCAAGCGATGAGGGGCACGCGGCACCGGCGCAGGAACTCGATGGCCATGCTGTCAAAGGCCCACGTGGCGGCCAGCCAAACCACCGCGTCAACGCGGGCCGCGGCCAGGGCATCGCCGGCTTCGAGGGCCGACGCGATGTCGAACACGGGCTTCTCGAAGGCGTGTAGCTCGAAAGGGAGTTGGCGCAAGGCCGCGGCCGCGGCCTCGAGCAGTCGGGGCGCGTCTTCCCAGCCCACTTCAAGCGGGGCGTAGGTCACAACGAGGCCGACTTTCGGTTTCGCGTTTTCAGACCACATGGTATCCCTCCCTCGGCCGTCGACAAGACGCCGTCGTGACCTGCCTCAGAGTAGCATCGGCCACGCCCGCGGTTGTAGCCTCGGACTCGATGGGGCTCGCCTCGCGGTTCCCGGCCGCCAAGAGAAACAACGGAGCAGAGGACCGTCTGCTCCGTTGCTGGGTTGGCGACCGCGGTTACTTCTCTTTGTACTCGCCGAGCCCGACCAGTTCGATGCGCGCCATGGGCGCGGCGTCGCCCGCGCGGTTCCCGACGCGCAGAATCCGGGTGTAGCCGCCGGCCCGGTCGGCAAAGGCGGGCCCAATGCGCGTGAACAGCTCGCGCACCGCGTCGTCGTCGCGCAAGGCGGCGAAGGCGTGGCGCCGGTTGGCCACGCTGTCTTGCTTGGCCAGGGTGATGAGGGGCTCGGCGAAGATGCGTAGCTCTTTGGACTTGGCCAGGGTAGTCTCGATGGCGTTGCGGGTGAACAGCGCCACGGTGAGGTTCTTCATGGTGGCCTTTCGGTGGGAAGTCGTGCGTCCCAGCCGTCGGCCTGCTTTGCGATGTCTCATGATGGTGTTCCCTCAGTCGCTACTTGCTGTCCGCGGGGTCGTCGGTGGTGCGCAGCGCCGCCGCGGCGGGGGAAACGGTCATGCCCAGCGAGATATTCATCGAATCGAGAATGGCATTGATCTCGTCCAGCGATTTCTTGCCGAAATTGGGGAAGGCGAGCATGTCTTGCTCGGTGCGTACGACGAGGTCCGCGATGGTGCGGATGTTGGCGGCCTTCAGACAGTGGGCGGCGCGCACGCTGAGCTCGAGCTCGTCCACCGAGCGCGCCAGGGCCGCCAGGACTTGCGGGTCCTCGGCGGCTACGGCGGCCGCGGCGGCCGCTTGCTCTTGGTCCTGGCGGACGAAGATGCGCAGATGCTCGACGAGGAGCTGGGAGGCCTCCTGGACGGCGGTTTCGGGGGAGACGGCGCCGTTGGTCCACACGTCGAGGAGCAGGCGGTCGTAGTCGATCTGCTGGCCGACGCGCGCGTCTTCCACGAGGAAGTTGACCTTGATGACGGGCGAGAAACCGGCGTCGAGGTAGATCGTGCCCAGGGGTGCGTGCTCCAACTCGAAATGCTCGGCGGTGACATAGCCCCGGCCGCGGACGACCTTCAGTTCCATCTCGATCGAGGCGGACTTTGACATCATGGTCATGATGACCGAGTCGGGGTTGAAGACGTCCACATCCTTGTCCTTGAACATGTCGGCAACGGTGATCTCGCCCGGCCCTTTGTGCTTGAAGGAGAAGATGAGGGGCTCGTCCTGGTTGAGCCGCAACTGGCAGCGCTTGAAATTGAGGACCACGTCGGTCACGTCTTCCTTGACCCCGGGGATCGCCGAGAACTCATGCTCGATGCCCTCGATACGGATGGCCGTGACGGCCGATCCCTCGAGCGAGGCCAACAGCACGCGGCGCAGGGCGTTTCCGATGGTGGTTCCATAGCCGCGCTCGAAGGGCTCCACCGAGAAGCGCGCAAACCGGTCGGTGGCGCCGTCTTCGATCTTGATGCACTTCGGGATCTCGAACTCTTTAGCTATCATGTGTCTGAGCCTTTCGGGACTTGTGCCTACCCTGTGAGAACAGCCCCACGGTTTGCGCCACTGGCTGCACCGTCATCCGACGACATAGCCCCTACACCCGGCGCCGTTTGCGGGCCCGGCATCCGTTATGGGGGATCCTGGTCACGTCTTTGATGAGCGTCACGTCCAGCCCGGCCGCCTGAATGGCCCGAATGGCGGACTCGCGCCCGGAGCCCGGGCCGTTGACGTACACGCGCACCTCTCTGAGGCCGGCCTCGATAACCTTGCGCGAGGCCTGTTCGGCCGCGAGTTGCGCGGCGAAGCCCGTGCTCTTGCGGGAACCGGAAAAGCCGACTTGACCGGCGCTGCACCACGCGATCACGTTGCCCTGCATGTCGGTGATGGAGACGATGGTGTTGTTAAAGGTCGCCAGGATGTGGGCGACCCCGGTCGTGACGTTCAGTGCAGTACGCCGTTTTTTTCCTGGCTTGCCTTTGCGCTTGTCCTTGGCCACTCGATGCTCCTCCTATTTTCTCTTGATGGCGGTCCGTCTGGGCCCTTTGCGCGTGCGCGCATTGGTGTGCGTGCGCTGTCCCCGCACGGGCAGACCGCGTTTGTGGCGCAGCCCGCGGTAGCAGTTGATGTCCATGAGGCGCTTGATGTTTCCCGTGACCTCGCGGCGCAGGTCGCCCTCCACCTTGTAGTCGTTTTCGATGACGCGCGACAGCCGGCTCACTTCTTCGTCGGTGAGATCGCGGACGCGGCGGTCCGGGTCGACGCCCGCCTTCGAGAGGACCTCTTTGGCGCTAGTCAGGCCAATCCCGTAGACGGTTTGGAGGCCTATTTCCACGCGTTTGTCCCGCGGGAGGTCGACGCCCACTACACGTGCCATGCGACTGGTCTCCTTGCTCCGTTAGCCCCGGTCAACCCTGGCGCTGTTTGTGCTTGGGGTTCTCGCAAATCACGCGCACCCGACCGTGACGTTTGATGATCTTGCACTTCTCACAAATCCTCTTGACTGAACTGCGCACCTTCACGCTGTGTTCCTTCCCGGCGGTCTGGCGCGGCAGGCCGCCTGCGCTCCTATGGTCGCTTCCTTGTGCACCGGGCTACCGCGCGGCGTGAGCGACCTGTCCCCACACCCGTTTGGGCGTGGCGGACAGGACGCCGGGCTCCTTGTCGCGCACGACGATGCTGTGCTCGAAATGGGCGCTGGGCCTGCCGTCGGCGGTGACGGCGGTCCAGGCGTCGCTCAACACACGCACCTCATGGGTGCCGGCGTTGACCATGGGTTCGATGGCCAGCACCATGCCGCTCTTGAGCCGGGGGCCGCGTTCGCCCGTATCGTAGTTGGGTATCTGGGGGTCCTCGTGCATATCGGTGCCGATGCCGTGGCCGACGAAGGCGCGGACCACGGCGAAGCCTTCGTTCTCGCTGGTCGTCTGAATCGCCCGCGAGACCTCCTGCAAGTAGCGGCCGGCCCTAGCGGCGCCGATGGCGGCGGCCAGGGCGCGGTCGGTCGTTTCCATGAGCCGTTGGCGCTCGCGGTCTATATCGCCGCAGGGGACCGTCAGGGCGGCGTCGCCCTGATATCCCTTGAACACGACGCCCACGTCGATGCTCACCAACTGGCCCTCTTTGAGCTGCTTGGGTCCGGGTATGCCGTGCACGATCTCCTCGTCGACCGAGATACACGTGGCCTTCGGGTAGCCGCGGTATCCCAGGAACGAGGGCGCCGCGCCCATTTCGCGGATCATGCACTCGGCCAGGGCGTCCAAATCGCCCGTCGTGACGCCCGGGGCCACCTTGTCGGCCATGGCCACGAGGACCTCGGCCACGATTTGGTTGGCCTGCCGCAGGATCGCTATCTCCCTTTCTGTGCGAAGGGCGATCACGACGCTACCCGGCCCGCGCCGCTGAGGATGTCTTCAATTCTTGCAAACACGGTGTCCGGGGTGGCCCCGGACCCGCTTACGCGCTTCAAGATGCCCTGCCCCTCGTAGTACGCGACGATCGGCTCGGTGGTCTCATGGTACACCTCGAGGCGCTGGCGAATGGTCTCCTCGCGGTCGTCGCCACGCTGGACCAGGGCCGTGTCCTCGCAGGCGTCGCAGTAGCCGTCGCGCTTGGGCGGGCCGAACTTGAGGTTGTAGATGGCGCCGCAGTTGGGACAGGACCGCCGCGCCGTGAGGCGATCGACGATCTCGTCGTCCGTGACCTCGATGTCGACCGCCACGTCCACCTTCTCGCCTCGCGCGTCCAGCAGCCGCTGGAACGTCTCCGCCTGCGGCAGCGACCGCGGGAACCCGTCGAGGATGTAGCCATCGGCGCAGTCGGGCTGCGCGATGCGGTCGGCCACGATCTCGCAGGTCAGGTCGTCGGGCACCAGTTTGCCGGCGTCCATGTACCCCTTGGCCTTCAGGCCCAAGGGCGTGCCTTCCTTCAGGTTGGCGCGGAAGATGTCGCCCGTGGAGACATGAGGCAGCCCGTGCGCCTCGGCGATCCGTTTGGCCTGCGTGCCTTTGCCGGCGCCCGGCGCGCCCAACATGACAATCCGAAGTCCCATGGTGCGTTACCCTCGTCTCGACCGAACGCGTCGGCCTTTGGGCGAAAAACCGTCGTAATGGCGCATGATCAGATGCTGCTCGATCTGGCGTATGGTGTCCAGCGCGACGCCTACCAGGATCAGCAGGGTCGTACCGCCGAAGAAGGTGACGACGGTGGCGTTGTAGACCTGAAGCGCCCTGGACACGATAGTGGGCAGCAGTGCGACCAAGGCCAGGAACAGCGAACCTACCAACGTGATGCGTACCATCACGTGGTTGAGATAGTCGGCCGTGGCCCGGCCGGGCCGCACGCCCGTGATGACGCCGCCGTATTTCTTCATGTTGTCCGCGATCTCGACCGGGTTGAAGGTGATGGCCGTGTAGAAATACGAGAAGAAGATAATCAGCAGGGCCGTGCACATGCTGTAGAGAAAACCGTTGTAGGCAAACCAGTTGCTGAAGAAGTCGTTGATTGCGGGTATCGAGACGGCGCTCTGCATGAGTCCCGGCAGCATCATGATCGAGCTGGCGAAGATGATGGGGATCACGCCGGCCTGGTTGACGCGCAACGGGAGGTAGTTGCGCTGTCCGCCGTAGACTTTGCGGCCCTTGACCTGGCGGGGGTACTGCACGGGAATGCGGCGCTGGCCGGTGGTCACGACGATGGCGCCGGCGATAACCACGACCATGAGGATCATCAGGATGCCGGCCTGGAAGATGTTCAGTTGGTTGTCCCGGATCATGCGGATCACGTTGAAGAAGGCGTTGGGCATGCGCGAGATGATGCTCACAAAGATGATCAAAGAGATGCCGTTGCCGACGCCGAACTCACTGATCTGTTCCCCGAGCCACATGATGAAGGCGGTGCCCGTCGTAAACGAGATCATACACATCAAGAGGAACGGGACGCCGGGGTTGGCCACGATATCGGCGCCGAGTCGCTGCAGGTACAGGCCGATGCCGATGGACTGGACGACGCAGAGGCCGATGGTGCCGTAGCGCGTGTACGCGGTGATCTTCTTCTGCCCTTCATGACCCTCCTTCTGGAGCTTCTCGAGCGCCGGCACGACGGCCACCAGCAGGGACATGATAATGGCGGCGCTGATGTAGGGCATGATGCCAAGCGCGAAGACCGTGGCATTGCGAAACGCGCCGCCGCTGAACATGTCGTAGAAGCCCAGCAGGCCGCCGGCCTGGCCGATCATGTCGGCCAGGGCACGCCCGTTCACCCCCGGCGTGGGCACGTGGGCGCCAAGCCGGTAAACGGCCAGCATGACCAGCGTGAAAAAGATGCGCCGCTTGAGTTCGGGTATCTTCAGCGCGTTCCGAAAGGCTTCGATCGGTCTGGCCACCTACTTCACCTCATCTTCGTCTTCGTCTTCGTCTTCGGCCGGCGCCTCAACCACGTCGGCCGGCGCCTCGACCACGTCGGCCGGCGCCTCGACCACGTCGGCCGGCGCCTCGACCACGTCGGCCGGCGCCTCGACCACGTCGGCCGGCGCCTCAACCACGTCGGCCGGCCGCGCCGTCGCTTCGGCGGTTTCCGCCGCCGGTTCCTCGGGCGCGTCCTCGGGCGCTACCGTCGGCGCCTCGGCCGCGGCGGCTTGTTCTGCGTCCTCGGGCGCCGCCTCTTCGAGCGCGGCAGGCCGCCCGGCATACGGCCCCTGGAGCCCTTCCGGGACCGGCGGCGCGGGCGGTGCCTCGGGCCGGGCCTCGGCTGCGGCGGAAACGATATCGACGGCGCCGCCTGCGGCCTCGATCTTGGCCCGTGCGCCCTGGGAAATCGCGTTGGCCACGACCGACAGCTTCTTGGAGATCTTGCCGCGGCCGAGGATCTTGACGCCGCCCTTGCGCACGTCCGCCAGGCCCTTGGCCACAAGGGCCTCGAGGGTGACGGTCGCCCCGTCTTCGAAGGCGGCCTGCAGCGTGTCTACGTTCACGATGGCGCACGGGAAGCGGTCGCGATGGCGGAACCCGCGCTTGGGCAAGCGCCGGTACAGGGGCATCTGGCCGCCTTCATAGCCCGGCACGTGCGAGTAGCCGGAGCGCGACTTCTGCCCCTTGTGACCGCGGCCGGAGGTTTTCCCCTTGCCGGAACCGGGACCCCGGCCGACGCGTTTGCGCTTGCGGCGTGCGCCCGGCGTGCTTGTCAATGTGCTCAAGTCCATGGCTTTGCGTTTCCTAGACCGGGGCCGCGCCCCGCTATGGCGTTCCTACAGTACGTCGGCCACGCTCAGGCCGCGGCCGGCGGCGATCTGTTCGACGGTTTTCAGTTGCTTGAGGCCGTCCACCGTGGCCCAGACCACGTTGGTGGCGTTGTTTGATCCGAGGCACTTGGTCAGGATGTTCTCGTAACCGGCCGCCTCGAGGACGGCGCGGACGGGGCCGCCCGCCACCACGCCCGTGCCCAGGGAGGCGGGTTTCAGGAGCACCTTGGCCCCGGTGGCCCTGCCGATCA
>Ga0209979_1004553_pt1 | contig 11406 bp, 7 predicted proteins | sample AnhtaG_FD_183114 | JGI IMG/M metagenome (GOLD analysis project Ga0209979, IMG submission 183114) | Deep subsurface microbial communities from Anholt, Denmark to uncover new lineages of life (NeLLi) - Anholt_01485 metaG (SPAdes) (version 2) | ecosystem: Environmental > Aquatic > Marine > Oceanic >...
TTCTTTAGTATATTTAACACCTACGGTAGCTTCAATGAGAGTAATTAAGTCTTCCCATCCCACCAGGTCTCTAAAAAAGCGGCAGAGAATGAGATTATCAAAAATAGTCATTCTATCCTCGTATTCAATTAAAAGCTCTGCTTTACCCTCAATAGCCTCCGGAGCAATTACCCCGGAAAGCTCCGGCTTATAAAAGGTAGCGGTAAGATGACAGGCACCTCGAGGAGAAGTAGCATACTGTAAGCCCATACCTTTTAATACCCTGGGATCAAAACCTGCCGGCTCTAATCCTTTAACGTGAACAGCTATATCCTCACTATGCCAGGTTTTACTGGCATACTTTATACCTCGAGCCAGAATATCTCCTATTCCTTCACGTCTGCTTATTTTTCCGAGAAGATCTGCTACCTGATCGGCATTACCATACTTAAACTCATCTTTAATTCTGCCTCTTCGAGACAGTTCCATACAAAAAGCAACCAGATTACCAGCGCTAATCGTATCTATGCCCACCCTATCACAGATATCATTAAAATAGGCAATCTCTTCCAGCTCATTTATTTTGCATAATCCTCCCAAAGCATAGATAGTTTCATGCTCAGGCCCTTCGATTTTTAAACCCTTATGTCTTCCTTTTAATACTTCTGTGAGTTTTCCACAGGCAAAAAAGCATCTATAGCAAGAATGAGATTTCACTTTGAAATTATCTATTAAGTAATCTGCACTTATCTTTTGCCAGTCTTTGAATCTTCCTTTGGACCAGTATTCTGTAGGCCAGGCTTTTGCATTATTGACTATAGCTACCATCTGAGCAGTTCCATATTTTCTGTAAGCTGCCACTCCCGGGTCCTCTTTGCCCTTTTTAACCAGAGATTGGACATATTTGTTTAATAAATTTTCATCTGCTAAGGAAGAACTCTTATTTCCATGAAAGACAATGGCTTTTAGCTTCTTTGAGCCCATTACTGCTCCCATGCCACATCTACCTGCACTTCTCCAGTAATTATTCTTTATACAGGCAAATACCACCATTTTCTCACCTGCCGGTCCTATCACCACTGCCTGTGCTCCAGGTATGTTAACTTCCTTTAAGACCTTATTCTCTGTTTCATAAGTATCCTTACCCCACAAATGCCTGGCTGAATGAAATTTTATATCTCTATCTGAGACTTCCAGATATAAAGGGGAATCTGAGGCTTCCCTGATTATAATAGCATCATATCCGCACCTCTTTATCTGAGGTGCAACATAACCACCAGAATAGGAATCAGCAAAAAAATGAGTCTGAGGAGATTTAGTGAATACTCCATATCTACTTGCACCCATCATTTTCGTTCCGGTAGCAGGTCCTATCGTAAAGATTAGAACGTTGTCCGGAGACAACGGGTTGGTACCTCCCTTCAGATTTTTCCATAAGAGGTAAGCCCCCAAACCCCTACCTCCTAAAACAGCTTCCAGGATATCGTCGGAAATCTCTTCAATCCAGAATCTTCTTCTAACCAAATCAATATTCAATATCTTGTTGTAGAACCCTTTCATAACTCTCCTTTTATTATATAAGACGTTTGCCGGCAACTAATAAACATTACCTACCGACCCTTTATTTGAAATCATAGAAATTATCATATTCTTTTCCCACAAAAAGAATGTTATTTTTAACCTTTAGATATTCTTTTAATCCTATCGTTCCATCTTCTCTTCCTAAGCCACTATCTTTGTTTCCTCCATAAGGAGCCTCAATTTTGGACATCACATTTGTATTCATCCATACTGTACCGGCATCCAATTTTTTAGCTGCCCAGTAGAGTGTTTTTATATTCTCACTCCAAATGGTAGCTGACAAACCATAAACTGTATCATTTGCCTGTTTGATAGCTTCTTCAAGCTCTTGGTATTTTATCACCACCAAAACTGGACCAAAGATCTCCTCTTGTGCACATCTCATATCATTGGTCACATTTTCCAGAATGGTTGGTTTATAGTAATTACCTTTATTAAAAGGAGATACATTGAGCTTTTCACCCCCACATACCAGTTTTGCCCCATCTCTGATTGCTTCCTTGACACAACCGTCTACCTTTTCTAGCTGGGTTCTGCTTATTAATGCTCCCATTTGAGTGGTGGGGTCCATAGTCTCACCCAGTTTTAAGCTTTTTGCTCTGGCAACTAGCTTTTCCATAAATTCCTTGTAGATTTTCTCATGCAAAAACAGCCGTGTTGAAGCACAACAAACTTCGCCCTGCTCCAGGCAAAAACCTACAATTAATGAATTAACAGCACCATCAATATTACAGTCAGCTTCTGCTATGAAAGGTCCCTTTCCTCCTAACTCAAGAATTACTTTTTTTATTCTTGGTTTAGCTGATGCCTCAAGAACCTTTCGCCCAACTTCTAATGATCCGGTAAATGATATCATATTAATATCCGGATGAGATAACATGGCATTACCAGCAGTATCTCCTGGCCCAGAAATTATGTTAACCACACCTGGTGGGAAACCAGCCTCTAGGATTATTTCTCCCAGAAGAATCGCGGTGATGGGAGTGAAAGAAGAAGGTTTTAAAACAACACTATTCCCGGTGGCAACTGCAGGACATAATGTTCTGGTTGCCAGATGTAGGGGAAAATTCCAGGGGACTATAGATCCAACTACACCATAAGGTTCATAGGTTACATAATCGAAAGCATAGCCACCAGGGATAGGTATGACTTCTCCTTTGATTTCTCTTGCCTGATTAGCAAAGTATTCCATAGCTCTAATTGAATAGGGCATGTCTATATCTTCTGATTCACTAATAGGTTTCCCACACTCAAGTGTCTCCCACTTTGCTAATTCTTTAGTTCTTTTTCTCATCAGCTCAGTAGCTTTTAGCATATATTCTGCCCTCTTGTCCCCATCGAGTTCAGACCAAATCCCCTTATTGAAAGCCTCTCTTGCCGCCTTGACAGCCCGATCAACATCTTCTTTATCAGCTAAAGCAACCTCTGCAATAGGCTCGTTTTTGGAAGGATCGAGAACTTGATATGTTTTACCGCTTGAAGCATCAACCCACTCATTATTTATAAGAAATTTAAACTTTTGCATTGGAAAACCTCCCTTTATCCTTTTATATTATGCTTATCAACATTTTCTTACCTACAAAAAATAAAAAGGCCGAACCTGCTTTATCAAGAACAAATCACAATGGGAATTCCCATGAACTTGGCAAACTCTTTCAACTCTTCAGCAATATCTCCATAGACGATAGCGTTGTGATGAGGAATACCATTTTCTAATAAGGATTCAACAAATTCCCTGTTTCCACCCCTCACCCTCACAGATATATTGCTCCCTTTTAACACAGGCTCTGCTTCAATAGCATTTCCTCTCCCCACATGTAGCATAAATTGACCTTTAATGGAGTTTAACCTATAGACAGTCACAACTCCGCTCTTTAAAACGCAGCTTGTTGATAAACCACCGAATATTTTCTGACAGACCGGCTTTGAGGTAGCTAAGTCATGAGGTGCATTGCCACAATGCCAGAACAAAACAGTGTTATTATCCTGGATAAAATTCACAAAATCAGCAAAGAATACAGAATTTCCTGTAAGAGCATATCCTAACATCATAGTTAAGGCACCGTCTATATCACATTCGCAGGAAGCCATAACTCCTTGGACAGTCATACGGGAGTTTGCCGGACAAAAGGGAGTTTCGTCTACATCTCTAAACTCTGGCCAGCACTCTGGAGCATAAGCCTGGATGTTTTTCTCCTTGACCATTTTCTTTAGCGCCAGGTACATCCTGCTGATACCTCTAACACCAGGTAAGTCATTGGGATTGACATCAAAGATCTCTTTTTGAATCTCTATATCAGAATCTACATCTTTTTCACTTATACCCTTCACTATTTTGCTAAAGGTATAGGTAGAAACATTGATAATTTCAGTTCCCAATATTTTTTTAATCGCTAACTCATCAGCACTAGAGATTTGAAAACCGTCGGGTCTCATTCCGATAACCGCAACCGTAGCTTCTTTTAAATAAGCAATAGCTCTAATTGTGTTTACAAAAAGACCAACTCTCTCTTTTGCCTCTTCTTCCTTTATAGTGCCGTATATAAATGTAAATTTTTTATCAAAATTCTTAAAAATAGTCCCGGCTGCCATTACCGCTACCATTGACCCTGAAAAGTCCCTGGTTTCCAGTGCCAGCTCACCCAATCCCCACAAAGCATAGGGACAATCCAGGTTCCTAATAATCTCTGCTACTAACTCACCAGTATTAAAGGTACCATTAAAGAGAATAACAGCATCTACATTTTCTGCTTTAAACCTTATCCATGCCTCTTTAGCCTCAGATCTTTGAGTAACAGGCTGGGTAAACTCAATTACCTCAACACCTAACTCCTTTTCTAAATAATTTACTACTCCCCTGGACAATTGCACTGCCTTTTCCTGTCCTCTAAGAAAGGATAAGATAAGATTGACAAATCCGATTCTTGGCTTTCTAAAATTAACAGACACGCTTTTCTCCTTCCGTGTTATTAAGTATTGCCAAAAACTAATTTTCAGATTATCCAATATGTTCTGGAAGATTCCCCACTTATTTCCTGCTTCAAATTAGGGAATCAGAAGTGCTTTTATCGCCTGACCCTTCGTCACTAAACTAAAGGCTTTTGACCAATCTCCCAAGGGGAAACAATGGGTAATAAGGCTATTCACATTGATCTTTTTGGAGGCGATTAGATGTAAAGCCTTCTCCCAACTGGTATAGCCAGAACTAAAAGGAAGAGTTATCTGAATTCCTTTCATTATCCCCATATTCCAGGGTATCTCTACTTTTTCTTCCTTTGTCATTCCCAGAGCTGAAATCCGTCCTCCTCGCCTTACCATCTGAAAAGCCTGATTGATAGCTGAAGGTGAGCCTGATGCTTCTACAACCACATCTGCTCCTTCACCATTAGTTAGCTCTCTTACTTTAGAAATAGGGTCTTCTTTATCGACGTTAAGGATGTAATCTACGCCTAATTCACCAGCAATCTTCAATCGAGGGTTTATATCCTTGGAAGTGCCAGTTATAAGAACATAAGAAGCACCCGCCTTCTTTACAACCTGGGCGGCTAATAACCCAATCGGTCCAGGACCCAATACGGCTACAAAGTCACCTGTCTCTATTTCTGTCTTTTCTAAAATACAATGAACACAGATAGCTGTAGGCTCAGTAAGAGCAGCTTCTTCAAAAGAAACCTCTTCAGGAATTCTATGCAGGAGCCAGGAGGGCACTTCTATATATTCAGCAAAGGCACCATCTGTTCCCGACCCAATCGACCTTTTTTCAGGACAAATTTGAGGATTTCCTGTTCTGCAAAATCGGCATACCCTGCAGGCACCTGTATGAGGTTCTGCGACTACTCGCTCTCCTACCTTCCATTCTTTAACCTTCTCGCCTACCTCAACAATCTCTCCCGAAAATTCATGACCCATAATTACTGGTGGAAAATACTTGAACTCATCATGAAGAATGTGAATATCAGTTCCACAAATTCCGGCTGCCTTTACCTCAATGAGAACTTCTTCACTATCAATTACTGGCCTCGTAACTTCTCTTAGCTCAACAAAACCATCACCTTTTTTGTATTTTACAATTGCTTTCATAATATCGTTTTCTTAGTGAAATTCAAAGCTTCCCTGGCTGTATAAATTTTCTCTCGAGTAGGTCTTATATAGTCTAAGAAGAGAGCTAAAGTGAATTACTTCAAAAATCCGAAGTTAGTGAAGATATATTCTTTAGACTTTTCAATATGTTCCATCATTACTTTTTCAGCTTTTTTTGGATCTCTTGCCTTTATGGCATTTAAGATAGCCTCATGTTCATTTAGAGCTTGCCTTGCTTTCTCCTTATTTCTTGCTACCCGTACTCTGAATACGTGAATGAGGCTGTTAAGATTGGTGATAATACTGTACAATCTGCTACTCTGACAATTCTTCAGAATTGAGTCATGTAGTGCAACGTCAAAATCTATGTAAGGTTGACAGTCATTGCTATTTAGAGAACGTTTCGCCTTCTTAAGAAGAAGATTGAGTTGCCCCAGTTTATTATCGTCAATGATAGGAGTTGCTTCCCTAGCAGCCAAACCCTCCAAAACTTTCCTGATTTTATAAATCTCTTCGACGTCTTTCTTGGTTAATTTCTTTACATACACTCCGCTGCGAGGAGTAATCTCTACCAGGCCCTCACTAGTTAATCTGGTTAAAGCTTCTCTTACTGGCGTTCGACTTACTCCAAAGGAAGAAGCTAGCTTATCATCCAGTAATCGTTCACCAGGCCCTAATTCTTCATTAATGATTTGGTCTTTAAGGACTTCGTATATTCTCTGACTTAGATTTGAGTGTTTAATTGTCTTTGTTTCCATTGTTTTCTGTTTCCTTTACTCGCAAAGTATTCGAGTATTGTATATTTCATTTTATATTATATATAATATCCAAACTTTGTCAACCCTTTGCCCCCTAAAAAAAATTGAAGGCCAGTGCTAATTCTGGGTTCTCGGAAAAATAGAATGGGAATGAGTATTTTATAAGATGTGTTTGATTAACAACTATCAGGCAGGTTCTTGTTTCTAATGATGCTAGAAAGATAGCTAGAGTCGAACAATTAATTCCTTCAGTATTATTCTGGCTGCCTCTTTATCTAAGGGTCTGTTTCCATTTCCACATTTAGGGGAATATATGCAGGCGGGGCAGCCTTCTTCACATTGACAGTCTCTTACCAGTTCATAAGTCATTTTGAATATATTGTCAGTCAACTGGAAAGCTTTTTCCGTCAGTCCAATTCCACCTTCAAATCCATCATAGAGGAAAACCTTTGAACCATCAGTAAATGGATAATTGGGCACCGATACACCTCCAATATCCCATCGGTCGCACATAACATGAAAAGGCATTATTGCAATTAAGGCATGCTCCAGGCCGTGCAGACCACCAGCGAAATCTAACCTCTTAGCTTCAACTTTCTTTCTTATATTCTCTGGGATTGTGAGCCACATACCCATTGTCTTAAAACTTAGAGGAGGTAGGTTTAGATTCTCGGTGCTTAGAACCCTGTCATATTTCATTATTCTATATTTAATGTACTTCTCGGTTACTTCCACATCTCCTGAGGATATAATGAATCCATTAATCTTCTTTCTTTTAGTTTCCTCTAAAACCTCTATATCGGCAATGTCCATAACCTGGGTGTAGTAATCCACATTTTTCCTTTCAATTTGAATGATTAAGTTCTTTAAATCAAAATCATTTACCAGGTAGGTTTCTCCTTGATGCAACAAAACTGCCCCTTTATACGCTTCTCTATAGGCCTGTGCTCGGTCCATTGTCTCTAATAATTTTCCCTGCTTGATGACTTTGAAAGTCTCAGAGGAAATATTGTCCAAACTGACTGCATCAACAGCCCTTCCTTTCCCTGAATAGACCCATCCATGGCGTGTTTTCTGAAGTAAATTCTCTCTTTCCAATGCTTTCAGGATATCCTCCACATTCTCTTCCCAATATATTCCATCCTCTTCCAATTGAATAGGCAGTTCCGATGCAGCACACATTAGGTGCCCAGATACTATATAAGGATTAGATAAATCAATTACTGCCTCTTCATGGGACTTGTCAAAAAATACCTGTGGATGCTTCATAAAGTACTGATCCAAGGGATTCTGAAAAGCAACTAAAACAGCAACGGACTCCTCAATCCCCCTTCCCGCTCTCCCTGCTTGCTGCCAGGTTGAGATAATAGTCCCCGGATAGCCTGAAATTATCACCGCATCCAATGAACCAACATCTATTCCTAATTCCAAAGCATTAGTAGAGGTTATGCCTCTCAAGGTCCCCTTCTTGAGCCTATTCTCTATCTCCCTTCTCTCTTCCGGTAGATAACCTGCTCTATAGGCAGCAATTTTACTGGCAAGATATCTTTCTGATTCTTTGAGTTTCTTCTTTGATTGTGAGGCAATCGATTCTGCCATTTTTCTGGAAAGAGCAAAACACAAAGTCTGTAGATTCTTTTTTATAAAGAATAAAAACAAATCCATGCTCTCCCGGTGGGTAGAAAGGGTACCTATGCCGTCAAAATAAGGATTATAGAAGATGAAATACTTCTTACCCTTAGGTGAGCCATCAGAAGAAATTAGCTCAAAGTCAAGTCCCGTTAGCTTTTCGCTAAACTCGAGTGGATTGGCCAGCGTAGCTGTGGACAAAACAAACTGAGGAGAGGAACCATAAAATTTACATATCCTTTGCAGTCTTCTTATCAAAAATGCTACACTTGAGCCAAAGATACCTCTATATCGGTGTGCCTCATCTATGACTACAAAATTCAAGTTTCTCAAGAATTTCTGCCAGCGGTAATGCCAGGGTAGAATCTGATGAAGCTCATAAGGATTACTTATTATTATTCTTGAGCTGTCTCTGATTCTTTGCCTTTTATAGGAGGGTGTATCCCCATCATAGATAGCAGAGTTAGTTTCTATCCTGCCTATGGTTTCCAGCTCTTTTATCACTTTTAGTTGGTCCTGGGAAAGAGCCTTACTAGGATATAGATAAAGGGCAGTAGCCTCTTTATCCTGATGTAATCTTTCAAAAACAGGAAGGTTAAAAGCAAGTGTTTTCCCCGAGGCGGTTGGGGTGGTGATAATAATATTCTTTCCTGCTCTTAGATTTTCTATAGCTTCACATTGGTGTTTATAGAGCTTGATAGCTTTTGCTAAAAGATAATTCCTGATATTAGCAGGGAAATCTTTCCTCAGTTTTCCATAGATGGGATCTTGTGAGGATAAAATTTCTACATGCTCTACTCGATCCCGATGACGAGGGCTCTTCTTAAGAGAGTCTATTACTTCTTCTATTCTTATTGCCATTCTTTATGTAACCTGGAAAAGATATTAGCAAGGGTGATTAAATCCTGTTGGTTATGCTCGATTATGGGAATCAAAGGACCTATATTTTTGCTCCTGAGATATGTCTCGTAGAATTCTGGAACCAGGGCACTGGGTACATCATCTTCTCTTTCTATACCAAATAAATACTTTTCTAAAGTAGTTAATCTGCAATTGGGCAGCTCTTTCTTCCAGGCTCGTCGAGAGAAGTGAAGTATATCAAAATGTGGATTCCCAAGCTCACCTTTCATTCTATAGTAAGCTAACCTTTCTTCTATGTAGGGTATATCGAAAGTACGTCCATTAAAAGTTAAGAAGACATTATCTTTATTTATATGGGATAGAAACCCTCTTAGAGCCGCTACTTCTTCCTTGATGTTCTGTAAGAAATACTGATGCGTTGATATATAATTAGCAGATACTTGTGCTACACCAAACAATATAATTGGCCTGCTAAAGAAGCCCATTGTTTCTATATCTAAGATGATAAAATCCTCTTTTTTCCATAGACCGGAGGCGCAGAGCATTAAAGGATGGGATTTAGGAAACCATCTTCCAATCCAATTAATGACTTCACTCCTATTGTCATTAATAGTCTGCAGAAACCTGGTGCCCTCCAGGCCAAAACGGGGATGTTGCCTGAGGTCCCCAATTGTTCTATATCCTTCTTTTTTCAGAAAATATTCTGTTGCCCTTCCTATCCCATAAATCAATTTTAAGTTGGAGAGAATCTTCTCTTTTGCCTTCTCTGGATTGATAATGTTTATACTTATTTTTTCTTGATTTTCTATATGATAACAACTACCCTCTTCTGTCTTCAATCTTTCTCCTTGAATTGCCTCCTCTAGTAGCACCCCTTTATATTTCTCCAGCAGTCTTCCTTTTAGCTCTTGCGCCTTCTGGTATTCTAAGCTAAAGAGAAAAGAAGGAATAAATTCTTTGTCAATTGTTTGCTCATCTTCTCTAATCTCATATTCTTTAACTCTGTCTATGCTTTTTCTCCATCTCTTGCCCATTCTACTAAAAACAGTTTTGTTTTCTGCGTTATTTTCCGGCATAATTATTTTCCTTTAAGTATTCTATCGGCTACTCAAGATGTCTGTACCCATCCAGGGAAACTTCCATCCAGAGGTCATAGTCATCATCTGGTAAAGGCTGCAAATTGTTCATCTCATATTCATTACGGTCAACATCATACTTATCATAAAAGCCATTCTCAAACCCGTACACCTCTCCTGTCTCGGGATTATATAATCGCTCCTTTCCCAGAATTGTATCACTCCACTTTTCCGAGAGAATATCATCTACTTTATTTCGATTTTCCCACCCCTTCATAATAATATCTGAGCTTTCGCTCAAGGTTTTTCCTGCCTTGAGGATCCCCTCATAGGTACTTGCCTGTTGTCTCAGGCAGTTGTTAACATAAGACCTGCTTATAGTAAAGCTCTTAACCGATTTCACTAAAGTGCTTTCTATGGAAGAAAACTCACCTTTAGGAGCACTTATCCCAACCACAAGGAACCCATAAGCAATCCCTCCCGAAGGCTGGCCGATAAAAGGCAAAAGAGGAGCTACGGTGACCAAAAATAAGCCTTCTCCTAACTTTCCCTCTTTGACAAACAATGCTCTTACCAGCTCTGTTTCACCAGCACCAATTGGATTTTGCTGAGGAAGTGCAGAAATAACTTGAAAATTTTCTAACCTGGGACATTGAGGCATAAACATCTGGGCTATTTCAGTTTGAGCAATAAGATGAAATTGGCAAAGGAAATTAGTGGGAGTAAGAGGATTAACTACAGGCATTTCAAACCAAAGGATGGGATAACCACCCATCTTCACATATTGATAATCAATTTGCTTTTGCTGCTCACTCATATAGACTGGACCAACTTCGCCAAAATAGAAAACCTGTCTTAAAGGTTCACCAGGATCATATATCAAAAAAGCGAAATCAGCGCAGGAACCAGCAGTAACCACTTCCCACTCCTTTGGTTTTTCAATTGAGAAAAACCCACCATCAAACTTCTCCAGCTTCAGGTTAACTTTTCCTTTTGCCTCTCCACTACCAGCAAAGACTGCACCTAAAGTAAAAGCGCTCAATACAATCCATAATAAGAATAACTTTTTCATCTTAAGCCATCTCCCTCGATATTCTAAATTAAACTAGAACTCTTTTTTACTTTTACAGCTCTTATTTTTTAGACAATAAAGGCTTCTCTTGTCAACCTGGCGACAGACCTTTTATTAATTCTACTGTCTGGGGGGTATTTAAGTTAAGAAAAGAGAGGAGGGAAGGGTCATATCTTTTTATCCTATTTTCTGGAATATAGTTACATTTAACTTTACAAAAGAAACTCTTTATTCTTAAGTCCTCATTCTCCAGACAATTTTTTATCGCCGGGAGACACCTTTTAGAATAAATAGCATGCAAAGGTTCAACAAAACCTCTCACCATGGGAATAACAGCATCACTACCATCAATCTCTGAGATTATGAATTT
>Ga0209979_1004554_pt1 | contig 11405 bp, 6 predicted proteins | sample AnhtaG_FD_183114 | JGI IMG/M metagenome (GOLD analysis project Ga0209979, IMG submission 183114) | Deep subsurface microbial communities from Anholt, Denmark to uncover new lineages of life (NeLLi) - Anholt_01485 metaG (SPAdes) (version 2) | ecosystem: Environmental > Aquatic > Marine > Oceanic >...
TGCATAATGTAACATGGCCGTCCTTGAAAAGGGCGTTGACCGCATGATTCTTCTGTCTCTTATGGCTTATCTGGTGTTTGTGACGGATTAAGTCGGTCATATAGGGAATGTAAGGATCAAGCAAATCGATTCTTTTCGCCGTTTCATCGGGCATGCCGGTGCTGCTGTTTTTGGGAGTTTTCGGGTCTATGGGAAGATATGTATATCCCATACGCACCCATTGATTATGTCCTTCTCCGTCTAAGGCATTGAAATTCTGGGGGAGTCTGCCCCATGGCTTAGGGCTGTTGTAAGACTCAAACTTGTAGAGTAGATTTTTATTCGAGGGACAGTAAAATACCTTCGGATCCGCTATGTAATTTCCTTCATATAAAAGGGCCAGTTTCATGGGAAGGGGCTTCCCAGCGGAATCAACAAAGAGACTTTCGCTCCGATACAAAGCATAAGAGTGAATCAACAAATACGGATTAGAATTTGTATTATTGGAGTTATAAGCCAGCATGTTATTCTCATTGTCCGATGCGTAAGCTGTCACGGCTAAGCCTATCTGTTTTACCTGGCTGGAACAGATAACTCGCTTGGCAGCTTCCCGGACCCTGTGCATTGCCGGCAGCAGAATTCCCATCAAAAGAGCAATAATCGCAATTACTACAAGCAATTCAATCAAAGTAAAACCAACTTTGTTGATTTTCATAATGCCCTTTTTTTCCTGTAAAAGCAGATCCAGCAGTACCTCATTTCCTTAGGCTAATAATTCGGTCCCTTATCGTTGTTTATCAGTTTACTGTATTTACTCCTGGTCAGCTGATATATACAGCCGGATATCATCGAACAATACAGTGCCGGAACCGCCGGCAGTGCCAATCCTTTCAAAGCCAATACTAAGCGTCGTAACATGGCCAAGATCAATACCAAAAGCAGCAAGGTCTATGGGCCACTCCTGCCATATTGCCAGATTCAAATCACCATCATATGTCACCTTGGCTCCGTTTAGTGTCAGGTACATTTGTTCTGTAGGAGAATTAAACTGACCTCCAAAGAACCAAAGTGACAAAATCTTAAAATCATCTATAGTCCAATCCGTGCCAATAGCCAGGTCCTCAATGTTTATCGTAGCCTCTGAATAAGTCGCGTTGGTGTTGCTGTACGCTAATGGAACCGACTGCGTACCCCTATGAACTTTCTCAGTCTCAAGAGAAAAACCTGTAACATAACCTATGGCAGATCCGTTAACAGACGGATTATCGAAGCCGTCCATCCATGTATTATAGACTAAGTTGCTGCCCTGCTCCCCGTCGGGGATGTCATTGTAGCTCTCGAAATCGTCCACCACAATATAGTCAGCTACAGTAAACTCCCAGACGACGCCCTTCCATGGACTATTCGGGTCCAGTTCATTGACTTCATCAATCCGCCAGTAATAGGTCTTGCCTAATTCAAGAGGCTCCGGATAATAGCTGCAAGGGTTCTGGTTGCCTTTGAACTGAGGCCACATTCCAGGAACATTGTTGGCATCATTGACAGCATTAGGATCTATGCCGAAGTAAACATCCTGTGAGGCGGCATATACTCCCGGCACCCAGCCGAGAGCAGGACCATCGGGCGTCCGCTCAACCGTATCCAAATGTCGCGGACTCGGATTCCAGGCAAGCTCCGGGTCGAGCATCCTGGCCGTCACCGTAGTCTGATCTGGATCTGAGGTATAGGTTACATTCAATATGCCCAAGCCGCCATAGCCGACCATCCAGCCACGATTTATATATTCGTTTACTACCAACGTATTATCGCCGGTTAATATGAGGGTACCTTCTGTGATATCTATTTGGCGGTTTCCGAAAACTTGGTCCGGATTACGCAGTTCGTCGGCGGTAATAGTGCCGCCATAAAGATATAAGCGAGCGTCACCGGTAGTTCGATCGGCATCACCCTGTGCCAATTTGATTTGATCTTCAATGTTGATTACACCGCCGTACATATAGAAAACCCCTGTCCCACGTGATGCAATTTCAAGGTCGGTTGAGCTGCCCTGGAAGTTCATCGTTCCGCCGTACATATATACCGTACCATTACCACTCGCATTTTTCCCGATTTCGATTTTTTCATAAATGTTCAACTCACCGCCGTTCATAATGAAAGTGCCCTTACCGTTCATCCCGACCCACAGTCTTCCGTTTAGTGAGGTTGCAGTACCGCCGCTCATAATAAAAAAGGCGTTGCTGTCGGACGGCTCTCCTATGCGAATATGCCCCCCTGTAGTAAGGGTACCTCCGGTCATATTTAAAACACTGTTACTGTTAACGTACACAGTCTCGCAATCAGCAACCACAGAGGAGTCAATGATGCAATTAGCGTCCGGAAGGTCGGAAAGATTAATTCGAGCGGTATCTGCAGCGCCGGGTACAACATCGGGATCCCAGTTCTCCGGGACATTCCACAAGGCCCCCTCACCGCCATTGTCCCACAGATACGTCGCAGCTGGAGCGCTGCCGGTTAATACTAACACAAGTATGAACGAGATTAAACAGATCGCTTTCTTACACACAATACACCTCCTCTAAAATATTCAGTTAATACAATACATCATAACCACGCGTTTGGCGGGTAATAAACTTTGAAAAACGTGTACACGGCCATACTTATATAAAACACTGCCGTAAAAAATGGCACCTGACATATGATGCGCTTCTTACAATCAAGTCATCGCAACAAAAAATAGCTCTTTAGACGGGCATTCCCGATTTGCCTTGCTTTGAAAACTCCTGAACACATCAAATTTATATAATACCTGAATCTTATTTGGATTTCAACAATTTTCCGCGAATCTTCATCAAGCTGTGCCGCTAAAAGTGCTTAAACACCCAAGTAATTACGTCGAAGGGGAAATTTATCTTGTCTTTAAGACAAACCGGGACTTTTTCGACCAATTTATTCCGGAATATCCCAGGCGAAGCCGTTTTTCTCCCGCGGATACGGTAACTTGCCGAATTCCTCCGACAGCGGCTTTTTAAAGAATATATAGTCCGCAAAATCCAGCAAATCTTCGTTATTAAGGACATGCCCTACAGGCCGATAACGGATACTGATTTGGTCACCGGCCTCAAGGAAATCATAAACCTTTTTGGCCGCAAGGTGTGTCAGTTGAGAACCCTGTGGATTGGTCCACGAGTCTTTCGTTCCTTCGTTGCACAACAATGCACGTGGGGCAACCAGTGCCAAAAGAAGATGTTGATCGGCCGGCAGACGTTCTACATTGTCAATAAACATTTTAAAATCCGGTCTGAACCAGTGAGGTGCGAAACCTACAATGTTGTGCAGTTGTTCGCTTTTTCCATAAATGAAGCGATATGGAGCCGCACCTGCACATCCGGAGTGGCTTGGAACTGTCAGCGCAATCCGCTCATCGAATGCTCCGGCGACTAAGGCCGCCTTACCGTAGCGTGAGTGACCGGTAACGATAACTTTCTTCAGATCAATTTTGTCCACCGTCTCGATCGCATCAATCACGCGATGAAAACCCCATGCCCAAGCCATCAATCCGCCGCAGTCAATCTTATCCGGGAAAAGCTTATAGATCCCGGCAGTCCTGGCTTGTCCCTTGCGGTCTACGGCAACTTCCTGCATGGAGAACTCGCCGACGGCATAACTCCGTTTTATGAACGGGCTTAAAAATCGACTGACTCATACTTCTCGTATTGCCTGGGCCGCATTGCCGAATCGTCCAAATACGCTTTTAATGACTACGGGCACCGGCCCCGCAACATTTCGGGGCAGGGTAAGACGCATATGCATAATGAGTGTTCTTTCGCCATTTTCCAGATTCAATTCGAAGTTCTGAATCGTTGCTGCGGCCTCTTCATCCACCATGATATCACCCCGGATGATTGTCATTTTTTCGGGCTTTGGAGGCAGGTGGCCGTACTCGTAGGCCGCGAATAGGCTCTTTAGTTCTTTGCGTCGGCGTTGCCAATCCTCTTTGTCCTGGACAAGCGAACCATCGATAAAAGTAAATGGATTGGAAAGCTCTTTAATCTCCGGCAACTCGCTAACGGTTTTTGGTGAGTAGTCGGCGCTGCCAGCTTTAAGACAAGGGGTCATACTGATTATTACAATCGCCAAAATATTGCAAGTTTTTTTCATATGAAATCTCTGTTCATACTGTTATCCATTCGGTCCACATCAATTGCCAAAATTATATCCTGAATTCTGCCTTTTGTCTGTGTCTTATGATCTACCCATACCGGATACTTGTTCGTAAAGTTGAGCGTACGTACAAGGTCTCAGACCCAGGCGCTGAACATGAGTAAAAGTCAGCTCAAGCATTTTCATATCCGAATCAAATTTATTCAAAGACCATGGATGCCATATCAGAGAGACGAATGACTTACCCGTCTTTAGTGCTCTATTTAGAAAAACCTTGTTCACTTCAAATTCATCTTTTGGAGTTTTGCAGAAACCATCCGGCAGTGCCTGCGGAAAAGGCGAAGGCCATAGAGTGAGTCTTCTTGGTCCCCACTGGTTATGGTCTTTAAGCAGATTTTCATGCCAGCCGTGGCCGGGCAATTCCCATATATCAGGAAAACCCTCGGTCTTATAGTTAAACGGCTCCCGCAAAAGGGCTGGTAGCGAATAATCCGGTCCCCAGAGAAGACTGCTAACATACTGAATACCTGCTTCCCGAATCAATTCCAGTACTTTTGGTTCGTCCTTGAGGGCATTATCGAAACCGCAACCCGGCCGCAAGCCGATACATGGCCGTTCGAAGACACGCTCGACAGTCTCTTTTCCTTTGAAGATTTCCTTTCGTCGTTCGTCCAAAGAAACAGCCGAACCACAGAAATAATTGTCACGCAGCATCTGATGTGTGTAAGTGTGTGTGGCAATCTCGAAAAGAGGATGATCCAGGAGTTGGCGATATTCGGAGGGATTGGCCTCGAGTGTCTTACCCAGAATGAAGAATGTTGCCGGCATCTCGAATCGTTTATGAACCTCTACGATTTTACGACATGCTGCGAGACACGCCGGCGACTCAGTATCATAGGCTGCGATGTAACGAGTTTTCTTTTGTCTGGTGCTTTGAACTTTCGCCATGCAGGACATAACAGATACCCCAATTCCGCATACAACAGTTGACCTGACAAAGTCTCTTCTGGAGATTCTGTGCATTTTACTCTCCTCTCATATACATCTTTTAGTGATTCAATTATATGAGCAAGGCGATAATATGCCTTGCAGCGCTCAATTCCTTATATCTTTCTATGATTTTATCTTCTAAGTATATCCTTAATTCTTTCTCGCGGCAAGAGTAGCGAATTCGTAACATCCGATGGGCTGTTTCCACGATGAAGCTGCCATTGAAAGAGCGGTTTTTGGCCAACTCCTTCGATGGCACAAAATAAAACTTACACATAATACTTGACGTTATCTATCACACACTAATACTTGAAACGTTACCATAATTCTGATAGAATAGTGTTTACCTGTAAGGAAATTCTATCTTCCACAGACATATTTAGAGAGGTCCACCTGCACTATATGGGCTTGTTACCACCAGACTTGGGCCGTAGTTTGAAGACGTCTGTTCTTGAGAATAAATATGACTGATGTCACACGCATCTTGAATGCGATTGAGCAAGGCGATGTGAAAGCCGCAGACGAATTATTCCATTAGTTTACGAGGAACTGTTTATGCTGCTTCTTAAATCGATTTTAGCGGCATTGGCGATCCTGGCCGCTATTTTTCCGGCCAGTGGTACTCAGTCTGTTTTTGCTCTGGACAATACTAAGTATTGTAATGCAGTGCAGAACAAGGTTGGCCTAATAAGGTATCCCCTGGGCACGATAAGCGTATCGTCCACCAGTTCGGGTGAAATAGCAGATGCTATGACCTTAGTTCCCAGGGTGTATCCCTGCTTGAACTCAGTAGTGGTCAGGCCTGAGAGAGATGACTGGCGTGACTCGATCAGCGGCGACCCTTCGATGCTGACCGTAAAATACAAGGCTGATAAGCCATCCGGCGCGACTATGGCCGCGATTACGGTTACGCCGCATGTGTCGGTTTTCAAAGTGACATTTCCGGAGGAAACACAGAATAAGTACCTTGTTTTTGATTTCAGCAAATACAGGGTGGATAGCTGGGCTGAACTCTACAAATGGACTCAAAGGACAGTGAACCGGATTGACAATAGGACGATTCAAGCAACGATAGGTAAACCTGGCAAGAGTGGTGCTTATTACACTATTAAATTCAGTAAGCCATGTACAGGTTCCGGAACCTTTGATTCCTCGGGTTTAATTACGGATGGCGCCGGCAGTGTGACAGGAACCAAACTTGGGATGTATGCTCAATTTGATACTTCGACTATCACAGTGGCTATCGCAGGATCGTTTACGAGCATGGACGAGGCCGAAGGATTCCTTGCTTCTGAGTTCATCGATTTTAATATAGCTCAACAAAATTGCCTTCAAGCATGGAACCAGGTTTTGAACCAGATAGAAATAGAAGGTTCCGAAAACAGCAAACGCATGGCGTACACCTCTCTTTATACTTTGTATGTGAACATAATCGATGGTAGTAACGGTTCGTGCTACCTGAAATACTATTCCAGACCGAGATCTCTTTGCTCAAGTGCCTACTGGCAGTTCATCGGCGGATTTCAGAGTTGCTGTTGGGACAATTTCCGTACAGCGTATCCTTTCCTGATGTTGGGCTATCCGGAGGTTATGAGCGACATCGTAAATACTTACCTGGCCAGGTACCAACGCGATGGCTATATTAACGGCAACATCTGTCTATTTTCAGGCCCGACGGGCGACCATCGTAATGTAAGGCTTTGTCCTGTGCTGATTACCGAGGCCTATCATAGCGGTATTCAAGCAGAATATTCAAAACTTTATGCAGCGTTGAAGGATAACTTCAACAATGAAGCGTACCTGCCGGCAAGTTTCACCAAACTGGGGTACGTAACGCAACCTGCAACCGGCGGAAAGGCCTGTTCGGAGACGTTGGAATGGACGACCGGTGTGCATTCAATGGCGATGCTTGCAAAAGCCAACAATGACCTCGAACAAATGCGCAAATATCTACATTTGAGCAAGTCTTATAAAAATCTCTGGGACAGCTCGAACAAGTTTTTCCGCGTAAAAAATGCAGATGGAACCTGGGGCATAATCGACAACAAGAAATGGACGTGGAATCCTAATCCGCAAGGTCTTTTTGAGGGAACGAATAAGGATTGGATGTTTTTCGTCCCCCATGATCCTTATGGTTTAATCAATTTGCCGGGACAAGAACGCCTGGTGGAAAGAGTAATCGATTATTGCCTTAATGACACCTGGTTCAACGACTATCAATATCATTATCCTTATTTGCTTTACTATGCCGGAGCAGCAAACGAAGCTCAGAAAATCATTCGTAATACTTGGGTTCCTTTATTCAAGGAAGGAGTATTGTACGAAGGAGTGAAGCCAAAACCTCCGCATAATGGTTGGAAGACCCATTATACCAGCAATGCCGGCTGGCTTATATGTTCCATGCTTGGTCTTTATCCGGTGTCTTCGCCGCCGGGGCAATACATCATTTCATCTCCTTCAATAGCAAAGGCTGTTATTCATCATGGCGACAAGAGCATTATTATTCAAACAAAGAACAACACCGAAGATAATATTTATATCCATTCGATAAAGGTTAATGGCAAAGTTTATCCCTCCTATATGATACCGGCCCAAAGGCTCATCTCAGGTGTAAAGATCGAGCTGGAGATGGGCAGTGACCCGGCACAGGGTTTGGGCAATCTCTACATAAGTTCTTCAGACGGATTTGTACTGAATGCAGAGCTTGCTTCTGCTTCTAATTTAAAGTGCACTATTGAATCGGCAGTAACCGATGCCACAACCAAAATTTACAGTCGGACGAAGCCCGTCAAGGTAATAGTGAATGGCCGAGAAGACAACAAGTGGGGCTATGATGAGGCGATGAAAACCTTGACCATTCAAAGTACAGGCACCGCCGAAATCGAAGTTTTGTCAATGTAACCACAACCGTCGGCAAGCCGGCGATTATTGAATAAATATTAAAGGATATCGCGCTTTCTGAATCTTGTATAAATTTACATTAAACAAGTATTAATAAATATTTTTTACAACTGGCCCCTCTGGTAATTGAGTCACAAAGGAGCGGAAACGTGAAGAATACCAAAATCACTATCAAGTCAGTCGCAAACAACTTATTCGCGCCAGCTCACCCCCATCTTCTCACTGTGCCTACTTAGCGGATATGCGTAGCCACAAGCTGCAATCCACCTTCTTAGTATGGATTGCTCTCGTTTCGAGCGCTCTGGCGCAGCCGCTGCCGCATCGACCCGTCGATTACGTAAACCCACTTATTGGAACCGCTCCCTTCGAGAACGCAGAATACCTGGGTAACAATCCTCCGAAAGGGGAAGAACTCTATTACGGGTCAGTGGTTCCGGGGGCTATGGCACTTGACGGCGTGGTTAAACTAAGTCCCGACACCGGCTTTGACGGGATCTTTCATGTGCGTGGTTCTGCATACCGTTACACCGATTCTTCAATCATGGGTTTCAGCCATACGCATCACGAATATAACCGCTACGCCAACATTCTCTTAATACCGACTATTGGAGCGGTTAAGATTAGGCCGGGCAGCCGGGATGATCCGGATGAAGGTTACCGCTCCCGCAAAGATATTCAGCAGGAGAGGGCATCAGCAGGCTACTACACGGTCTTTCTCTCCGACTATGGAATCCGCGTCGAGCTGACCGCAACGAAAAATGCGGGCTTTCATCGCTACACTTTTGGGCGGTCGGAACAGGCCCATGTCCTAATCGATTTGTCCACCTCACAGAATCCCGTAGTCGAAGCGCACGTTGAGGTGCTCGACAATCGACGGATTGCAGGCTGGCAGAAATGCAAGGGGTACACTGTCAATTTTTACGCGGAGTTCAGCAAGCCCTTCTCGTCGTTTGGAACGTGGAAGGATGGAGCGATACACCTGGGCTCATCCAGTCAGTCCGGGCATCCAATTGGCGCATTCGTGGACTACTCGACGTCAGAACGGGAAGCCGTTCTCGCCAAGGTGGGCATTTCCTTGGTTGACATGGAGACTGCGAGGAAGAATCTTGCAGAGGAGATTCCCGGATGGGATTTCGACCATGTCCATGAACAAACGGAAAACGGATGGAATGAGATACTAAGGCGGATCGAGGTCGAAGGTGGAACGGAAGGTGACCGGGTGAACTTCTACACGTCACTCTACCGCGTGATGGCATCCGATAAATTTCTTTCGTGGCCTAACGGTGGGGCATTGTACTTCATCGTACGTCCTGAAGCGGCGGCCGAGCGGCTCGCACAGTCCGAGTGGAGCACCTCCCGTGGCGGATTCTGGGGACCAGGAAACGCCTCCTGGGTCGCAGGCGCTTACAACCGAGGTTTCCGGGACTTCGACGTAGCTACCGCCTACGAGACACTGCGTCGTAGTGCGACAGAGCCGGCCCATGGTTGGCAGCGGCTGGCAGACTATCAGCGTCTGGGATACATTCCCACAGAGGAACCGACAAACAAAGGACAACTCGATGACAGAGTCTCGGGCGGCCGTCCGGATGTCGTGAACCGCACACTTGGCTATGCCTACGATGACTACTGTATCGCCCAATTAGCCAAAGCGCTGGACCGGCAAGACGATTATGAATATTTCATGGCGAAGTCATCAAATTACCGGCTGCTCTTTGACCCGATCACCGGATTCATGCGTGCTCGTCGACTGGATGGTTCGTGGGTTACACCTTTCAATCCAACCGTGCCTTTCGGCCAACGCTTTTACCGTGAGGGTACAGCCTGGCATTACTTGTGGCTTGTACCCCATGACATAGAGGGACTTATCAATCTGCTGGGCGGCAGAGATGCTTTCATCAAGAAGTTGGATGAATTCTTTAATACACCTTACAATCCCGAATTCCCGATGCGTGACCTCACGGGGATGATCGGACAATACGTTCACGGCAATGAGACTGATCGCCAGGTTCCGTACTACTACAATTATGTCGGCGCGCCTTGGAAGTCTCAGGAGATCATCCGGAAAATCATGAGGGTGCTTCACAAACCCGTCCCAGGTGGGCTCTGTGGCATGGATGACAACGGCTATTTGACAGGCTGGTACGTGTTCAGCGCGATGGGGTTCTATCCGGTGGAACCCTCCAAGGGAGTTTACGTCATTGGCAGCCCTATGTTTAGCAAAGTGAAAGTTTATGTACAGGGACCTGATGGAGATAATGGCGAGTTTGAAATCGAGGCTCGCAACGCTTCGGAAGAGAATATATATATTCAGTCCGCGACCCTGAACGGAAAAACTCTGAATAGGCCGTATTTCCACCACTCCGATCTAATCCCAGGCGGACGGCTTGTTTTCGAGATGGGACCGAAGCCCAACAAAGAGTGGGGAGCAGATCCCGAAGCAGTACCTCCGTCTGTAACTCCGATCTTGACGGAAAAGCCATAGGTTTTCGGAGGCATGAGAATGTTGTAATCGAGTTTAAGAAAAAGGAGAGAGAAAAAGAACTGCCGAATTCTTTTATGCCCGGCGACAGAGAGATTTGTTAAGAAGAACCTTGTCTGACAATTTTTGCAGTCACGTCCGGTCGATAGTGAAAGAATTTTACCTCAACGCCTTGCGTTTCTTAGTGAGCCGAGTAAAATAGTAGCGATGAACAGAAGAGAAGCACTTTATTCAATAGCCGGTGGCATAGCGGCATCAATGCTGGGACCTTCCGTCTTGGCGGTAGGCGCGTCAACTGCGAAGAAGTCAAAAATGGGCATTGATACGTTCTCATACAACATTCGGTTCAGAGCTGATCGGCAACTTAGGGACCCGCTAAACTTCCTCGAACACTGCCATCAGATCGGCGCTGGTGGTGCCCACATGGAAATTGGGATCAGGGACGAGGCATACGTTCGTAAACTTCGCAGTAAAGCGGAAAAATACGAGATGTTCGTTGAGGGTTCGGAAGGCCTGCCTCGCAGCCGGTCCGATGTCAAAAGGTTTGAGAAGGTAGTACGCACGGTAAAAGAGGTGGGGGCAAAGGTAATCCGTATCTTTTTCGGGGGACGGCGGTACGAACAGTTCGATAGAGCCGAACAATATAAGGCCTTCGCAGACCGGTCATGGAAGTCACTACAGTTAGCTGAGCCAGTGGCTGCCAAACACGGTATCCCCCTGGCAATTGAAAACCATAAGGACTGGCGCATACCCGAAATGCTGAGCATACTAGAACGCATTAGCAGTGAGTACGTCGGTATATGCGTTGATACGGGCAATAGCTTTGCTCTGCTGGAAGACTCTATGGATGTTGTCAAGGCATATGCACCCTGGTGTTTTTCGACCCACCTTAAAG
>Ga0209979_1004555_pt1 | contig 11404 bp, 9 predicted proteins | sample AnhtaG_FD_183114 | JGI IMG/M metagenome (GOLD analysis project Ga0209979, IMG submission 183114) | Deep subsurface microbial communities from Anholt, Denmark to uncover new lineages of life (NeLLi) - Anholt_01485 metaG (SPAdes) (version 2) | ecosystem: Environmental > Aquatic > Marine > Oceanic >...
GAATCATCTTGGAGTTGATTATAACATCTTGCTCGGGATTTCTCAATTTTCTTTGCATCGTGTTAATCTTCTGCAAATCTGAAAACGCTATAACTGTTCCCTCCTTTTTTCAGGCATTTGCTTTTTTGCTTTCACGCGGCGATAATTTTCGTCAAAATTCGCCATAATTTTGTATCTTGTCCCCATATTGCCACAGGTGATTTTAGAAGATTCTAAACTAATATTTGATTGAAGTAAAGCATTTAATGATAAAAATATCCCTTCTTACCAAATTGTAAAAATATTTATTAACTCTCAAATAACTTTTCCAGCAAATCCCTGCAAGAGCAATAAGCACCATAAATATATAAAAGGACGAGTTCGAAGTAATGAGAAATATCAAGTCTAATTATATTCTTATGCAACGGCTTATCAATCTAATTAGATTTTAACTTGAAGTGTTTTGCATATTTAACTTTTTTATTGCATAAGTCAAATTTATTATAAACTGTCGGATAAAAGCTGACCAATCTATATAAACCCGGACGGACAATTTTCTTGCTCTTGGCGCATTGTCTGTTATATTGAGTTTTTCATGTAACATCCATATTGCATTCTGAATCTTCTTAGCAATCGGATACCTATCAAAGGTTGGTATTTTATAGGGGTCAATAAATCCTCTTTTGATATTCTCAGGCACAGTTTTGAAGTTAGTATCCCAATAAAACTTCTCGGTGGAGTGCCTTGGTGACACAACTCTGTTAGAGAAGTCTCCACTCCATAATCGGAATGCTTTGGCACATTGTTTGAAAAGCTTTTCCGAAATGGCATTGAAATCTAAATCCGAATCTCTGCTAAAAGGTTTCCCTAACGCTGGAGGAGGAGCAAGAGAGAATCCAATTCGTGCACTACCTATTAGCGTGATCTCCTTCGGATGGATATTGAGTTTATTGGCCAACCATCCCCGGATTGTCTCATAAAGGATCGGGCAATGCTTGAAAGCGTAAGGAATTCCCTCTGAGAGCCATAAGCGTACAATCTCAGACTTTTCTCGAGGTATCGCATTCTTTACAACCTGAACAAAATCCTTCGGCTTAGGATATGGCTCATCAAAGTTTTTAAATGATTCTGAAATCTCAAATGGATTCATACGCTACCTTTCCTCCTAACAATGCATAAACATCTTTTTTGATATGTTTCCTATATAGTTTTATAAGATGGTCTCGACGGTTGATAATTTGCGTCAAGCGTTTAAATGGTGGAATGCGAGGCTCGGGATACTTAAGTCTTGCAATTAAAGCGGCTGAGTCTTCAAGAGACATTGAATAATGATGAAGGTTTAATCTTTTGCAGGCCTGCTTATACCCATTCATTCTCCAACCGAAGTATGCAATTTTAATGTATATAGCTGGAATCTCATTTTTTGGAATTACACGTGTTACTAAGGTAGCAAGCAGAATCTCACGAATCTTGCGACTCAAGGTTATTTCATAACGTCCTGTGAGCACACGAACGATTTGCATCTCGATTGTGCTTGCTCCTTCACGTACTCCCCATGCTAGGCGTCTCCAAATAGCTCGACAAATTGCAATAAGGTCGAATCCTGGGTGTTGAAAGTATCTATGATCTTCTCCGGATATAAGAAGCTTCTGAAGCATTAAAGATGGTGTATATTCTTGCTCTCGCTGATGTTTTGAATATTCGGAAGCCAAGGCTTCTCGTAGCTGTTGCCAATGGCGTCTAAGAAAATGTTCTGCAATTACCGCAACTAGCTTGCCAATAAATATTTGCATTCAAAAATACTCATACGAATCTAATTTATCATTAATTGCAATAATATGAAATTATTGGTAAGCCTTTCAATTTATTATAACTCATCAAGGTTCTTACAAAGTTTCTCAAGGAAAGCATATCCTTTATCCAAAACCTTTTTTAAGAACTTAATTATTTCTTCAACCCCTAAGGTATACCATTCAATTTTTTCATCTCTCACTATAGCTATTGTACCAGGGTTAGAAACAAAATAATTTCTAGCTCTGCGAGATCTAAGCTTTGTTATCCGTAAACCGGTTCTTCTTTTCAGCACTTTCACTCTGGGTTTAAAATCATTATTGTAAACTAGTTTATCTTTCTCGTTATCCCATGCTCCATTTTTCGATAAATCTAAAATTTCATATGTGATACCATATTTTGCCTCAATATCCACTAAAAGCTTTCGTATTCCTTCATCGCCTTTTCCTTGACAGTAATATCTAAGTTTAAACATCTTATTCCTTATTTTATATTTCATCCTGCATGAGTTCTCTCTTAATAGTTGCTAAGACATCACCAAAGGTTTCGAGTATATTCCCCTTGGAAAATCTAATCTGATTCAATCCAAATATGTTTGAAAATTCATGAACTCCCTCTTCTAAGAGCGCAATAGCACGTCTAAAGCCAAGCTTTCCTTGAAAAAGCCCCAGCTCATGTATTACATTTTCCCGTGCATGTAGTTCACCATATGTAGTAATATCCTCACCGGTTAGCACAAGAACGGCGAAAGAACTTTCATTTAACATAGTTTCAAGAACTTCTTTTACACTTAATCCGGCTCTGGGACCTATCTCATATGCTGTTACGTTAAATCCATGCTTTTCATGAAGGTGATCTTTTAAGTCTCGCCATTGCTTATCGTGTCCGTGACCAATGAATATCTTAATAGGTTGAGAATCAACCATAATTTTACTTGCTTCCAGATTTCTCTCAAAAATTTGAAAAATAGACTCTATATCTGACCTATTTGGAAATGCTACTGATATATCCACATTATTATCATAATCGAGAATAGATAAGGATCCTTGTAGTGTGCAATGACTAAGAGAATATGATTCCGCCTTTGGAAATTCTGCTAAAAATTCCTCTATAGAATCGTAGTACCATCTTTCATTTGCATACTTGATTGTAAGTATGCTTGGTTTTTTTTTGATTTTTCCCCTTAGGCCAAGTTTTGAGAGAAATAAATCATGCGCATCCTTTATTATTTTAGCGGAAAATCTTGTTTTATAATAATATTTGACTTTCTTCATATATGTTTCTCTATGATAAATGGATAATATGTTGATTTATGCAATTAAGTCTAAATTATTTAGGGATATTTTTATATTCTCCCTCCTAATAACTATTATAAGGAATTTAAAGTTACAAAGTCAAGATTAATAAGTTGTGATAGGAAAAGCAATTTAGTATTTAAGGAGTTTTTTCTGATACTGATTGACGCCGAATTAGGCTCCGATGATAATGGACCTCCCGGTTATCCAGTTTCCGGCATCCCGGCTTTTTGTGATTGCGGGCGGGAGTCCTTACGGCACAGATAGAGGGTGGTTATTCCCCAGGAGAGAGGGATGACCTTCTCCATCAAAAAGCCTGTCCCTTCCATCTCCTGAAGGAGCTCAGCTTTGTGGAAACCCTTTATTGAGGTGCAAAGATAACCATAGGCACGACGGTCGGAGGCAAGGAAAAAAGCCAAGATGGGCGCCCACACCCTGAGATAAAGGTAGTAAAAACCCCGAAGCAATCGCTTAGGAGGGGAGAACTCCAGCACTGCCAGCTTACCTCCGACCTTCAACACCCGGTTGACCTCCCTCAGGGTCTCCGGCAGATGGGGGAGGTTCCGAAGCCCGAAGGCGACCATCACTTTGTCCACCACCCCATCGGCAAAGGGTAAAGCCTCTGCCTCCCCCTGCAGAAGGACAATAGCTCCTTTCCACCTCTCTATCTTCCGCTTAGCTATCTGGAGCATAGGGCGGGATATATCCACTCCGACAATCATCCTCGGGGGACTCCCCCTTTCCATCACCTTCAGGGACATCTTGGCGGTCCCGCAGCAGAGGTCGACGAGGAGCTCGCCGGGGGCGGGGCTCAGCTCATCAACCGCCCTCTGCCGCCAGCGTCTATCAATCCCCCAGCTCAATATGGTATTGAGAAGGTCGTAACGGGGGGCAATGCGGCTGAACATAGCCGCAATAAAGGATGGGAAAACCTTGTTCTTTTTAGCTGGGTTCATACCGTCAAAGATGTTAAAAAGGGACCCCTAAGAAGAAGTGTTGCCCTTCTTTAAATGGGCATAGCGGGCTACCAGCTTCTTGCGTCCTACGCTGAGGAAGGAGACCGTTAACTTAGTCTCCTCACCCTCCCCTTCCTTATTTACAATGGTCCCCTTGCCAAACTTCGGGTGATAGACCTCCTCCCCCAGCCGGAAGGAGGGCTCTCCACCGGGGGTTCCTTTATTGTGAGAGGCGGGGAAGGAGATATTATGACGGGTGAAAAACTCCTTCAGGCTCTCTGACATATAAGCCTCCCGGGGCTGGGCTGATGGTTCTCTTTGGGGATGATAAACTTTACCCCTTCCCAGTCTTATCAGCAGTTCGGGGGGTATTTCCCTCAGAAATCGGGAGGGTTCGCTCATGCGGGGCTGTCCTCCATAAGATCTCCTCCTCAGGGCATAGTTGAGAAACAGCAAACTGGAAGCCCTGGTCATCCCCACATAGCACAGCCTCCTCTCCTCCTCCAGCTCTTCCTGGCTACCCATAGAGCGGATATGAGGAAAAAGCCCCTCCTCCATCCCCACCATAAAGACCACGGGGAACTCCAGACCTTTGGCGCAGTGGAGGGTCATCAGAATTACCCCCTTCCCCTCCTGGTAATAATCCTCATCGGAAGTCAGGGAGGTGCGAGAGAGGAAGGAGACTACCGAACCCTCCCCGGTCGACTCCTCACACTCCCGGGCAGAGTTTATCAGCTCCCTAAGGTTTTCTATCCTCTCTGAAGCTTCTTCGGTCCCCTCGTTCTTGAGATAGTTGAGATATCCACTGGCATCCATAACCAGCCTTATCAATCGGGAGGCGCTTAGGGTAGCAGCTTTCTGCCGCAGACTCTTTATCAGTTGCACAAACCCCTCCAGAGCCCTCTCCCCTTTTGTGGCAAGAGAAAGCCCCTCTCTCCGGGTGGCGATAACCTCCCATAGGGGGAGTTTCTCTTCCCCAGCCTTCTCCTCCAGCTTTTGAAGGGTTCTTTCCCCTATACCCCGTGGTGGGACATTGATGATTCGCTTGAGGTTGACCTCATCTCGGGGATTGATGAGGAAGCTGAGATAAGCCAGCATATCCTTAACCTCTTTTCTCTCATAGAACTTCATTCCCCCCACAATAATGTAAGGAATCCCTTCACGGGTCAGCACCTCTTCAAAGAGCCGCGATTGAGAGTTGGTGCGGTAGAGGATGGCTATCTGGTGGAACTTGTAAAGGTCGCCCAGGGCTAATAGCTGGGCGAGAACAAAGTTCGCCTCCTCGAGGCTGTCGAGGGCTTGGTAGCAGAAGATTTTTTCTCCGAGAAGGTTCTCGGTCCATAGGGTCTTCCCTATGCGATGGACATTCTGCTTTACCACCGAGCTGGCGGCTTTCAGAATGTTCTGAGTGGAGCGGTAGTTCTGCTCCAGCTTAATGAGGGTAGCCTGTGGGAAGTCCTTCTGGAAATCCAGAATATTTTTCAGGTCGGCTCCTCGCCAGCGGTAAATCGACTGGTCCTCATCCCCTACTACGCAAAGGTTCTCCCACTTGCCTGCCAGATGGCGTATTAGGAGATACTGAGGGCGATTGGTGTCCTGGAACTCATCAACCAGGCAGTAGCGATAGAGTTCCTGATAGTGCTCCCGGGCAGAGATGGAGCAGTCGAACAGCTCCACTGTCCTGAGAATCAAATCATCAAAATCGAGGGCATTCAACTCCAGCAGCCTCCTCTGATATAGCTGATAGACCTGCGCTATCACCTGACCCCTGAAATCCGCTGCCATTGATGGTAGCTCCTCAGGGCTGGGGAGGGAGTTTTTAAGGCGGCTGATCTGGCTCAGGACTCCTCGGGGGGAAAAGAGTTTCTCATCAAGGTCAAGCTCCCGCAAGCACTCCTTCATCAAGCTAAGCTGGTCCCGCTCGTCGTAGATGACAAAATTGCGGTTATAAGCCAACCCCAGCTCCCCGATGCGGGAGCGAAGGATACGGACGCAGAGGGAGTGGAAGGTGCTGACCCAGGGGTTGCCCTTTCTCTTGCCCAGCAATTGCTGCACCCGGCTCTTCATCTCATCAGCAGCTTTGTTGGTGAAGGTGATAGACACTATCTGTTCGGGTTCCACCCCACAGGCATTTATCAGATAGGCAATCCGGTAGGTGATAACCCTGGTCTTCCCGGAGCCAGCCCCCGCCAGGATGAGGAAGGGTCCCTCGGTGTTGACTACCGCTTCCCTCTGGGAGGGATTGAGGTCTTTTAGAAGGCTGAGCATAATAGTTCTATTCCGCCATCCGGCGGCGCAGCTCCCTATTGTAAGCCTGCATCACATCAGTCCGGCTAAGGGTTCCTACTACTACCAGGACAGGGTCCTGGGGGCTTACTACCGGCATCTCTTCCAGGTCTCGGGCTCCAAACCTCTCAATAGCCTGAAGGAGGTTTTCCTCAGGAGTAATGGCAACATACTTTTTGTGGGCTAAATCCCTGGCAATCGTGTAGAGGGAAAGATTCTCGTCGAAAAGATACCCTTTGAGCTCGTTGAAATGAATAATACCGACCATTCTCCCCTTGCTGTCCACCACCGGGAAGTGATGGAAACGGCTGGCTAACATCTTGTTAGCCACATCGCTGAAGGTCATCATCTCCGGTATTAGTACCTTCTCCTCCGACATACAATCCCTGACCAGAAGTGTCTGCAGGATGGTGACCTCCCGTCCTCCTCTTATATCCAGCCCCCGGCGGAGCAACTTCATAGTATAGATCGACTCTTTCTTCAACTGGCGAGCAGTAATGGTACTAATAATGCAGGCAATCATCAGGGGGAGGAAAATCTTATAATCGTCGGTCATCTCAAACAAGATTAAAATAGCAGTTATAGGGCCGTGGGTGGCGCCGGCTACCAGAGCCCCCATACCCACCAGAGCGTAAGCTCCCGATGTGGCGGTGACCGCCGGGAAGAGGAAATGGACTATCCTCCCGAACAGACCACCAGCCATAGCACCTATAAAGAGCGAGGGGGCGAATATCCCCCCCGACCCCCCAGAACCGAGAGCAAGAGAGGTTGAAAATATCTTAGCCAACATCAGACCAAGGAGGAGATACCATCCTATCTGCCCAAAGAGGGCTAAGTTTATGCTCTCGTATCCGACACCGTAGACATGGGGAAGAAAAAGCCCCACAGCTCCCAGCCCTAAACCCCCGATTAGCGGCTTGAGATAGTCGGGGATTCTCAACCCATTGAAGAGGTCTTCCATTCGATATAGGCTTGAGGTAAACACCACCGCCATAGCTCCGGCAAACAGACCCAAAAGGATATAGGGAATCACTTCCCAAACGCTGACCAGCTGATAAAGGGGCACCAAAAAAGCGGGGCTATCCCCCAGATATACCCTTGAGATAACGGTAGCAGTCACGGAGGACAAGACTACCGGACAAAAGGTGGAGATAGCGAAATCTCCCAGAATTATCTCCAGAGAGAACATTACCCCGGCAATGGGGGCATTGAAAGTGGCAGCTATCCCTGCTGCTGCCCCACAGCCGACCAGGGTCTTCCTTATCCTCTCTGAGATACCCAAGAACTGACCCACCGCGGAGCCGGTCGCCGAGCCAATCTGCACAATGGGTCCCTCCCTCCCCACCGAACCCCCGGAACCAATACAGATGGAGGAGACCAGGCACTTAATGAAAACAACACGAGCCCTCATCTTCCCCCCCTTCAGGGCAACCGCCTCCATCACCTCGGGCACCCCGTGCCCTTTGGTCTCCCGTGCCAGAAAGTATATGATGGGACCAATTATCAGCCCACCGGCTGCCGGGGCGAGAAGCACCCGATACCAGGGGAGGTTATGCAAAATCTCCAGCAGTTCACCCCCTCCCTTGAAGAAAAGAGACTGGAACAGCCTGATCAGGTAGCGGAAACCTACCGCTCCATACCCCCCAACAATCCCCACCACAATAGCCACAATAAGTATTTTGGGCTGGCGACCTATGGGAAGGCGATGGTAGAACTCAGCGACCCGCCTCCCCATCCGACGGCGTATAATGCGGCGGAGACGCTTCTTAGCCTCCTTGGAGTGAACCTTGTGGCTATGGTGTTCTAAGTTCTTCTTCATAGCAGAAAAAGGAACCAATCATTAATAAACAAGGAATAAATGGTTATTTTTCTTGCACACTTGACAAGATTTGTTATAATGACATCCGCTTTTTGCCAGTTTGGCGACTGAATATGCTAATAATGAGCTTAAGCACAAAATTCGCAGCAAGGCGCCAAAACCCTTTTCTTATTTTGAAAATTCATCTGGATGTTAATTTTGCGTTTTCATAAACAACTTATGACCAGCGGATTATTATACACAAAGGTCGGTTCTAAAGCAAACTTTCCAGCAGGTGGAGAGCGTCAAGAATTTTTCGTAAAAAGCATATAGGGGGTATCCTGCTTAGTTTTGTTGATAATGATCAGGGCAAACAGGTGTCTTTCTGAGCTCTTTACATTCTCAAAGGTCCCCATGTTATTTATCCTTCTTCTAAGCCCTCGGAAGAAGCTCTCCAATTTATTAACTGTCTTCAATTTACTACTATGCTTCCGCTCCTTCAGTGGTAGGTGAAAGTAGCTCAGGCTCTTGTCTATATCCTTCAGGGAGTTAGCCACCGCCCTCGGCTCCAGGGCTTGCCACCGATGATGAAATCCCGCCACCCGGTGATATGTCTGCTATAATGGGTTCGCTTTTCATTAGGGTATCCTCCGTTCAGGTTAGCTTTTTTAAACTAAGAGGATACCCTATTTTTTGCCCTTCGCCTATCCCCATCCCATAATTTACACAAAAAATTATACGCTACTAATTTTTAAGCGAATGAGGTGGAGGAAGGGGTCACCTTGAAGGTTGCTTCACCGAAAATTGAAGCGTTCTTAAAGCTTCTGTCGATCCACTGCCCAGCTTGCTGAGGCTGGGACGTTCTCCTTAAACTATCTTTTCACCCCGTTATGGGGTTTGCTTTTTATCAGTTATGGGTTATAATTTATTATAGGTAGATTGCGGAAAAAGCGGGACGAGATATAAAATATCTCGCAATGAGCTAAAAGAATATTTTATATTGCAACAAATAGGTAGATTATGAAAAAAGAACAAATATATAAGAAAGAGAAATTAAAAGAATCTTTACTTCAGCTAATAAAAAATTTTAGAGAAGAATATAAAAAACTGGACAAGTTAGAAAAAACACATATTCACAATGCCAGAGATTATAGCTCTCCATGTCAAATTGAGATTTTTTGGCTAATCGAACCATTGGAGTATCAATTCGTAGTTATTACTCATACTATAGATAGAAAAGATATGGAAATTATTATAAATGGACCTTATGAAGGTTACGAATTATTAGAAAAAGTAGAGGAAATTATGCAAGAAGATAGATGGAATAAGCCAATGCCTGAAGATTCACATTATTATATAAAAAAAAGATTTGGAACTACAAAATATTCGGATGTATTTATTAGCATCATTTGTATTTACTTGGGATCTATAAAATATCGTTTATTTTCAAAAATTGAAAAGGGATATCAAGGAGGTATGCACTTTCCCACAGGTTGGTGTTCATATATTGCTGGTAGTATTATAGATATAGACCTTCATAAATTAGTAGAAGATTCTATTAATGAAGCTAAATCAAGAGCTAAAAAAATTAGGGAAAAGCCACAAGAGGTACATCCGAAAATTCAAGAGATGCCAGATTTGTCGGGTTATGGAACATATTATTATCCTCCAATTTGGGTAAATAAAGTTCCAGAAAGGACTTTAAGACAAATAATTTCAGATTACACCCCACCTCCTGCTAAGATTTTTGATACTTCGTTTAACGGTATTAAAATCGTAGTTGATTCTGATGGATTTATAGGCATTGCAACTGAAAATAAAGAACAAGCTATAAGAATTTTAAATACAATCTTTGGATTTACATACATTTCAGGTATCGATTGCATATCAGCGAATGAGTCAGAAATAGCTAAGATAGAAATAGACCCTAAATCATTAGAAATTCATTCTAAATTGATGAAAAGCTCTTCTTTACAAAAACAAAGGTGGGACCTTGTAGTTCCGTTTGGTCCATCAACTGTAAATTATTATCATAGAGAAATTATAAATGAAGAGGTTATTAAAGAGTCAATAAAGAAATCTGAAAAAATAATTAAACATGACGATATAGCACATCAATTAATATTCTTGCTTGCGGGATATACTCATCATGTCAGTTCAGAATACTCGCAATCATTCATTATTAATTGGATTATACTTGAGAAATACCTATCAACACTCTGGAAAAATCTATTAGAAGAAAAAACAATAACAGGAAAGCGAAAAGACAAACTTACAGATACAATGTCATGGGGAACAAATTATATATTAGAGACTTTAAATATAAGTGGAAATCTAGAGAAAGATAATTATGATTTAATAATAGATTTAAAAAAGAAAAGAAATGATTTTGTCCATAAGGGAAAACTTATAGATCAATCTGATTCTGAAAAATTATTAAAGACGTGTAATGATATTGTTAAAAATAATCTATCTAAGATCATTGAAATTGCGAATGTTTCAAAATAACATAAATTAAGAAAGATCCAGATGGTAAAATATATTAACTGGAAAGGCTATTAATTTAGAATTACTAGCTATTTTTATATCTCGCTTAAATATAATTGCTATGAGTCCTCGTTTTTGATTTTTAGCTCAATTTTATATATTAACAATTATAATTATATTATTTTCGCAATAAGCAACAAATTATTACATTTTTCTCCATCTGTAGCTATAAAATCTAGCCCCTTTATTCCAGCTCCTTACCTTTGGTTTCCGGCAGGGCGAAAGCCACCAGGGCGGAGAACAGAAAGGAAGCAGCGGTAAGGTAAAAGGCTACACTCAGCCCGTAGCTTTTAGCCAGGGCTCCGATGGTGAAGGGAGCGATGGCGCTCAAGCCCCGCCCTATATTGTAAGTGAACCCCTGAGCGGTAGCCCGAATCCTGGTGGGGAACAGCTCGGCGGTGATGGTCCCGAAGCCGGAGAAATACCCGGTGCCGAAGAATGCCAGGAAGGGACCGAGCAAGAGCAGGGTGGTGGTGTTCCGCACATTGCTGTAAAGAAGCACCATAGCCGCTGCGGCAAACAGGTAGCTGATGTAGGTGACCTTTCTACCGATTTTATCGCATATAAAACCAAAGCTGATATAACCCGCAAACATGCCTACCTGCATAATGATTATCCAGGTAGATGTCTTCACCACGCTCAATCCCATTCCCCCTTGTTCAGGAGGGAGTCCCAGATAGGCAGGTATCCAGGTGAACAGCCCCCACCAGGCAAACATAGTGCCGGCGTTCATAATGGTAGTAACCAAGGTG
>Ga0209979_1004556_pt1 | contig 11402 bp, 8 predicted proteins | sample AnhtaG_FD_183114 | JGI IMG/M metagenome (GOLD analysis project Ga0209979, IMG submission 183114) | Deep subsurface microbial communities from Anholt, Denmark to uncover new lineages of life (NeLLi) - Anholt_01485 metaG (SPAdes) (version 2) | ecosystem: Environmental > Aquatic > Marine > Oceanic >...
GGTGGCGGTGTAATCACCGACCATCAATCTATAGAAGTATGTCCCCGAAGAGACCCCGGTAGGTTCCCAGGTAACGAGATGCTCACCGGCTTCCTGATACCCCTCAAACAAAGTCGTCACCAAATGGCCGGAGAGATCGTAGAGATTAAGGCAAACCTCCCCTCGGCTGGCCAGGCTGTAGCTAATGCTGGTGCTCAGATTGAAGGGGTTAGGATAGTTCTGGTAAAGCTCGGTGGCGGTTGGAAGGGCGATCTCAGGACGCTCCACCTCCGCTAAGTCCCATTCGGTAGTTTCCTCGGTTCTGAACGGAGAGCACTGGATGATGTCGGTGTTCATACAACAGAAAAGCTCCATACCGTTCAGAGTACCGGCAACTGAAGCGCTATACTGGCCCGGGTTTGCGGCATTCGGAACCTTGACGAGGTAATATCTCTCGGTGACGCCGGGGGGATAGCCCCTGTCCCGGGGAATGTTTACTAAAACGTTTGCGGGATTGCAGTCATAGGCGGCGTAAGCACTAAAGGTCAGAGTCCCGGAGACATAACTGCCGGAGTTGTTGGTCAAGGTGAGCTTGAAGTAAAAGTGCTTGCCACGACAGAAGATAGGAGTCAAGGCTTGGCAGTCCAATAGCACCGGAACGGTGATGCCTTTCAGCAGATAGAAGTCGTTATTGCCCTGACCGAACGAGGCCGTGTATCCGGCAATGATGTACCCACCATCAGTTGTGGCTTGCACGGAATGGGCGGCATCGTCATCGACACCTCCGTAGGTCCTGGTCCAGAGGCTGTCACCATTTGCAGCCACCCTTATCAGATAAACATCAAAGCCACCTTGCCCGAAGGAACTCGTGTATCCAGCAATGAGGTAGCCGCCGTCAGGGGTGAGAACGAGTGCTTTGCCGACATCGTCACCGGAACCTCCATGAGTCTCAGTCCAGATGGTATCACCGTTGGCATCGGTCTTTATGACATAGATGTCAAGACCGCCGGCGCCGAAAGAGCTCGTCCATCCGGTAATGAGGTATCCTTCATCGGGGGTTTGTCCAACCCAGTAGCCTCTGTCGTCACCTGGACCCCCGTAGGCCCTGGTCCAGAGGGCCTCGCCGTTTTCGTCAGTTTTTACAAGATAGACGTCCTTATCGCCGGAACCGAAGGACATCGTCTGACCCACTATGACGTAACCGCCGTCGGAGGTTTTTTGGAACCACCAGCCGGCCTCGCTGTCGGTGCCTCCGTAAGTTTTGGTCCAGACGGTGTCGCCATCGGCATCTATCCTGAGGAAATAAACATCGGCGGCACCGTTGCCGAACGAATATGTCGTCCCCACAAGCAGGTATTCACCGTTCATGGTCTGCCTTACCAGAGAACCGGAGTCATCATTTCTGCCCCCGTACGTTTTCGCCCAGCTGGTGTCGCCGTTGGCGCCAGCCTTTATGAGATAGACGTCACGACGGCCAGCACCGAAGGAGGTTGTAACCCCGGCAACGATGTATCCACCGTCAGAGGTCTGCTCAACTGAATAACCCATGTCGTAGCCCGTGCCTCCGATTGCCCTGGTCCAGAGGGTATCACCATTTCCATCTGTTTTCACAAGATAGACATCGATAGCACCTCCACCGAATGAGCTGGTCTCGCCCACGATAATGTATCCGCCATCGGAGGTCTGTTGAACCGAATAACCGTTATCACCCTCCGCGCCCCCGTAAGTTCTGGTCCAGAGGGTATCCTGCCCGAAAGCTGTGGCAGAGCCGAGCGCAAGAATCACGCTCAGAAGAAGAACGCTTTTCTTCATTTCGCACTCCTCTCAGGATTTGGCGAAGAGCTTTACCACTCCTTCAAGCAACGTAGTCGCATATCTTGCTGACTCTTCGCATCGCTAATATAGTATCATGGAAAACGAGAAGTCAAGACCCCCCGATCCCTTGACTCTGTTGAGATTTTTCGGTATGATTGAAGGATTGGGGCGAACTACAAGGCGAGCAAGTTACGGAAACACCTATAAAATGAACTGTGTCCACCCTCTTGGATTTCACTATTATCCGAGGTGAAAAATGCCCAAATTCGTTACCCGCATAAACTGCATGGATGGCAGAGCTCAGCTACCGGTGATTGACTGGATTCGGAAAACCACTCCGCTCAGTATGTTGATATGATAACCGAAGCCGGCGCCGATGGATATCTAGTAAGACATGACCCGATACCAGACAGCATTCTAAACAAGATCAAGATATCGGTACAGAAGCATGGTTCTAACCGGATATTCATCGTCGGCCACTGCGATTGCGCCGGCCATCCGGTGGACGAAGAGACCCATCGAAAGGATATCATGGCTTCTGTAGACAAGGTAAAGAAGGCACTCCCCGATTGTACCGTATCGAGCTTATGGCTTTCCGAGAAATGGGAAGTAGAGAAGATTGCTGAAAAATAGGGGCAGTGAGTATCATATCCATTTGCTGGTTTGCTGCTCTTCCTATCGGTGGTTCTTCAGCAACAGAGGAAACGTAACCGGAATAAGGCGAGGAGAGACAACGTGTTACATGACAGATGTTGGACGATGATTAGACCGAACCACAGAGGTGTTTATCCGCTTCTGTTTGTGGGATTAGTTCTGCTCTTTCTTGCTGTTGGGACCAGTGGGGTCATCGCCGACACAAGCTCACAAGGCAGTACCGCGACAGAACAATCTGAGGAAGACAAAGAGAGCGGTTCTGCCAAACAGGTCGCGCCGGAGCCGGAGAGACGCAGCCCCGGCGTGACTGATTTCCTCATTACGGCCAAATATGCCGCCTTTTTGATTCTAATGCTGGCAGGATTGGTGCTCTTGCTTGGCAAATGGATAAACCTCTGGGTTAGGATCGGGTTGCTGATTGCAGCCTTTGTGCTGTTTGGTTTAGAGTTTGTCTTCCCCCTTCATCCCAGCCCAATGTGCGGAGTCGTAAAGCTCTTCATGTTCAAGATCACTCAGGGCAAGTTCTTCCCGGTATTTGTGGCCGTGTTCTTAGCGATGTTTGTGCCTAGCCTGATCGGCCGCAAACTCTTTTGCGGATGGGTATGTCCTCTCGGGGCGCTGCAGGAATTAGTCAACAAGATTCCGCATAAATTCCGGTGGAAGCAGTTCAATTTCGCGGCATTCAATTCAATCCGGATGGCGCTCTTAGCGATGTTTTTTCTCACGTTCCTCTTTGTGAAAAACCAGATTGGGTTTCTGGGAGGAAGAATCGGTGCCGATATCTCCGATCCGATCTGGAAGGCCTTTTCGGCTTACAGCGTCTATGATCCCATCAACTTCTTTGAGCTTCTCCACTGGCAGGTGGACTCAATCTTCATCATCATGATGGTGGTGCTGATTATCGCCAGCCTGATCCTCTACCGTCCTTTCTGCTACAGCATCTGTCCTGTAGGGGCCTTGACCTGGCTTCTTGAGAAGATCGCCCCCGGCAGAATCAGAGTGGATCATTCAAAATGCACCGACTGCGGAGAGTGTGAAGAGAAAAGCCCCTGTCCTACGATAGCCAAATTGAGAGACAAAACTGTCAGAGTCGTCCCGGATTGCACCTCCTGTGGTGAATGTATAAGAGCCTGCAGTGAGGGAGCGATAAGTTTTCGTTTTACCCGCTAAGAGATCTTTTAGGGAAGAATCAGGTTGTGTCCTGGATGAATTTCGCGGAGGGTTGACCCAAGCAGTGGCAGATGTTATAATCGCATAATGGCCAAGAAACGCAAGTCTTCCAACCTGATCCTCTATCTAATATTAGCAGCAATCACTCTCGGCTTCATCCTCGGCCATTATTATCCGTCGACCGCCCTTAAGGTAGGTTTTCTGGGAGACATATTCCTAAACGCCCTGTTCATGTTGGTGGTGCCTCTGGTGGTTGCCTCCATGATCACCGGCATCACCAGGCTTGGTCGTTTGGCACAGTTGGGGAGTCTGGGAATGAAGACCTTAGTCTACTACCTCTCGACGACCGCGCTCTCGGTAATAATAGGAATCATACTGGTGAACATCATCCAGCCCGGCAAAGGCGTTCCCCGAGAACAGGATGTCCACCCGCAGGCCGCATACACTATCAAGGCGACCCCGTTGAAAGGTGGATCGGTTTTGCTCCTGACCGGAGATGATGATAGGTTCTTCGGCACCGATTACACCTCGCGATTTGTGATCGAGCTTTTAGACCAGCCTGTCCGGGGCATCATCGATGAAACTTCACACTTGGGTGAAAAGGAAATACCGGTTTCGTATTGGACTGACCCGGAGGGCAAGAAGGTAGAGCCGACTACCAGTGGAGTTGGAGTCCAGATTAAGCTCGCGCAAAGGGAGTTCTCCTTTCTCGATGTCATAATCGGGCTCATTCCCAAAAACATCTTCTCCGCCATGCTCCACAACAACATCCTCCCCTTGATTCTGTTTTCTCTGATATTTGGGGGAATATTGACAACCCTTGGGGATGCCGGCAAACCTGTCATCGGGCTTTTTGAGGGCTTGAACCAGGCTTTCCTAAAATTCATCCGCCTTCTGATGTATTTTGCACCGCTGGGGATACTCGGACTGGTGGCGGCCCGGCTTGGTCAGGCAGAGCTCACCACCGAGGGTGGCTTTATGACCGAGGTCACCCGCATGGCCAAATACTTCTCTACCGTCATCATTGGCCTTTTGATCCATTCGATATTCGTCCTTTCTCCGATACTGTTCATCTTTGGGAGGAGAAAGGTCTGGCCCTATCTCACCAACACCTCGCCCGCTCTTTTGACCGCCTTCTCAACCGCCTCCAGCTCGGCAACATTACCGGTAACCATAGAGTCGGTGGAGGTGAAAAACCGGGTGAGCAATCGCACTGCGGGATTCGTGCTCCCACTGGGAGCCACCATCAACATGGACGGCACCGCCCTCTACGAGGCGGTAGCGGCGATTTTTATCGCCCAGGTCTATAATGTCCCACTCCCCTTCGGTGCCCAGGTGGTCATCTTCCTGACTGCTACTTTAGCCGCCATCGGCGCCGCCGGCATCCCCGAAGCAGGGCTTGTGACCATGGTCATAGTCTTGAACGCCGTGGGGTTACCGACCGAGGGGATTGCCATGATATTGGCCATCGACTGGTTCTTGGACCGTTGCCGCACGACTGTGAATGTATGGGGTGATTCCGTGGGTGCTGCAGTGGTGGACCGGTGGGAGGGGAGAACGGCTACTGCTCAGTCAAGAGGAGAGTGACCTGACAATTCGGGAGCGTATGCACCCTTTGACAATTGCTCTCCTTGGAAGATCCCGAAATCAAGCATAGACAGTTGCTCTCTTCAGCCTGGCCGGCCTGGTATCATAATGAGGCCTTGTGAAACTTAACCAGATAGGCTCTCCCGGTCCGACTTTGCAGGATTTGAATTCATACCCGGCACTATTGAGATACTGATATTTGGAGCGCATAACATTCCAGTAGAATCTTGCCAGCTCCTTCGCTTCCATTTCTGGAAGCACCATCTCCGCCGTCGGTGAGAACGGTTTTCTCTCGATCTTGAGTTCCGGCTGAACCCGACAAAGCCTAACGCCTACGTTTGTGAGCACCCTCAGGTTGACGGCTCTGAACGCTGGCACATAGAGGTAAAAGGGGTTGTTGGCCTTGCTCCTGGCGATCAAGGGGATCTCGCCGGTGAGGATCTTGGAGAACCCGGACACGGTATTGGTGCCGTCTCCGAGTGAAAAGACAAACCTCCAGAATGGATGGTAATGTTTCCCGGGCTCGTAGGCAGCGCTTGTCATTTTGGTTGAAGCGTAATTATCCTCTTTGATGAGATACGACCTTCGGCAGTTAGAACAATGATAAAATAACGATGACTCCGAGGTTGGCAAATCGAAGCCGCAGTTGGGACATTTGTGCTGAACCGGACTTAGCTCCTCTGCCCTGCTCTGGTCTGAGCCTGAGAGCTGGGGTTCGAAAGCCCCGGGGATCTCATGATATACTCGTTTGTTCAGACCGTCAACGAACAGAGTGCTTTTGCCTCCACCTTGCTGGATACTGTAAGCCCAGACCGGGTAGTATATGACCGCAAGGCCCTCCCCGATCATCTCCGAGCACAGATACTCCTTGTTCATGGAAGCGTAACCGAGGTTGTAGAAAAACAGAGCCATGGCTCTCTTTTCGGCCTCCTCGGGTGAGATTGCGACATTGACCGCGGCCGACCCCACCGGGGAATTATCCTTTCGAAACGCTTTTAAGGGAACCACCTGAGGGCGAATTCCGAGTGAATCCAGACCGAAGGATTGATCATCGAAGGCCGGGATGGTGAGGTCGAAATGGCGGCACTTCTGGTGAAACACCCTCTTCTTGAACGCTGAGGGGTGCCCCGGATTCCCCTCGTGCCAGGCTACCTTCTCGGAGAAGAGAGCATACGACATTCCCCTGAATCTGTAAAACGGCAGATGATACAGTCGACTGTTTACCTTTCTGAACTTAAGCGACAGTCCGTTCTTTTTGAGATACCTCTCCACCGCGAACTTCGCCGCGAAGTCATCCAAACCGGTATCGTAGAAATATTTCAGGATTCTGCCCGGGGAGCCAACCCGCAGAATAAGACCGCAATACCGACATCGCAAACTTATCGTCCCCTCCAGGATGTGAAGCGGCGAGCCACACCCCGGACAGTTGAATACCGCGGAATAATCGGGCATTTGGTCACCCCGAGGGATTAGAGCTTCTCCCCGCAGTCGGTGCAGAATTTCGACCCCGGAGGCAACTTGGCACCGCACTGGGGACAGGTCAGCTTCTCGCCCAACTTCTTGCCACAGGAGAAGCAGAACTTCGCTTCCGGGGGAAGATCGACCCCACACTCCGGACAGCGATCGGCAACGACCATCTGATGGCCGCATTTGTAGCAAAACCGGGAGTTCTGGGGGGTGTCTATTCCACACTTGGGACATGTCACCGTCGGTAGGGTTTCGACCGCGAGGTCTTTCTCCTCCGGCGAGAAGGCCTTGGAGAGCATCGCAGGAACCATGAGCCCGACGCCGGCTCCCATCCCGATGCCGACACCGGCCTCGGCGGTGCCGCCGCCGGAGGACATCGCCTTGGCCAGGGAGTATTTCAGAAACCTGTCGAGGTCCCCGACCGCCCCCATCGAAGATTTCTCATCTATCATCTTCTGGACTTCATCCGGAGGGGTTATGGAGGTGATGTAAAAATCGATCAGCTCCAGACCGTATTTGGAGAATTCGCTGTAGATCTTCTCTTTGATCTCCTTGGCCAGCTCATCGTACTTTTGGGGGAGATCGAGTATCGTCTCTAGCTTTTCACCGAAGAGGTCGTTGATGCGCGCCACGATGACGTCCCGCAGATAGCTGGATATATCCTCGGTGCTGAAGGCCGCCTCCCTGCCAACCAGGCTGTTTATGAAGATGAGGGGCTCGACTATCCTGCAGGTGTAAGCCCCGTATCCGCGGAGCCGAACCAGTCCCAGCTCCTTATCGCGGAAGGCTACCGGATCGCGGGTGCCCCACTTCAGGTTGGTGAAGATCTTGTGATTGATGAAATAGACCTCGCACCTGATGGGCGATTTGAATCCCCACGGCAACGAGAGGGCCCGAGTCAGAATCGGAATATTCAAGGATGTCAGAGTATGCCGTCCCGGGCCCAGGACATCATGCCCCCTGCCGGATTTGAAGAAAACCGCCGACTGCGAGTCTCTCACGATGAGCTGCGCCCCCGCCTTTATGTCCAGCGACCCGGCCTCGGGGACGCGATGGATCATGTCGGTGCCGGTCATGTCCATCCACTCGATTACTTCCATCATCACGGCCATAGAAGCCTCCTTTATGAGCGTACGTCTCTGTTGTCTTTCTGGTAACCTAGGGAACGAGGCGTGCCCGGCCAAAGCAGCGAAACGTCCGCTCCACATGTCCACTACCTTTATCGGTAAGGGGAATTGGAGGGTGAAAGGGAAATAGGAGGCTGCTGAAGTTTAAGGCAGCCCACTATGATGATCGCGCAGCTCGTGCTGGGAAAACGTCCGGCGGAGCTACATCAGATGGCCGGCTCCTGCATTCCATACTGGCTCCACTCCTCCTTGGCGGGGCCGAAGATGCCCGGCACCTTGAGACCGGCCTGGCGCATCAGCACTGTCATCTGGCCGCGATGGTGAATTTCATGGACAATAAGGGAGGATAGGCTGAAACCCCGTTTCCATTTCTCACCGTACATCTCGTCCTCCACCAGCAGATCCTCGTCTTTCCAGTTCTCTTTTACCTGCTGCAGAAGCTCCGAGGTGACTTCGTCGTAAGCATTTTGAATCTCTGCGACTGTCTTAGGTAACGGGGAGTCTGCGCTCACCGACTTGACCGTCAACCCCGTTTTGGTCATCATTTCCGGAATGGTGGTGACGATATGCCAGGCCATCCGCCCCAGGGTGCGGTGATCGTCGGCGACACTTTGCTCCAGGGACTCCTGGTTGAGGGCGGACATGATTTTCCTAGTTGCCTCGACGTGACCTTTCCACGCTTGCTCGAACTCTTCGATAGTAGAGAACATCTCTTCACTCCTCTTACATAGCTATGTGAGTCCATTCTTTAGCTTAATGGCTGCCAAGATAACAGTTGGGACTTCGTTTTTCAATTGAAGAAAGAGGATTGCCGGGGGTCTTGCTCAACTCACCGACATTTCCCTGATTGCGGTACTCAAACGGCAGCGGGTCACTTCGGGAAAAGGAGACAATCGTGTGGTCAGAGCACACTGGGGACTATGGCGGTATCCAAACCGGAAAATGGTCTGTCTGAAAAGAGAAAAGGGAGCCGTTGGGGCTCCCTTTATCCTTCGCCAGCAAGAACCGTTATTTCAGAAGTGTCATTCTCTTTATCTCGTTGTATTCTCCGGCGGTGAGTTTGTAGAAGTAGATCCCGCTCGAACAGTCGGAGGCCTCCCAGGAGACTACATGATGCCCGGCCTGCATCTCAGCATCGATTAGGGTGTCAATCCTCTGCCCGGAGAGATTGTAGACTTCGAGGCTGACTTTGCACGCCCTGGGGACCTCAAAGAATATCTTCGTCTGGGCGTTGAAAGGATTCGGGTAGTTCTGGGCAAGGGAATGATTCTCGGGCATGCTGCCGTCGGAGGAGGGGACGCTCAGCAGTATCTCTTCAATCCCACCGACCTCGACGATGAAGTCGTCGAAGTCACGAGAAGCGCCGGGCCCGAAATAAGAACTCTCAGGATTCCTGACCATGTCCTCCCAGCCGAGCACATAAGAGTATGGAACTCTGATACGGTACTCTAACTCCCCGGGGTGCTGAGGGTCCCACTCGTAGTTGGGGAAGATCAAGAGGTGCTGTAAGGTGGAGTCCTCTTCGACCGCGGTGTTTCGGAACCTCTCCGAATACCAGGAGATCCAGCCGTATCGGGGATTGAACTCCCCGTAAAGCTGAAAACCGAAGGCTCCGGGACCGGTGTCAAAGTAGAAAGTCCCGTACTCTTGGGTGGGGACAATCTCATTTTCGAAACTGCCCTCGCGGTACCAACCGAAAGCCTCATTTTCAGCCCAGCCGGCCTCTCGAATGATCACGGTGGCCGATTCTGCAGCCATCTGGAAAAAGATCTCGGCCTCAATTTGGTCTTCAATGGTGAGGGCGTAATCTTCGAGAAGGTAATCCCGCAGGCCACCCAGGGTGACGTTGGGGTCGTCCGGCCACACCCAGGCGAAGCTGCCCGCAGGCCACAACAGAAGCCCTGCAATCAATAACACTACAGCTTTGTTCATTAAAACCTCCCATCGAAAAGGTTAAAGTTTTACTCCTAACGAGAGCTACTCAAGAACTATGCCAAAAAGCCTCTTCTATCAAGCCTTTCCCGTACCCACGATCAAGAAGTGAACTGCCTGGAGGGATAAATGAACCAAGATGAGAACTTCTCTCCCTGCTCTGGGCATTCCTTCAGCAGAATCGAGACTGGAGACACAATGATCAGGTTCACAAAAGCTTGTGAGAATGGAGGGCTGTTGAGATTCTGGACGCTTCCTTTCAGAGAAACCTTACGCAGTAACTTCAGAGGTGCGGAGATGGTCACACCGTTTGCCAGCTTTTGCAACATCTTCACACCGGGGCGGGTTTCGCTAGCGATCCTCGCCACCCTGAGTGAATAAGCCCACGTTATGCTGAAATAAAAAAGGGGAGCCGTTAAGGCTCCCCTTACCCGTCATCCTCAGAAAGAATACTATTTCAAAAGCATCGCCCTCTTCGTCTGGCTGAACTCTCCCACCGTGAGTTTGTTAAAGTAAACGCCCGAGGCACAATCGGAGGCGTCCCATCGCACCGACTTATAGCCCGCGGCCTGATGCTCCTTCACCACCGTGGCAACCTTGCGGCCGAGGAGGTTGTACACCTCCAGGCTCACATCGGCCTCACTTGCCAGAGCATAGCTGAATGTGGTGGCGAGATTGAACGGATTGGGGTAGTTGCCGAACAGCTCGGTTCTCTTGGGTAGTAGCTCGGCTTCATCGGAGCCGGCATCAAGTCCCTCACATTCCACTATCACTGCCTTGAAGGCGTCCACTCCGGCCTCGGTGACGGAGTTGCTGGGATTGTCGGTGGCGCTGAAGCGGACTTTCATCTGCGAGGTCGCAGTCACGAAGTCGGAGACCTTGAATCCGGTGTAAATCCAACCGGCGGTGTCGGGAACACTCTCAACCAGAACCCAGCTGTTGCCACCGTCGTTGGAAATGTGGACCTCGAGGTAGTCAGGTTCACCGCCACCGCAGAAGAACCAACGGGCGTAGCTGATGGATGCTTCATCCCCGCCGGTTAGGTCGAAGGTCGGAGAGAAGAGCATGGTGGGGCCACCGTCAACGTCGGAGTTGCCATACTCATTGTCGGTGACGTAACAGTTCCCGGAGCCATCGTAGTCTGTGGGAGGATCCCCACGCTCGCCGCCGCCGATGGGGATGCCGCGCTCCCAGGCGCCATCTGTCAGCGAGGGATCATTTTGCACAGTCCAACCCTGATCATCCTCGAAATCATCCTCAAATGCCGTGATAACATCGGTGGCGCTCAGGGCGGAGTAACTTGATAAAGGAGCATCCGGTGGCTCCGTGACCACCGCTCCCTCTTCAGTTTCAGCGCTGAAGTAGTACTTCACATTGTCGGCACAATCAAACCGAGGGAAGACGGCATCGTAAACGTTCGGAGAAACGACCTGCATCGGCTCGCTTATCCAACCGGAACCAGAGTTGTAATACAGCATCCCGGTGCCCGGCTCCGGATTGCCGGATATCCCGTAAACCTCTACCCTAATGGTGGTGCCACCGTTGGGGCTAACCAGCTCCGGCAGACTGTCCGGGAAGCTGAAACCTAAGAATGGCACCTCCGTGGTCAGAGCCTTGATGCAGAAGTTGGCGGTGCTGTCCCAGGGCGGATTCTCCCAGTAGTAAAGATCC
>Ga0209979_1004557_pt1 | contig 11401 bp, 10 predicted proteins | sample AnhtaG_FD_183114 | JGI IMG/M metagenome (GOLD analysis project Ga0209979, IMG submission 183114) | Deep subsurface microbial communities from Anholt, Denmark to uncover new lineages of life (NeLLi) - Anholt_01485 metaG (SPAdes) (version 2) | ecosystem: Environmental > Aquatic > Marine > Oceanic...
TATCAGTTTAACGATAAAATAACAAGCATTTTTTGAATGCGAATTTGCTCAGGAGGGTAAAATATCTGTAAATGGTATGATTTACAGCACGTTACAACTCAAAAAAATTTTAGTTGCGGAATCGCTGAGCAATAGCAACACATCGCAAACACCAAATCAAAAAGGCGGCTGCTAATACAACGCTTACCGCCGCCTTGGAAATTATCTCAAAATATATTTGTCATTCTGAGCGCAGCGAAGAATCTCAAAGCCTCCTATGTATGAGGGTACAAGAGATTGCCACGTCGCTTCGCTCCTCGCAATGACTCCCCAAAAACCACTTAACGAACCACAATTCGCGGCTAAGGCAGCACAACGCTTACCGCCGCCTTGGAAATATCAAGTTTTAAGTTGGCATTACAAAGTTTTTCGACAATTCAGGTCTGAAGTTTGAAGTACCTAAATTTGAAGTTCACTTTAGGCACTTTAGTCACTTTAGTTCACTTTAGTTCACTTTAGACACTTTATTCTTCCGGGACTTTTATCTGCGCCATCTCTTCTTCGCTGAATTTACTGTTCGCAATCGGCCCCGCCTCCCAGCACTGTTCTAACTGGCTGGGCTTGGGCTTTCGGACTGGTATGACAAAGACCTCCTTGCCCTCGGCGTTCTTGCCCATCTGCCCGCCGGCTCGCTTGACCGCCTGGCGAACAAGCTTCTTGCTCACCTCCACTAACGTCGGGAAATTGTATGGCGTATGGCTGAACTTACCTTCCGGATTCAAGGCTGATTTGAATTTGTCCGGCAGATTCTTAAAGCCGATAGTGGTAAACAGTATACCGCCTGAGTTGGATGGATTACAGTCGGAGTCTTGACCGCAGCGCGTCGAGATAATTATCGTATCGTCCGGGTCTCCCTTACCGTACAGCAGCCCCATCACAATATATGCCCCGTTAATCTTGGCGTCGATATTAAAGTCACCCTTATTGCAGGAGAATCTACGGTAGTCGGGATTGTCCTGGTACTTCTCTTCAATAAGCTGCCATGTCACTTCCCAGTCGTCGGGATTCTGCCTGTACCACGCCAGCACATCACGGATACACTCAGCGTATTGACTGTCTTTCGGAATACATTTCAGACCCGCCTCGACGATCTTTACCATATCATTTTCAAAGAATGCCTCGGCATACATCCCCCCGACAAACTGGCCTCCGTAGAGGCCGTCTCCATAGTTCATCAATCGCCCGAATTTTTCGCCCAGCTTGATAGCCACGTTCGGCAATCCCGGCGCAATCAAACCTGCATAATCCGCCTCAATCTGATAATCTATATCGTCGGCGTGTGTGTTAAACTCCGGATGCCCTGAGTCGGGCGGCGCAATTCCTTTCCGCAAATTATCACGACCATTCCTGTTGGCATGCCAGAGCTTATATCCGCTGTTGGCAAAATCAATACCCGCCTGGCGGATAGAACAGTCAAAGCCGTGCAGCTCAAGCGTCCGCAGAAAAGTCATCTCAACGTAAATATCATCCTGCCGGAACTGGTTAATCAGCTCGGGCTTCCACTGCGGCATCTTGTCCTCAGGTATGATTTCACCCTTAAACTTGAACTCGGTGGGCCCGCCCCAGCCCACGCCGGCCATCTGTCCGACCCAGCCGGCCTTCATCTTGTCAACATAATCCTCGACCGTTATGCAGCGAACTTCTCCCAAGCCAAGCCTAAAACCGCACTGTTCATCGTACTGACAGCCGACAACAAAAGCCAGACTCAAGACGACCGCAATTGCCATAATAATTATCAGTAAACCTTTAGCCATTTTGCACCTCCATTAGCTTCCTAAAAATACGGTTGACAAGTACCGTCTCTAAAAAGTGAGTTTAACATTTTACACCTACCGTCATTCCGACCGAAGCCCCCGTTCCACCGCAAGGTGTCCTGCGGATTGCTTTCGTTAGAAAGCACGGGGGCGAAGCGGAGGAATCTATTTAAACCGCTTCGCCGAAGGCGAATCAAAAAGTTAAACGTATTTATTGGAAACGGCACACTTTATGGTTTTATAACCCCCAAAAACACAAAAAACAAGTTTTCTTGCAATTTTAATGAAAAAATCGGAAGATACTATATTTTAAAGTGTAGGTTTGCAATGGCCTCAGGAACAAGTATAATACTGGGTTGTAGCGAAACTATCGAACTACGAAAGCAGTGGTGGGTTTGAGGTATGCCAAAATACAGAATACGATTTATAGCGCTGGTAATATTAGCCGTCTTAGCAGCTTCATCAACGGTCTCTGCGGATATCTGGCGTTTGGAAAAAGGACAGGATTGGAAGCCTGTCTCCGCTGAGGGCAAGGACAAATTCCTGCTGGCGGTAGCCGAAACCAAAAAACTGGTCAACACCGGCCAAACTAAGGCTGCTCGCGAGACATTCGATAAACTCAAAAAAGACTTTCCCGAAATTGCAGGGCCTGATTTGGACGCCTTTATCAAGGCTGAAATGCTCTTTTGCAAAGGCGACTTCATCAAAGCAGCCGATACCTACGACAAGCTGCTCACTACATACCCGGAAAGTAAGCTCCGTGATGCGGCCTTAGACAGGCAGTTTGCAATAGCGACGGCTTTCTTAGGCGGTCAGAAAAAAACAGTCCTCGGCATCTTCGAAGTTAAAGCATTCTCCGATGGCCTCAAAATTATGGAAAGGGTTATCGACCGTGCAGGTAACACCCCAATTGGCGCCGAGGCCGCCGTAGTCGTAGCTCAAAAATACGAAGAAAAAGGCCGGTTCACAAAGGCAATCAGGACTTATGATAAGCTCCTTAACGAACAGCCCGAGAGCGAATCTCGTGAGCTGGTTTTGGACAGGCAGTACGCAATAGCAACCGCTTATTTAGGCGGTCGCGAAAAACGCGTGCTTCGTTTCATCAAGATGAAAGGATACGCCGAGGGTGTCAAAATTATGGAAAAGATTACTGACCGGGCAGGCCTCGATAACCCCACCGGCTTAAAGGCCTCTATAGCAGTGGCTGAACATTACGAAAAAAGGAAACAGTTCAACGAAGCATACCTCAAATGGTGGGAAATATCATTGCAATGGCAAACAGGAAAAACCGGCGCCGATGCCCTGCTTGGTATGGCTCGATGCTCACACGCTGCCTACAACAATCACCCTGAGCATAAAAGACCATTTTATGACGCCTCCAACCTGAACACCGCAAAAAGCTGCTACGAAAAATTCAATTTATTATATCCAAAAAATGCCGAAGAAATAGATGTTGATGAAATAATAAATGAGATAGACGAGCAATTAGCTTACAAACAATTTAGTATCGGCCGGTACTACCAAAGAACCGACAAGAGCCAGGCCGCCAATCTCTATTTTGACATGGTAATAAGCGATTGGCCGGGCACTAAAGCGGCAGAAATGGCAAAGGAAATGCTTACCACGAATTTGGACGATAAAGAAACAAAAAATGAAGAATGAAGACCTTAAAGACATCCATACCTACACACGTCCCGGCATACTTGTGCTCTTATGCTCCGGAGTTTATCCCCGGATGTGCTTCTATGTTCCTCTGCCGGGGGCTCTTGTGCTCTTGGCTTTAGCTCTTTGTGGATGCGCCGAACTGAGTGGCTACTCCAACGAATCGCTGTTTCCACAAGAGGTGGACAGCATCTGCCTGGAAATGTTTGACAACCAGGTCTTTCGACGAGGAACCGAATACGAGCTTTCCGACGCCCTGTCCAAGCGCATCGAGGTAGAGACGCCCTATAAGATAGTCTCCAGCCGGGACCGAGCTGACACTGTAATAAGCGGCCAAATAGTTTCAATCGCCGAATTTGTCCTAAGCACCGAACGCGAAACAGGCCGGGTGCTCGAAAAAGAAGTGGAGCTGAAAGCCCTCGTAAACTGGAAAAACCTAATGACAGGAGAACTGCTCATTGATAACCAATCGGTCAGCGCCTCAGCAAGCTATTCTGAATACCAACAGCAGGATTTTAAATACGCTTCAAGCCTTGCGGCAAACAATCTGGCGCGAAAAATCGTAGAACTAATGGAAAGAAAATGGTAGAATCGTGAATGAAATCAAAAAATACCAAATAGTTCCTGCTGCGGAAGCAGTATTTGTCATTCCCGCGGAAGCGGGAATCCAGCTTTTTCGCTCCGGACCCCCTGCTTTTGCAGGATATGTGTTTAGCCAGACAACTAAATCAGCAGTTTCCTGACGTGGCACGGGCTTCCAGCCCGTGAAAACGGGGATAGTAAGTAAGAATTATGAGCAACAACCAAGAAAAAAAGACAAATCCGCCACGACGTCGCGGCCAACAAAACAGACCGGGCCAAAAGCCGCCGCTGCCTCGTTATAAGAGAGGACCGTTTAGCTACCTTATAATCGCAATTGCGATATTCACAATGATAATGATGCTCAACCAGTGGCAGAAGGTTGATGAAATTAGATGGGATGAATTTGTCGAGCATGTCCAGAACAAGCACATCGATAGTGTTACTATAAAGGATATGGAGATAATAGGTAAATTCAATGAGGCAGGCCTTACCGGTCGTGGAAGCAAGAGTAAGGATACTTTTGTAGTTTATTTTACCCCGGCTGTAAATGGCGAGCGGCTTGGGTTGTTGTTGGAGGAAAACAACGTAAAGAATGACACTGCCAAGCCTAATACCTGGATTTTTAATTTGATAAGCATGTTCCTGCCAATAATTATTTTAGTGGGTCTTTTCTACTTTCTGTTTGCCCGCAACCTTCGCAGCGGGGCCGGCGGAATGCTAATGTCTTTTGGTCGAAGCAAACATCGGCTGCAGGGAAAAGACCGCGCCAATGTAACCTTTGAGGACGTGGCCGGTGTGGAGGAAGCAAAAGAAGAAGTAGCTGAGATAATCGAGTTTTTGAAAAACCCGAAAAAATTCCAACGCCTGGGAGGCCGTATCCCGCGCGGAGTTCTACTTGTAGGCCCGCCGGGCTGCGGAAAGACCTTGCTCGCAAAAGCCATAGCAGGCCAGGCCGATGTGCCGTTCTTTAGTATATCCGGCAGCGATTTCGTAGAGATGTTCGTTGGCGTTGGGGCTTCACGAGTACGAGACCTCTTCAAGCAGGCCAAAGAAAATTCGCCCTGCATCATCTTCCTTGACGAGGTTGACGCAATCGGGCGAAAACGCGGTGCAGGCTTTGCCGGCGGTGGACACGATGAACGAGAACAAACACTAAATGCCATACTCGTTGAGATGGACGGCTTTGATACCAACGACCAGGTGATTGTGATTGCCGCGACAAACCGCCAAGACATCTTAGACCACGCCCTGACCCGACCGGGAAGATTCGACAGGCAAATCTTTGTTCCACTGCCGGACTTAAAAGGACGAGTCGATATCCTGAAGGTTCACGCTAAAAAAGTGAAATTGGGACCCGATATCAGTCTGGAAAGACTCGCACGCGGCACACCTATGTTCAGCGGAGCCGACCTGGCGGCAATTATCAACGAAGCTGCCCTGGCCGCAACTATGGCCAATAAAGACAATGTCGAAATGGCTGACCTCGAAGAAGCACGAGACAAGGTCCGCTGGGGAAGAGCAAGAAAGAGCAGGGTCATCGACAAAAAGGAAAAAGAAATCACCGCTTATCACGAAGCCGGACATACTCTCGTGCAATCACTCTTGGAAGATGCCGACCCCCTCCACAAGGTAAGTATCATCCCTCGTGGGCCAATGGGCGGGGCCACTTTTGCTCTGCCCGAAAAGGACAGAACGATATTTACAAAAAGATATTGTATGGCACTTTTGCAGGTGTGCTTTGGTGGCCGAATCGCTGAAGAAATGTTCTGTGATGACGTATCCAGCGGCGCACAAGCGGACATTCAACAGGCCACCAATATCGCAAAACAGATGGTTTTATCCTGGGGTATGAGCAGTGAGCTTGGTCTCATAAGTTACGGGCCCGATATGGGGGCTAGGGACCAGATATACCTCATGCCGGGCGAGAAAGAGTACTCCGAGAAAACAGCCGAAATAATTGATACCGAGGTAAAAAAGATTACCAGCGAGGCCTATGAAAAAGCAAAAGAACTAATAGAAGCAAATAAAGATAACCTCAAGCAAATAGCAAAGGCCCTGCTCAAATACGAAACTCTCGACGCTGATGATGTAACATTGATTTTGGAAGGCGGCCAACTGGACAAACCAACAGTTGCCGATTTGTTAGCCGCCGAGCAAGCCAGGAACAATAAGAACAAACAGCCAAAACCCGAACAAAAAGAACAGCAAAACCAGTCGGCTGACTAAATACTCAACTTGATTGACTTTTAAACTGTCATGCTGAGCGAAGAAAGCCTTTAGCCCTGAGCGAAGTCGAAGGGGAAGCATCTGGCCATAGAATAGGATTTCTGCCTCGTTGCGAGTGTGAGATTCTTCGCGGAGTTTATCCTTGAACGAAGTGAAGGACTCAGAATGACAATTTGTGTATGTTTTTGTCAAAGCCAAAGTTATGTAAAAACCAGTCAAGTTGAGTAAATACTATCTCTATTCAAATTACCTCCGAGCTTTTATGCGGGAAAGAGTTGCTGCGAAATCGAAAGATAAACTTCTTACAGGCGTATTGTGGATAGTATGCGTTTTTGCAGCTACCTGCTGGGCTTCTGCCCAAAACACAAATCAGCTAAACTCAACAATCAACCCCGATGTCACCTCTGGCGTTGAGCTGGTAAAACACGAAAAGGAATTTTCGTCTGCACGCCTCGAACCTGCTCACATGGACTCAAAAACCGGCATAGCGGTCATATTTGAAGGGACCGATGACCTTCACTATTACGCAAAGGCCGAAACCGCACCTGCCCCCGGACTCGAGCTGAAGGTTGAAGCTAAGTCAGACAATTTCGATTTTGGCCAAACCCTCTTCCCGAAATGGCATCTCTTCACAGACCCGCTTAACAACAAAATCGAAGTTTACGAAGGTCATTTCACTATCTTTATACCAATTACAACCGTCAAAACTCCGACAAAAACTGCTGTAATTGATAAGGGCGATATTGAGGTCAAGATTGCCGGTATCGCTTGTACGAGCAAGATATGCCTGCCGCCGTTCGAGAAAACTCTACAGACGAAGATTGATTGGTCTCAGCGCAGCTCCTGGAAAAACATAAGCAGCGTTGAAACAGACATTGATAAACCAAAGACAATCAAAGAGCCGGGGTATTCAATCCCCTTTGCCCTTGCTTTTTTGGCAGGCCTGTCTCTGAATATTATGCCGTGTGTCTGGCCCGTATTGCCCCTTATCGTAATGCGAATCGTCGAGCAGGCAAAAGCAGGCAAAAAACAATCCAAAGCGATGGGCTTTGCTTTTTGTCTCGGGATATTGCTGTTTTTCGCATCTCTCGCAGTTGCAAATATTATACTACAAATCTTCTACGGAACAGTCTTACAGTGGGGCGACCAGTACCGAAACCCCATCTTCGTGGCCGGGATGGTGATTTTGCTGGTTGTGCTGGCATTGCTGATGTTCGGTGTTTTTAATATTGGTGTGCCCTCTGCAATAGCAGGTAAGTCGGGCACCGGCAAAGGCTATTCAGGAGCTATCGGTACAGGCTTTCTCGCAGCCATTTTAAGCACGCCCTGTGGCTTCGGTATATTGGCATTCGCCTTCGGATGGGCACAAGCCCAGCATTGGCTGCTGGCTACCGTTGTAATAATGGTTATAGGCGTGGGAATGGCTGTACCCTATGCTATACTAACCTCAATACCCGGTTTACTAAAACACCTGCCTAAGCCGGGACAATGGATGGAATTATTCAAACAGGGCATCGGATTTGTCCTGCTGATTATCGCAGTGAAACTCATTGGTGCCTTACCCCAAATACACAGAACGAATGTGTTGTATTTTGCGGTGGTTCTCGGTTTTTGCGTCTGGATGTGGGGCCGCTGGATCAGCTTCAACACTAAAGCCGCACGCAAGTGGATTATCAGAATAACTGCTATCCTCATTGTGTTTGTAGCAGGGTGGGTGTTCTTACCAACACCAGCCGGTGAGCTAATCCCCTGGCAGGATTATAATGACGCCGTTATAGACAGTGCCTTAGCAGAAGGAAGACCTGTTTTAATTAAGTTCACCGCCGATTGGTGCCTGAGTTGTCAGGCGGTGGACAAAGTAGTTTACCATCGTAAAGACATCGCGAAACTAATCGAGGAAAAAGAAGTTTTGGCAGTTAAAGCTGATACTACTGCAAAGAATTATCCTGCAACACTTGCATTGAGAAACACGTATAATGAACCCGGAGTGCCGGTAACCATATTGTTTATACCAGGAGCCGAAGAGCCTGTGAAATTCCATGAGATATTTTTTGCCGGCAAGCTGAAAGACCTTTTAGAAAAACTTCCTTCAAAATAATAACTATGCCCCAAAAAACAGCAGCAAAAAAAACAAATATAAAAGCACGCCCTGATCGCAGCCGAATGGGTCGAAGGGTCGACAAATTTAAAGCCGCCGAAAGGGTCCGGAAAATCTTCCCAATATTGACAAAGACCTACCCTGAAGCTAAGATCGCACTTAACTTTGTAAACCCTCTGGAGCTGTTAATGGCAACAATCCTCTCGGCACAGTGCACGGACGTACGGGTCAATATGGTTACTAAGGATTTATTCAAAAAATACACCTCAGCCAAAGATTGGGCAAAAGCTGACATAAAACAAATCGAGTCGGATATAAAAAGCACAGGCTTTTACCACAACAAGGCAGTCAATATCAAGGGGGCCTGTACAAAGATAACAGAGCAATTCGGCGGCAAAGTCCCCAATACAATGCAGGAGCTTTTAACACTCCCCGGCGTGGGCAGAAAGACCGCAAATGTCGTATTAGGCAACGCCTTCGGCATACTGGGAGTAGTCTGCGATACCCACGTTATTAGGCTGTCACGCCGATTAGGACTCTCCGAGAACAAAGATGCAGTAAAGTTGGAATTCGATTTGGCCGAAATAGTTCCGAAAAAGAAATGGTTATTATTCAGTGATTTGTTGATTTTTCATGGACGAAATATTTGTAAAGCCCGTAAGCCGGATTGTGGGAATTGCCCCATTGCAAAATACTGCCCTGCCGCAAATAAACCGGCTTTATGGTAATGAAAAACGTAAAATAGAAAATGCAATGTTTGATACTCGTAGTACAAGCAACGAGAATCGAAAATCGAGATACGAAATATGATTGATTCTATCGAAAATCCAGTGAAAGACCTCTGGCGGATATTCAGAGTAATGGCTGAGTTTACTGAAGGCTTCGAAGAGCTTGCTCCCGTTGGCCCTGCCGTATCGTTCTTCGGCTCATCCCGCGCTAAGCCCCGGGAGCGATATTATAAGCTTGCCGAGCAGACTGCTGCGGAAATCGCAAAGGCCGGATTCGCCGTAATAACCGGCGGAGGCGGAGGCATTATGGAAGCAGCAAATAAAGGAGCTACAGAAGCAGGAGGTCAAAGCATCGGCCTTAATATCGAACTGCCGATGGAGCAGCTTCCAAATGAGTACCAGAATCTGTCCCTGCATTTTCGATATTTTTTCGTCCGCAAAGTAATGTTCCTGAAATACGCCCACGGCTTTATAGTCTTCCCCGGCGGCTACGGGACTATGGATGAGTTCTTCGAATCGCTGGTATTGATTCAAACGTTAAAGCAGGCATCTTTCCCCGTGATTTTGATGGGCAGCGAGTACTGGGAAGGATTAATTGAGTGGATGGAGGAAAAGATGCTGAAAGAACACAAGTATATCGCCCCGGATGATATGAATGTCTTCACCGTAGTGGATGACCCGAGTGCCGCAACCAAGATTATAGTGGACTTCAGAGAAGCACAGGGCCGGGTCGGAATAGAACTGCCCACTGGAATGAAGAAAGGTTAATTACTGCTTCATCCACCCGCCCAAATCACACTGCCTTTTTCATCATCCGCATACGATGTTTTCAGGAAATGATAAATATTCGGCAGCTTTACTTGTAGCTCTTGCTCCGAGAGGTGTTTTCCAAGTATCCCTCCATCTCTTGTCGTCACAGTATAAACAGGTCCCTCGTATCCGGACATAATGCTAACGACCTCGTTCCTCGTCTCAAGATATATTATCACCGGGAGTTTATCCTCTAAATTCTCAGTCTGCACACGCACAGATTGTTCACCACATCCTGAACCAATGAGCATAAGCCCGCAGACAATCAATATTACTATCTTTCGCATATTGCCACCTCTATCATAAATACATAACGTCGAGCTCACCTATGAGAAAACCGCCTTTTGGTTTTATCGTCAGAATGTAACGGATTGCTAAAAAATTTATAAGAGCTCTGACCTCAGGTTTTCCTATAACTGCTCTCTCGAAAGCCCGTAATCATCATAGCCTTCTTTGAAATATCTTGAGTATTTTTTACGATAGCTCGTTGGCATTGGCTTGGCAATATCCGTATTATTTCCATCAAAAGTACAATATTTAGCCCCTCAATTTATTGAGGGATTTTTATTTTAACACTACCAAATTCATTTGGTGCTTGTTTAGCCATCGCCGGCACGGCGATGACTTAACTCACTCGGCTTGCAGAATTATGGCTGCGTGGCAGTCTAACCGACCTTGCCGTCGCCGTCTATATCCAGTCCGTGAATCTCCTCAATCTTCTTCACCAGCTCACGCAATGTGTTCTGTGTCCTTGAAATCTGATTCTCAAGAAACTGAACCCGGTCCTCAATCGTATCGGATTTCCGCTTCTGACCATACATCAAGCCTGTTTGTACAACTTCCCAAAGAATACCCATTTTTTACCCTCGATTCATTCTCACTGCTTTAGTTTCTATATCCATTCTAATCCTGTCACTGTCAGGTCGCCGCCTGCATCTCCGGTATTGAGTGTACCTTCAGGTTCAATTAACAGGACCTTACATTCTTCTTTAGCAAGGGGTTTATGTTCTACTCCTTTTGGAATAACTACCATCTCTCCTTTTTTTAATTGGAGTACTTTATCTCTCAAATGAATTTGAAAATTACCATCGATTATCATAAAAACTTCGTCAGTTTCAGGATGTTTATGCCAGATAAATTCTCCTTGTGATTTTACTAACTTGAAATGATAGTTATTCATCTGCGCAATTATTTTGGGGGATAGCTGTTCTTCAATCTTTGCAAATTTTCCTTCCAAATTTACCACTGAAATATCCATAATTATTTCTCCTTCTTTCGAAAAGCGCAACGCGGGCATTAGCCCGTATCTGACTCCTGTGACCTTTTGGAAGTCGGCCTAAAGAAACCGAAACCTTCTTTTATTGTCTCAATGCTTTTTCTAAAAGTCAGTATCACACAAGAACCCACAATCAAAAGATTCACTATTGACTGAGCATTTATCGATGCCTCCATAGCCTTAAAATCTGCATTGAGAATATCATCTACATACAAAATATTCTGAA
>Ga0209979_1004558_pt1 | contig 11399 bp, 10 predicted proteins | sample AnhtaG_FD_183114 | JGI IMG/M metagenome (GOLD analysis project Ga0209979, IMG submission 183114) | Deep subsurface microbial communities from Anholt, Denmark to uncover new lineages of life (NeLLi) - Anholt_01485 metaG (SPAdes) (version 2) | ecosystem: Environmental > Aquatic > Marine > Oceanic...
TACCGGGAAAAACCTCACTGCCTATATTGCGGCTGGCATTTATTCTGACCATGAATCTGTTTCTCTGGATGAGGCTAGAGAAAAATTAAGACAGGGCATGTGGGTCATGATTAGAGAGGGTTCTTCCGAGAAAAATCTTGATGCCTTACTGCCTTTGGTTACCGATAAAACCTATAAACGGTGCTTGTTTGTGGTTGATGACCGTAGTTGTGTTGACCTGCTCAGGGATGGTGATATTGATGCCGTGGTGCGAAAGGCAATTGGTCGTGGTCTTGACCCGGTGCGGGCTATCCAGATGGCTACCATTAATACCGCTGATTATTTCAGACTGGATAGACTGGGAGCAGTGGCTCCTGGCTATATGGCTAATCTAATTGTGCTCAGTGAATTATCTAGCTTGCAAGTAGATATGGTCTTTTACCGAGGTCACCTGGTAGCCAGGGAAGGAAAGCCCTTATTCCCTCCATATCAAGGCGGGGGCAAAGGGCTGACTAACACGGTAAGTATGAAGCCCTTCAGTAAAGAGGCATTGACGCTTTTTGCTTCAGGGGAAACCGAGCCGGTTATTGAGATTGTCCCCGGTCAGATAATTAACAGGAAAAGGATAGAGAAGGTCAAGGTTATAGACGGCGTTATTGTGCCTGATATTAGCCGAGATATTTTGAAGCTGGTGGTAGTGGAGAGGCACAAGGCTACAGGCAACATTGGATTGGGACTGGTTATGGGATTTGGCTTAAAGAAAGGGTCTCTGGCTTCATCTATTGCTCATGATTCTCACAACATCGTTGTCGTCGGGACTAACGACGAGGACATATTCACTGCCGTTAAGGAAATTGAAAGGCTAAACGGTGGTCTGGTGGTTGCTGCCGATGGCAAGGTATTAGCCAGCTTAGGCTTACCTATTGCCGGATTATTATCTGATGAACCATTAGAGGTGGTGGTGAGTAAATTGGAGAAGCTGGAGCACCTAGCTGCTGAATTAGGCACAACCCTATCTTCACCTTTTGCCACCCTTTCCTTTTTAGCTTTACCGGTAATCCCTGAATTCAGACTAACCGACCTCGGTCTGGTGGATGTGAACGCATTTAAGTTGATTAAATAAGGAGGACGACAACGTATTCTGCTGCGTCTCAAGCTATTTTTGAGAACCGACAGGATGCCGGTAGGCGGTTAGCTGCGAAGCTGGGTGAATATAATGACCAGTCCGTTGTAGTGCTTGCCATCCCTAACGGGGGTGTTCCGGTGGCGCTGGAGGTAGCCAGCGCCCTTAACGCTGACCTTGACTTGGTTATTTCCCGTAAAATTCCCTTGCCCCTTAACCCTGAAGCCGGCTTTGGCGCTATTGCCGACAATGGAACAATTATTCTCAATGAGGAAGTAGTAAAAAGAATCGGCTTGAGCCGGCAACAGATAGAGTATGAGGCTAGTAAAGTAAGAGCTGAGATTAAACAGCGGAGCCTACTCTACCGGGGAGACCGACCCCTGGTTAGAGTAAGTGGCAGGACGGTAATAATCATAGACGATGGACTGGCTTCAGGCTTCACTATGATGGCAGCGGTGGAATCGGTGCGCCATCGCCGACCGAGGGAAGTAGTGGTGGCCGTGCCCTGCGCCGCGGCAATAGCAGTGAAGCAGGTTGAGAGGGTTGCCGATAGGGTAATAACTTGTGTTACCGACTTCGTGCCCAAATTCTATGTATCCGACTTCTATCGCTACTGGCATGATGTTAGCGATGATGAAGTAATTCGATACTTTACACGATGGCGGATGCGCCATTTGCTGTAAAGCTGAGCTACTGCGAGATAGGTAGTGGGTCTGGTGGATGTGGACGGGGTTAGATTGGCTAGGTGAGAGCTCTAATCGCAAGCGGTTCCATTCCTCATCTAAAATCTGGCGACCTATGATTTCTTCCACCTCTCGCAACATCATTCTGAACTGAGGCACTGAATATTCGGCATTAGAAGGGATTGCCAGGCGGTGCTGTTCATAGACCATAAACTGTGTCGTGTGCCAGAGTAGGTCCGTCGAAGCCGAGCTTACGGAGCCGGCGGATGAAATCCCGACGCTTACACCGTCTCCACTGGCTCACGCTGGGGCTCCTTGTTAAGGTCAATACCAGCAATTACTGGCAGAGGATGACCTAATTTAAGACCGACTAAGAGCCAATCCTCCAGAGTGGAATGCAACTCATCTTCGCACTCGTGTAAAGTGATACCAAAAGCTACCACCCCCTTGCACAAGGGAATCCGTCCAGCAAAGGTACCATCATCCAGCTTGTCATAGACGGCATGTGCCAAAGCCTGGTTTACATAATCGGTAAGGATAAACCGTATTGCCATCGGAGTGCCCCCCACAATCAATGCTATCCGATTCTTCTAGGTTGAATTATACCACGAAAGGAGAGGGAAGGTGAACCACTGGCACTGGCGGTAATCCCCGAACTCAGACTAACTGACTTAGGTCTGGTGGATGTCAACGAATTTAAGTTGATTAAGTAAAACAGGGTGACCAGGTAAAACAAGTACAACGTGCGTTATAGCTGCGGCTTGCAGCATACCTTCAGTTGGCAAGCTCAGCACTTACATATAGGCGTCTCACGCGGCAGCCGACGAGCGGTAGACTACGATTCCCGTGCTTATCTCCACTAATGTAGTAACTGCGTCTATGTTGCTAAACTTGACAAATATCAAGCATTATGGTATATTTTATTTGATAGTCTAAGGCATTCGTTACAGCTTTTCTGTAAATCAGCTCAAGAAAGAGCGTTAGAGGGCATGAAGGTGCTCGGGGTGGTTGACACACTAGAACTAATAACAACTTTATAGCTTGCTAATATAAAATAGAAAGGTAATCTATTGCAAGTTATGAGCTTATATGCCGTAATGTAAAGCAAGCAAGGAAAGGAGGTGGGAAATGGCAGAACTAGAAGACCTAGTGGTCAGTGGTGAAGAGTTGGACAAAAAACTAGTAGCCGAAATTTTAGTGCCTTATGTTCAGCTGGATAAAGACAAGCGCAGTATTCGGCCCACTGATGGATGGATCCGGCTTTCCGAAGCGCAAAAAATTCTAGTATACCTTCTGGCTAGGAAAGCTATGGTGGCGCTTAATTTTGATCTTACTGCCGAGGGAGCCACAGCAAGTGAAGTTGTGGAAGATACGGGAGTTAAGAAGGGCACAGCCCATCCTGCTCTGAGAAAATTACTGGGCAACAGGTTTCTTGAGCAATCCGAGGGCGCCCGGTATTCCGTGCCTAACTATGCAATCCCACAGATTAAATCCATACTATCTGAGAAGAAGTAAGGGAGGGAAAAGTGGATAGAGAAGAAATCCAACGTAAGATTCAGCAGGCAAAGGAGCTTGTAGGTGGCAATCCTGAAGATCCGTTAACACAAATAGCGTTTGGTGAAGTTCTTCGAACGCTTCTTCACGAGCGTCCTCTCTCAGCCATAGGGGAAGTGAAACCACAAATTAAGCCTGTAGCTTTACCAATGCAGATTAGTGAATTCTTAGCGCAAAAGAGTATCAAAACTCATATCGATAGGATAGTGGCTATTCTTTACTACCAATATCACACAGGTAATGAACTAACAACTATTGCAGAATTGGGGGAGGCTTATTCTAGTGCTAGAATGAGGACACCTCGTAATTTCTCAGATTTTCTGGCGCAGTGTATCAGGAGAGGATATGTAGTTGAAGCAAGGGATAAAAAGGGTGACAAAAAAGCCTGGCAAATAACATCGAGCGGAGAAAATTTTGTTGAATACGGCCTTCCGAAGACTAAGAAAGCCTAATGATAAGCATTATTGAAGCGCAACTCCAAAAATATTTCCCTAAGATACTTATATCTAAACTGTCCTACCACTATGCAAAGCTGAAGTCTAGTTTTATGCAGAACACGCTAGAACCTGGAGAACTGAATGGCGCCAAATTTGCCGAGGTTGTTTTTAGACTAATCCAGTACGCCACAGACGCGCAACGTCAATATACGCCTCTTAAGCAATCTTTGCCATCTGTAGATAGTTTGGTTATTCAGTTCCAACAACTGCCCAAAACGTTTGACGATTCCTTGAGATTGCATATTCCGCGAGCGCTCAGGGCTATCTACGGTATTCGGAGCAAAAGAGGTGTTGGACATACTGGAGAAGTCGATGCTAACTTAATGGACGCTACTTTTGTGATGGCTGTGTGTGACTGGGCTATGGCAGAACTCATCAGGCTATATCACGACTGTTCTGCAGATGAAGCTCAAAATATAGTTTATAGACTGGTTAAGAGGAGCGTTCCTATTATCTATGACAGGGACGGCATTAAGATCTTACTTAAACAAATCTCCTACGAGGAGGCAACTCTCCTATTTTTATACTATGAGGGTGAAAAAGATGTACCCCTTGGCGACTTGTGTAAATGGGTCACGCATCCCAACGTCACAAATTTTAGGAATCGGATTCTAAGGGTACTTCATAAAGAAAAGAAGATATATGTTGACGAAAAGGCAAGGCTGTGTAGGATCTTGCCTCCTGGACTGCAATATGTAGAGGAGAATATCTTACCCAAGATTCAGCCACACGGCAACTTTACACTTGCCTAGTTTTCTGCTCCTGTATCAATTTCTCTCCGTATTGCAGCAGAAAATTTGCTCGTTTCGGATTTACTACTTCTTATTCACCCGATACCTGATGATTGTCTTGACGACTTTGGCATCGGGGCGGGTGAGGTATTCTTCTTCGTGAGCACCAGCTATTTCGTAGCCACTGTCTTCAATGAACTGGTGCAGGCGCTCAACAGTGGGTTGCTCTTGGTCATAGGCTCCGAGGTGAAGAATCTGGGCTACGGTGCCATATTCCCAGGTCTCAATCTTGACTTCAGTGCCAGCTACCTTCTGGGGTAGGGAGGTGGTGTCCTCAGGAATGGGCAAGCCGATAATATGTGTCCATTCATCCATAGGGACAAGATGGGCATCAGGATAGCGGGCGCGGAGTCCACTGACCTTGAAGGTGGGCAGCCCCTTCTTCTTGAGGTCAAATTTTAGCGTGTAAACTGAACCATAGAGCGCCGGCATAAGTTGAGGGAAGACCTTATCCGGGGCGCCCTTGCCATAGACTACTGCCATCTTTTGCCGGGGTATTTCCATGATTTGAGGCTCTTTCTTAGATGATTTTCGTGGTGCCATGTGATTACCTCCCAGTTACCGAGTATTTTTAGGGTAGTATAGCACGCAGATAAGGTCTGTCAACAGAAATGGATGAGAGACTCTTTATCTACCTCACCCCCTTTGTCCCCTCTCCGAGTCGAGTCTGCGACCTCTCCTTCAAAGGAGAGGGGGAGGGATATTAAAAAGAGGGTCTTCGCCCCTCTTAAACACCCCTTTTGATTTATTGAGGTAAATAAGTTTAAGTTGATTGAGTGAGTATTACTCAATTTTTTTAACGAATTGGAGATGGGGTAAGTCACTACAGAAGGCAGCCTTGACGCATCGATAAGTCGAGAGTTATTATCGCTATATTATGAATGTAATTCAAATTGGAATTTTGTTACAGCTAATTGGTACCATATTTGTTATTTTAGTCGCTAGTATATTTCTATCCCCTGAGATTATCGGAAGCAGGGTACCTAACTATGTTGTACGTGCTTTGACCAGATTTGCTTCGCGTTTACAACACCTCATGCCTGAGCAATTCATTATGCGAATCAGAGAACTTTCACTGAGAATTTTACGATTTGCACTACTAGGACTAACGTATTTCATTTTAAACATACTGCTCGTTGCCTTTTTGGCTGCTGCTGCTAATTATGGCAGTACCTTGTTCCTCACCCTTGGGGTGATTACAGGAGTCTTAGAATTTATCCTAGTTGCTTGCGTTATGTTACTCCCGGCGTTTTCACTGAAAGCAACTAGACAACGCGGTACATGGGACAAGGGCAGGTTTACTGCGACAGAGGAAGCACATCCTATGAAGATAAGCCGTTTACGTTTCGCAAGGAGGCTAGTGTTTCCAGCTTTGGTGCTTATATTGTTCACCTACCTTTGGCCATTTTGGTTATTGGCTTTGCTCATTCTGGGTTTAGCTTTTGCGTGGCGTTCAGTTATGCAGTTCTTGGCAACCGAGAAAGCACCACGCATAATTGCTCTATTTATCGGTTTCGGAGTGTTGCTTGCTGGTCTGATTATAGAGTTCATTGGCACTTCATAAAGCGCAGTTTAATGTTATTATCCCTGTTCTTGCCTCGTTGCCTGCTCCTGAATGAGTTTTTCGCCATACTCAAGCAGAATTTTGGCTCGTTCTGGGGTGAAATTTGATTCCAAATAGGCTCTCAGGGCATCAGGAGGGGTTATTTCTTCGGCTGTCCACTTCCCCAGCCTGAGACGGGTCTCTCGTTTTATGTCCTTGGCAATGGTAAAGTAATGGGTTTCTTTTAGGGCGTTCCTGATGTCGTTATCCCTAAGCTGACCCTCAATCTCCGCCGGCAGGCTAATTTGGAGTCGGACTATGGCATCTCTAATCTTGTCCTCTCCGCTTAGGCGGATAGCCTTGAGCACGGTTGATGTCGGGTCAGCATCTTGTGGCTCAATATTAATGTTGATAGTGAGAAAGCGGCGCCCAGTTACCGGGTGAAAGTCAAAGGAGACCTGTCTTTTACCTGTTTCCTTATACGAGTCAATTTCTACCAGGTAGAAGCCTTTATCGTCCTCTTCTTCACTGAAATCTAACCGCTCCAGGCTACCGGGATAAACTACCGGTGGATTATGGGATAAGACCTGGTGCTTATGAATATGACCTAAGGCTACATAATCAAAGGCAGGATTAGCCACATTACTTAGGAGCAATGCGTGCTCTTGCCCTATAGTCATTGACCTCTCTGAGCCTACCTTAGCTCCAGAAACCCAAACATGGGAGGCTAGTATGGCGGGCAGTCTAGGGTCGAGTTCTTGGACTTTGGTAGCAATAACTTCGGTTAAAACCTGCTGTAATTTTTGATTAATCTGCTCCAGGCTAAGATTTTTAGTCTCCTCTTTGCTTAATACAGCACTGCGTCTTAGCCAGGGCAGGGACACTATTTGAATAGTGCCGCTCTTGGTCGGGATGCGGTGAATTTCGGGGCGGTTGGAGACATAGACATTTTTAATAGCCAGAGTATCAAATATTTCACAAGTAGTAGCCCTACCTATAGCATTAGGCAAGTCATGGTTGCCGATAAGGAGGAAGATGGGGATACCACTGGTAGATAGACGATTAATGCGTCGGGCAAATTCCCTCTGCTGAGTTTGGCTCGGTTCGCGACTCTGATAGGCATCACCACAGAAGAGGACAAGGTCTACCCTGTTTTCCAGGGCATAGTCTACCACCTGGTCAAGGGCAAACTGGAAATCAAGGAAGCGCGAGGACAATCCCGTAGCTGGGTCAATACGCCCATAACTTTCAACACCGAGGTGCAGGTCAGCAAAGTGGAGGATTTTCAACCTCTCCCCCTTTATCCCCCTTCCTTAATAGAGACCGTTTACAAATTCAAACTGTCATTGCGAGTGAAGCGAAGCAATCTCACTATTGCTTTCAAAGATTGCTTCGGCACCTCGTGCCTCGCAATGACAACTAAACAGCCTCTAACAAGGAGAGGGGGAAGATTATTTGTAAGAGAGGGTCTTCACCCCTTCTAAAACTCCCTATATTCGCTTAAGTTTTACCTTGCTATCATATTTATTCTTGACATTTTGAGCGTATCCGAAGTCCAGAACGAGTTGAAGGATTAGAGTGACGTCGAACACTCGACTATCAGAAGTTTCGATTAGACCCTACAAAGTTATTACTACTTTTCCTTTGGCGTGTCCTTTTTCGGTGTACCGGTGAGCCTCGGCAGTTTGCTCCAAAGGATAACATCTATCAATGACAGTTTTCACTTTTCCTGCCTCAATGAGATCTTTAAGAAAGATTAATTCTTTTGTGGGGAGTGGTGGCTTCGCAAATTTCGCTTTTTTACTACCTGTCATTGAAGTCCATAACATTTGCATAAGCAGTGGAATCGTAAGCACAGTGGAAAGGTAGATTCCCTTTTGCTTTAGTGAGCTTTTACATTGTGAAAATGATCTCTTACCTACGGCGTCAAAAATAATATCATATGTCTTTCCGGTTTTCGTAAAATCCTCTTTTGTATAATCAATTACCTCATCGGCTCCCAGAGACTGCACCAATTCTAAATTCGTGGTACTGCATACTCCGGTAACTTCCGTCCCGAAGTATTTGGCAAGTTGTACCGCAAACGTACCCACTCCACCAGAAGCTCCATTGATAAGGACTTTCTGTCCGCTCTGAATACCCCCATAATCTCTAAGGAATTGTAGTGCTACACAGGCCCCAAAAGGAACTGCAGCGGCTTCCTCATAGGTCATATTGGTCGGCTTCATGGCCAAATTTTCTTCGGGTATACATATATACTCGGCATGAGCACCACTACGTGTTACTCCATAAACCTGGTCACCTTGTTTGAATAATTTCACATCTTTTCCCACAGATTCAATTTCCCCGGTTAGCTCAACCCCAAATATACTTTTTTTTGGTTTTGTCAGTCCTGCCATCATTCGTGCAATAATGTTTTTGCCTTGTCGAAATCTCCAGTCCATTGAACTTACTGTTGTAGCATATACTTTTATGAGTACTTCATTGTCCTTGATAGCAGGTTTTTCTACCTCTTTCAGTTCAAGAACATCAGGTGATCCGTACTTTGTACATACAATCGCTTTTATAGTATCCTCCTCCTAATCCAGTATCTTTATCTACCTCACCCCCTGTGTCCCCCTCTCCTTCAAAGGAGAGGGGGAGAGATGGGTTTTGAAGGGGCGAAGCCCCTTCAAAATACCTTCATACTCATATCAAATCGTACGCTCTCAAAGCCTGAAATTTGTATCACGGAGTCGTGGTCACAAACGGCTTCTTATCCCTCTTGCAGATAATCTGAGTTACATTGCGGCCTGACATAACCACAAAGGGCGTGCCACCGCCTGGCTCAACCCATTGCCCTGCCATGTAGAAGTCCTTAAGTCCGGGCAGGGTCTTGCTCATGCGCATGCTGGCAGTCTGTGTCGTAGCTCGCCAGCCCATATAGCTACCCTGCCAGTTGCCAGTGTAGCGCTCAAAGGTCATCGGCGTAGCCACATCGTGCATCTCCACCTGGGCTGCCAGCCCCGGGTAACGTCGGTCAAGCAGGGCAATCACCTTGTCGGCGATCTGCTCCTTCTCCGCATTGTAGCACTCAGGGTCCTCTCTCAACTGCTTCCAGTACTCATAATCAGAATCTAGCTTGACTCTCACCACCGTCTTGCCCGCCGGTGCCAGGCTGGGGTCGAAGTTGTAAATATGTACCGGCAGTCGCTTCAACTCCCGCCCGGCAATAGTAACCGGCTCATCGAGGGGATAGTTTACCCCAAACCCTGAGTACGGCTCGTCGAACGAGCGGGCTACCCCCAAACCTATGTAGATTAAGGGAGGGACAGTCGGAAGCTGGTCATAGTAGCCCTGGATTTCGTCGTTGATATACTTCCCATCCAGCATGTCAAATATGGTGGTGCGGCCATCGGCGGCGGAGATGACGGTGTCGCTGCGGTATTCAGTGCCGTCAGCCAGTCGCACGCCAACTGCCTGGCCATTTTCCACCAGTATCTTGGCGACCCGCGACTTGTAGTGAATCTCGCCGCCCAGGTCAAGGTAACGCCGCTCGATAGCCCGGGCAAACTCCAGGGAGCCGCCCACCGGATAGCCCATTCGTTTCTGCTGTATCAAGGCAAGATTTGTAAGCAAGTGAAGCATTGGACGGGTCGGTGGAAAACCGTTAAGAGGGAAAGCCTGGCGTAGGAAGGGATTCTTGAAGCGTTGGGCAAAGTCCTGGATCGAAATCTTACCCCATTTCTTCGTAAACCTTAAGAAGGGAAACTTGGTAAACATCATCCTAAGCTCGTCAATGGGGCCAAATAAATCAAGTGCTTTTTCTGGAGGTAGGTTCTTAAAGCCAGTGGCAGTACGCGCCGCTTCGATGATCTCATCGATGACGTCCTTATCCTCCGGGGCAAGCTCTTTCATGTGCTGCTCCAGCCAGTCCATGTCGGTGTAGAAAACGAGGACTTTGCCTCCTGCCCCTTCAACCCGCGCCCACTCATCCGGGTAGACCATGGGTCGCCCCTGCACCGCACCCAGTTCCTTCCAGAAACGGTGGAAGTTATCTCCTGGCCCGGCACCCGCTAGGAATTCAAAACAGCCATCAATTGTGTAACCCTTACGTTTCCAGGAAGTGCACAGTCCACCCGGTCTACCTTTGTCCATCTCGAAGATAGAGGTGCGGTAGCCGTTCATCTGGCCGTAGCACCCTGCAGAAAGGCCAGCAATTCCTGCCCCAATGATGATTATTGACTTTTCCATTGGTTTCCCCTTTATTTGGGTAACCCCATCCCCCTGTATCCCCCTTCCCCTCATCAAGGGGAAGGGGGAATGATATTAAAAAGAGGGGCTTCGCGTCTCTTAAACTCCCATTATTGGCTCAGGTTTCCTTTTCCACTTTCCAAATCTGGCCGCCCGGGGGCAGGACGAATAGGGGTTCGCCACTTAGCTTGGCTTGGAGTGTCCTCTTTAGTTCTGCTATAGGTAGCCTAATCTGGTTCATGGTATCACGCTCTCGGATGGTGGCTTGCTCATCTTCCAGCGATTGAAAATCAACGGTAACACAGAAGGGAGTACCAATCTCATCCTGACGCCGATAGCGGCGACCGATACTCTGGGCATCGTCATAGCTTACCATCCACTGCTGGCGTAGGTCAGCATATATCTGTTTAGCTACTTCAACCAATTTCTCCCGTCTACTTAACGGCAATACGGCTACCTTAATTGGAGCCAGAGTGGGGTGAAGGTGGAGTAGCACCCTTATTTCTCCCTCGGCTGGTTCTTCATCATAGGCATCGCACAGGAAAGCCAAGGCTGAGCGGTCTACCCCTGCCGATGGCTCAATGATATAGGGGATAAAATGTTCTTTAGATTCTTCATCAAAGTAGTCCAGGCTCTTACCGCTAAAACTGGCATGCTGGACCAGGTCAAAATCCCCACGATTAGCAATGCCCTCAAGCTCAGCCCAGCCCATCGGGAAGAGGTAGTCAATGTCATAGCACTCTCGGGCATAGTGTGCCAGTTCCCCTTTAGTGTGCTGGCGCAACCGAAGGTTTTCTTTTTTGATGCCCAACTTTACATACCAGTTGAGGCGCTCCTCAAGCCAGTAGTTAAACCATTCCTCATCGGTTTCTGGCTTAACAAAGAACTCAATTTCCATTTGCTCAAATTCCCGACTGCGGAAGATAAAGTTGCCGGTGGTAATCTCGTTTCGGAAGGCTTTACCGATTTGAGCCATGCCGAAGGGCGGTCTCTTTC
>Ga0209979_1004559_pt1 | contig 11398 bp, 7 predicted proteins | sample AnhtaG_FD_183114 | JGI IMG/M metagenome (GOLD analysis project Ga0209979, IMG submission 183114) | Deep subsurface microbial communities from Anholt, Denmark to uncover new lineages of life (NeLLi) - Anholt_01485 metaG (SPAdes) (version 2) | ecosystem: Environmental > Aquatic > Marine > Oceanic >...
CTGGGCAATACGTTTTGTAAAGCGCAAAAGCAAGCGGAGAGAGCTGGCTCGTTTTCATCATTATAAGCGACATAAGTTATTGGCTCCACTAAGGGTTAAAGAACGAAAATGAAATTAGACAGTAAAATTATGAAGGAGCATGTATATGACCAAAAAAAGAGAAAAACCAAGACATCTCGGCAGGGGGCTTCAGTCGCTATTAAGTCCGATAATATCAGAGCCCACAGAAGCAAAAGAACTATTATCCACTCCGGCGTCGGCCTCTAACTTCCCACCAGACAAAGAGTTACGCGATTCGTTGCAGGAAATAAGCATTGATACTATATCGCCGAATCCTTATCAGGCACGAACTGTATGGAATGAACAGGAATTAGCAGATTTGGCTGAGTCTATCAAGGCTAACGGTGTTATCCAGCCGATTATTGTCCGCCCTGCCGGGTCGCGGTATCAGTTGATTGCCGGAGAACGCCGATTACGAGCTGCTCAATTAGCATCCCTGACAACCATACCCGCTCTGGTTCGCCCCGCAAGCGATAAGCAATTGCTCGAATGGTCATTGGTTGAGAACATACACCGGGCAGATCTCAATCCTATAGAGCGTGCAAAGGCCTATCAGGATTATCTGAGTACCTTCTCTTTGACTCAGGCCCAGGCTGCTGAACGACTTGGCGAAGACCGCTCTGTTGTCGCTAACTACTTGCGGCTACTGGATTTACCGCAAGAAATCAAGCGAATGTTATCTGATGGCCAGCTTACTATGGGCCATGCACGGGCGATACTTGCATTGCCGACAGACGAACTTCGCCGAAAGTTAGCCAATCGAGCATTGGCAGGTAGGCTGAGTGTGCGTGAAGTTGAAAGACTTGTTAGAAGGTATCTTACCGGCACCAGCCAGGCCAAGACGACCATTCGCTCGAAGCCGCCCCACATCCTGGACCTGGAAAGGAAACTAAGCAGCCAGCTCGCCACAAAGGTAAACATTGAGACCAGAAAAAATGGGCAAAGAGGCAGGATAATTATTGAATTTTACTCTCTCGACGAATTCGACAACATTACAGAAAGAATAGGCCTGGCCTGTGGGGAAAGCGAATTAGTGAATTAGAGAATTAGTTGATTAGCTGATTAGTTAACTGGTTGATTAGTGAATGACGGAGCGGAAAAAAACTAAATTTCCGCAATTTTAATATTAGAAATCGGGTAAATTGGTGTATAATTGGAGTATAGTATAGAATGGTCGGGCAGGGCCCTGCCGACAATTTTGTTAAATCCGAATATCGAAATCTGAAATACGAAAAAATTTAAAACTCAAATGCTCAAATTTTCAAAACCTCTTGTTTTGGTAATTAGAATTTCGGTTATTTGACATTGTTTCGTGCTTCGAATTTCGTATTTCGTACTTATTTCGGAGGATATATTATGAAGCGTCTTATTATTTCAATGTCAGTTTTATTTTTGCTCGTATCTTTTAGCCTTGTCCCAACCTTGGCTGAGGAATCCGACACGCCTAAAACTAATTATGTTGCTGAGCTTAATAAGCTGGGAATAGCCGGGCGGCCTGAAAGCGATAACGCAGCACCTTACTATCAAAAGGCAGTAGAACTTTACGTCAAACAGCCCGAGGGCTTAACGGTATCGACAAGGAGCTGGCCAAAAGAGCTGCCTGCACAAGAACAAGCGTTGTTAAGAAAATGGCTGCAAAATAATAGCAGAGCACTTGAGCAACTGCAGCTTGGCAGCCGGAAACCATATTGCTGGTTCAAGCATACAGGGGAGAAACTGCAGATTGATATTCCTCGGTTATGGCCAATGAGACAGTTAGCAAGAGCTCTACTGGCTCGGGCAAGGCTACAGGCAGAAGATGGAAATATAACAAACGCTACTAACGATATAGTTACAGTGTACAAATTTGGAGCACATTTTGCAGATGGGCCGAAATTTTTAGTAGAGAAATTAGTGGGGATTGCTATAAAGAGCTTGTCTATAAGGGCAACGTTTAACATTCTCGATAAAAAAATGGTTAATGCCGATATGATGAAAAGTCTGGAGGATAAATTTAAACAGGTCGTGACAGACTACAGTGAACCGTTTGATATTCGCAGCGAAAAACTTTCTCTGCAAGAACAAGTAGAAACAGACCCCACTTATCGCGGTTTTAAGCCGTATTTAAAAAGCACACTTGAATACTACGATACAATGGCGGCAAAAAACACCTGGCAGTTACACAATGAAAAAACACAATCTATAACCGAGGATAATCCCTTGATAGAAACGGCCGGGTCCGGAATTCCCAGTGTAATAGAGATTGAATCTCGTATCAGAGTGGATGAACAGGCCTTAATTACAACTCTTGCAATCCTGCGATACAATGCTGACAGCGGCGGATATCCTGCGGCGCTCCCGAATCTTATCTCAGCCGGTTATATCAAAGAATTGCCGATAGACCCATTCAGTAATAAGCCTCTTGTCTATAAGCAAACAAGACAGGGCTTTACACTCTACAGTTTCGGGGAGGACTTCGATGATGACGGCGGCCTGCACAGCAAATGGGGCTCTGGCGAAGAAGGCGGCGACCAGGTCTTCTGGCCTCTTGAACAATCGCAAGTGGCAGAAAGGCCGTCGGGTAGGGAAAGGCCCTTCGCTCGGACAGAAAGGCCACAACGCAGAGGCATTACTGATGCAATATCACCGGCCCAGCCATATCTAACCGATGACGATGAAGAGTATGTGCCGGCTCGACCAAGAGCAGGGCAGGAGACGACAAGCAGATCACTGCACCAGGCGGTGGTTGATGGTGATATTGACCAGGTGAACTTACTCCTTTCAAAGGGCGCTGATGTGAATTTGAGGAACAGGATGAGCTGGACACCGCTGCACACGGCGATACAGAACCGCCGGCAGGCGATTGTTGAACTGCTTACCACCAAAGGCGCCGATGTTAATGCAAAGGACAATCGTGGGCAGACGCCTCTGCATGTCGCTGTGAACACCAGCCAAAAAGATGCGGTGGAGCTGCTAATCGCAAAGGGGGCCGATGTCAATGTCATGGGGAGTCGGGGCGATAACGCCCTGTCTTTGGCGAAAAAGATAAGGAATACGGAAATCATTGATTTGCTGCTCAAGCACGGCGCTAAAGAGCCCAGCCCCGAAGACTTAATGGGAGACAGGTATTATGGGGACCAGGGAGGGGTAAGTCCATATCCGGGTTATGAGGAGCAAGGCACAATTCGGCGCGGAACCGGAGTCATCAGGGGTACCAGAACCATTAGCCAATCGCCTGTTCAGGTAGATATACTTGCCGACCCGAACGAAATTAGAGCCAGAATCAAGACGTTCGAAGGCCTTGAGAAGTCATTGGAGGAGGTAGCCGGCAAAAGCCAAAATGAGATGCGTCAATGGCAGCAGAAAAGATATGATAACAGAACATTACTGATAAGAAGTGTGCAAAAGCAATTCGAGGATGAGATTGGTTTCGTGCGAAAGGCCGCTGTTGAAGAAAAAGCGAAAAAGACAACAGAGACAATTGATAGTTTGTTGTCCAGAAGGCAGGAGCGGATCAAAAAGGTCAGCAAAGAGCTCCTGGCGCAGAAAAGAGCGCTCAAGCAAATGCAGCCTACCCGTGGCCGCGGGCGGGCTCGAACTTCCGGCAGAAGCACGAGAGGACGGTCTACACAGAGAGGACAGCCATACGGACCAGATATGACAGACCCCCTTTATGATCGCGGCGACGTTATGCCCGGAACGGACAGGTACCAAAGCGCGAGGGGACCAACTGAGCAGATAGACAGAGAAGCTGAAAACGAGATACGTCAGTGGCTCCAGGCAAGCGCTGAAAACAGAGCGGAGTTGGCCAAGGCGGTGCACGAGCAGATCCGGTTAGAGATTAGTTCCATACGAAATGTTGCTTTTGGAGAAGAAGCGAAAAAGACGACGGCTACAATTGACGGGGTGTTGCTGTACAGGCAGACGCGGTTCGATGAATTTTTCGGAAAAATGGAAGCGGAAAGGCAAGCACTCCAACAGACCCAGGATCCGCGCATCCGCGGCCGTATGGAACAGCAGATTCAGCCCAGAACTCGGGGCCGGCGACGCTGAAAAGGATGACAAAGCGATTAGCTTCAAAAGTCGCGATAGTAACAGGGGCCAGCAGAGGGATCGGCAGAGCCATTAGCGTTGCATTGGCGCAAGAGGCCGCAATGGTCGTCTTAGCTGCACGCTCAATCCGGAAATTGCAGGAAACCGCTGACAAAGTGACAGAGGCCGGCGGGAAAGCGGAAATTGTCGTTACCGAGCTTACCGAAGAAGAATCCATCAAGAACCTCGTCAAAACGACCGGCGAAAAATTTAACCGACTGGACATCCTCGTCAATAACGCAGGCGTTACTCACTCATCAAGGTTAGAACAGACCACAACCGAAGACTGGGAATGCTGTATGCAGATAAATGCCCGTGCACCGTTTATCCTTTGCAGAGAAGCTCTGGGGCTGTTAAGAAAATCCCAAGCGGGATACATTATCAACATCGCATCAGTCGTAGGTGTCAAAGGTTATCCGCTTCAAAGTGCCTATACGTCCTCCAAGCATGCCCTGCGTGGGATGACAATATCATTAGCGGAGGAACTCAAAGGCTCAAATATCCGTGTGCATCTGCTGTGTCCCGGCGGCGTGGATACCGAGCTGGTGCAGAAAGTTCGGCCGGATATAAAAAAAGATGAGCTTATGCAGCCGGAAGAAATCGCCGAACTGGTCCTCTATCTTGTTACACATAAAGGCAATGCCGTTATAGATGAGCTGCACATTCGAAGAGCAACCTCAACGCCGTGGTTCTAAAGGATATCAGGTCATCAGGAAACCAAGATGCAGGATATTAGAAAATCAGGACATCAGGAGAAACTATTCTGTTTTTAGTTAGTATCTGTTGCGGAAAACGAAAATCGACGATGTCACCCCTGCGAAAGCAGGGATCCAGAGCGAAAAACTGGATTCCCGCTTTCGCGGGAATGACAAATACTGTTTTCGCAACAAGAACTGGTTAAACTAACCTGATAACCAGCCAAATTTGAAAGGGACTTATGCGAGCGGTGATTCAGCGAGTTTTGCAGGCCGAGGTTAAAGTCAACAACCAGCAAGTCGGCAAAATCGAAAAGGGGCTGCTGGTTTATCTTGGCGTCGGCAAAGAAGACACTGTGAAGGACGCCCAGTTTATGGCTGACAAGCTGGTGAACCTGCGTATCTTTGCGGACGAGGCCGGCAAGATGAATCGAAGCGTCCTTGACGTCAGCGGTGCGATTTTGTTAGTGAGCAATTTTACTCTTCACGGCGATTGCCGAAAGGGACGTCGTCCCGGCTTTGATGCCGCCGCCGAGCCGAAATCGGCACAGCAGTTTTACGAAAAAGTAATCGACCTGATTGCCGAACAGGGCATAGCCGTTGAAAAGGGCGCTTTTGGCGAATATATGCACGTAAGCAGCATAAACGACGGTCCCGTAACCTTTCTGCTCGACAGCAGCAGATTATTCTAAACCAAAAAATCCAGAGTTTACACCTCGTTTGAGAAGGACACAGAACAAAAGACCAAAGACAAGTAACAAAAGGCTGGTGAAAGAACCAAGCCCGGAATGCGATTAATAATTTAAGTGTTCTTTGCTGCGTTATTTTTTGATTCTTACAGGCACTTTAGCTTTTTTTCTTCCGAGGATTTCGTCGGCTTCTTCCCACGTTTCGGGCGGCCATTGCCCGGCTGACTGTAATTGCTTTAGATGGTCCAGCTCCTTGATGCTGATTATGGTTCTGCACTTTGGGAACCTGCCGCAGCCTAAGAAGGGTCCTTTCTTGCTTTGCCTGATTACCAGCTCACCGTCTTTGCATTTGTAGCACTTTATTCCGGTGGGTTCCGGCGGCGGCTTTGGCGGCAGGACGTTGCCCTGCTTGTCCAGTGTGAGGGTTGTCTTGCAGTCCGGATAGCCGCTGCATCCAAGGAATGGGCCGAATCGGCCGTTTTTATGCACCATCGGCTTACCGCAGAGAGGGCATTTATGCTCGCTTACCTTTTCTTCGAGCATCCTGCCTTCTTTGTCGCAGGGACAGGCAAATTTACATTCCGGATACGTCGAACAACTAAGAAACTTACCATTTTTGCCGAATCTGTAAACGAGCTGTTGGCCGCACTTCGGGCATTTATATTCACTGGGAGTAACTTCGGCTTTGGCGTGTTTCATTTGGGCTTGCGCCGTATCGAGACTTTGCTTAAACGGACTGTAGAAGTCGTTCAAAACACCAAGCCAATCCGCATGATGTTCTTCAATCTTATCAAGCTGCTCTTCCATATAGCGTGTAAAGGCGATGTCCATTATCTTTGGGAAGTACTCGTTAAGTTTGTCCGTAACGACCTCACCGATATCGGTGGCAAAGAATTTTTTGTCCGTTTTCTCGACGTAGCCTCGGTCTTGTATGGTGCTTATTATCGCGGCGTATGTGCTTGGTCTACCGACGCCTTCTTTTTCGAGTGCCTTTACCAGGGACGCTTCGGTATATCGAGGCGGTGGTTTTGTGAAATGCTGCTCAGCCTTTATATCAACCGCCTCTACTTTTTGGCCTGTTTCCATTGTTGGCAATTGCTGTTCGTTTGAGCTGGTCAGCCAGATTTTTGTAAAGCCGTCAAAGAGCAGTATTCGCCCTGTGCTTTTATACCAACATTGGCCCAGTGACGTCTGGGCTGCGATATTCAGATTTGTTACATTCCATTTTGCCGGATTCATCTGGCATGCTACAAAGCGGCGCCACACTAAGTCATAGAGTTTAAACTGCTGGTCAGTAAGGAACGGCTTTAAATCGTGGGGTGTAAGGTCAACATCGGTTGGACGTATGGCTTCATGTGCCTGCTGGGCGGACTTTTTGGAGGCATAAATCTTCGGTTTGGCAGGAAGGTAGTCCTGGCCGAGGTGCATACTTATATAATTTCGTACTTCTTTGATAGCTTCCTCCGACAGATGCGTGCTGTCCGTTCTCATATATGTAATAAGGCCCAGAGAACCCATCGAGCCTAAGTCAATGCCTTCGTACAACTGCTGGGCTACGACCATAGTCTTTTTCGTGGTAAAGCCCAAGCGATTTGCCGCCGCCTGCTGTATTGTCGAGGTTATAAAAGGAGCCGAAGGGTGCGAAAAGGTCTCCTTCTTTTCTATATCCGCTATCTTAAACTCCGCCTCCTTTAGCGCATTAAAAATCCGCTCGGCCTCCTCTTTTGTGGATGCCTCGAACTTTTCATCGCCGATTTTGTCTAATTCAGCTTTTAAAGCGTTATGTTCTGTGAGCCATCTGTTTTGTTCTTCGACGGTGGGGGGCTTGTCGTTTTCTGTTTTTGGAGTAATGAAATCGAGCCACTCTTGGTAATAGTCGGCCTGGAGGTCGGTGGTGAAAACAGCAGGAATGAGCCAGTATTCTTTGGGTTTGAATTGACGAATTTCTCTTTCTTTCTCGACGACCATTTTGACGGCGACGGACTGGACGCGACCGGCTGACAAACCCCGGGCAATTTTCTTCCACAGTAGCGGGCTTATCTGATAGCCGACAATCCTGTCGAGGATTCGCCTGGCCTGTTGAGCCATAACCTTGTCCATATTGAGCTTGCCCGGGTCGGCAAAGGCACGCTGTATGGTCGATTGAGTTATGGCGTTGAAGATTACGCGGTAGGTTTTTTCTTCGGGTATGCCAAGAATTTGCGCAAGGTGCCAGGCGATTGCCTCACCCTCACGGTCAAGGTCGGTGGCCAGAAACAGCTTGTCGCATTTCTTTGCTGCTGCCTTTAACGATATTACAGTGCGTTTCTTGCCGGGCATTACCTCATAAGTCGGCTCGAAATTATTTTCTATATCAACGTTGAGACCCTTTGAAGGCAAATCCCGCACATGTCCCATTGAGGCCTTCACCTCGAAGTCAGGGCCGAGGTACCTGTTTATGGTCTTTGCCTTGGCAGGCGATTCGACAATTACCAAAGATTTTTTAGATAAGCTCGATTTTGCCATAATAAATAATCGTTTTAATGGTGGGGCAAGCCCCACCCTACTCACTAAACACGAATCAGTTATCGGCTATTTTCACAACAATATTTAAAAAAGGACAAATATAGATGGATTGTAGAAATGTCAAGACAGAAATCAGAGAATTAGAGATTAGCGAATTAGTGAATTAGTGAATCGGAGATGCTCGATGCTCGTGACTCGTGAAGCAGAGGACAGAAGTCAGAAGAATGTGGGATGGGCTTTAGCCCATGCTGGGTTTTATCTAATTTTTTCGTCCGGCAGTTCCGTTTTTATCCCTAAATATAGCGGCATTTTGTCCGGCAGTGCCCCTGTCTGGGCCATCAGTCGGAGAAGTTCAGCCTTTAGCTCAGAGACTTTAGGAGCATATTTTGGGTCGTCTATCAGATTTTTGGTTTCGAGTGGGTCATTTTTCAGATTGTACAGTTCCGCTTTGTACCGGTCCGGTTTGTCATCACCATTTGGATAGTGGACATATTTCCATTCATCCGTTCTTACCCCACGAACGTTGGGTGTGTAAGGAAATTGCTTTTCATAGTTATACGAGTAATACAGTGACTTCCGCCAGTCGCTTGTATGGCCGGCGAGCAGGTTCTTCCATGACCTGCCGTGGATGTTCTTAAGTGGTTCGGCGCCGCAGATATCGAGAATGCTGGGTGCCAGGTCAACGTTCATCACCATTTTGTTGATGACTGTACCCGGGCGAATAAGCTTAGGGTATCTGACTAACAACGGCACTCGGATGCTTGGTTCGTGCATTGTTCGCTTGTCGGTCATCCCGTGTTCGCCCAAAAAGAAGCCGTTGTCGCTGGTGAAAACGAGCACGGTATTATCCAACCGGCCAAGCTCTTTGAGTGTCTTGTAAATCCTGCCGACGCTGTCATCTACCGACTTAATCGTAGCTGTATAGGCCCGGACAAACTCGGCAAATTTCAGCACACTTTCAGCGCTGGTGTCGGGGAAGTCTTTACGAAATCCGAATATTGGGCCGTATATGCCGTGCCAGGTGTTCAGTCGCTCCTTGACCCATTTTGGTTTGCCTTCAAGGTTAAACGCCGTCCGGGGGTAGCGAATTTCCACATCATCGTAGATGTTCTCGTATTTCTTCTCGGGCGTAAATGGTGTGTGTGGTGCCTTATGTCCCATTATCAACAGAAACGGCCTGTTGTGCTCCTGCTTGAGCCAATCGACCGCCATATCGGTTACCCGATGAGTGTAGTAACCCTTTTTGACCATTCGTGTTCCGTTAACGTTGAAAGTTGTGTCGTAGTATTTGCCCTGTCCTTTGTGAGCAATCCAATAGTCGAAGCCCGGGCGGCGCTCGTCACTTTGTTCGCCCATGTGCCACTTGCCTATGTAGGCTGTCTCGTAACCGCTTTGTTGTAAACGTATCGGATAGCTCGGCAAGTCGGCGGGATAATCAGTAAAGTTGTTTGTTACATTGTGGGCATGAGCATAAAAGCCCGACAAAAACGACGCCCGACTCGGTGAGCAAAGCGATGTGGTAACAAACATATTGGCAAAGCGTGCGCCTTCTTTGGCGATGCGGTCCATGTTCGGCGTTTTCAGAAACGGATGCCCTTCGCAGCTCATGCAGTCCCATCGCTGGTCATCTGTCATTATGACCACTACATTGGGCCTGCTGGTACTATTGGTAACGCGGTTTTTTTCCTGATTGGCCTGATTACATCCCCGGCCCAAAGTTAGTGACGTAGCCGCCACAACAGAATTCTTCAGGAAACTTCTGCGATTTATGCTGTTCATAATATGTCCTCTTTCTTGATTCTCGATACTTGATACTCGATTCTCGTTGAGTATCGAAATTTATCCCGGCGTTTCACTCACTACTCATTAATTAGTATTTGTTGCAGAAAACAAAAACAGACGATGTCACCCCTGCGAAAGCAGGGGTCCAGAGCGAAAAAGCTGGATTCCCGCTTCCGTGGGAATGACAAATACTATTTCCGCAACAGGAACTAATTAACCAATTAACTTATCCTTCAACTGCTAAGGTGCTTCTCAAGCAGAGGTTTTAATTTTCTGATTGCATTGCCGCGATGCGAGATTGCATTTTTTTCTTCACTGGTTAATTGAGCTACGGTTTTGTTCAAGTGCGGCACAAAAAAAATCGGGTCGTAACCAAAACCATTTTTTCCGATTTCTTTGTTGATTATAAGACCTTCCAGTGTTCCCTCAGTCTCTATTAAAATTTGTTCAGGGCTTGCCAGACACAGACAGCAAAAAAATCTTGCCGTTCTTTTTTCTTGAGTGACGTCCCTGAGAAGTTCCAGTACCTTTGCAATATTTTGATGGTCGATTAGGTTTCTGTCCCGACTCTTTGTTCCGGAGAATCGCGCAGATTTCACGCCCGGCGCTCCGTCGAGTGCATCAACCACCAGGCCTGAATCGTCGGCGATTGTCCAAAGACCGGCTGCCTTGGCATAACCGAGAGCTTTTTTGCGAGCGTTCTGGGCAAAAGTTGAACCGTCCTCCTTGATTTCAGCGATGTTACCGAAATCCGACAGGCTGAGCCACTCAACGTCGGCATCGAGCATAGCTCTTAGCTCGGCAATCTTGCCGGGATTGGTACTGGCAACAAGAATTCTTTTGTCTTTACAAAACATAGGTTTTAAACGAAGACCGAAACTCTTAAAAAACAGCTTGGATTCCAAAATGATATTAAGTACATTAACGACCAGATGAGTATGTGCATAATTTTGGTAGACCAAATTTTTCTCGCCACTTTTTTTCTATGTATTCTAGAAATAAGAATTCCAGCCCAGTTATGAAATAAGCTTTGAAAACGAAGCTTTTGTGTTTTTTGTCAAAAATATTAATACCATTTCTGAAATAATACATTTTCTGATTACTGTTTTTGATAAAAGCTTTTTCCTCTTTGGATAAGTATAATCTGAAAATCAATCTCTTTTCTCTAATAGGTGTACATTTATACCGGCTTCCTCTATCATCCAGAATGCAATCAACATAAGGTACTTTCCCGCTTTGAGATAGCACCTTTTTTCTATGAGAACGAGACTTGACAGGATAAATATCCATGCTTATTCCCGACCAACCGGCTTCTTGTTTCCCAAGTAAATGATGTTTTACTCTGTTTCTAACATTATCTTTTGCTATACCGTTATAAATAATCTCTCCGACTTTCACTTTGGCAGGGATTCTATTTTTATGAAACCTATGGTTTACAGGTTCGTTAGTCCAAATCCAATAGCACCCACCCATTCCAGGAATTCTATCAAAGTCTTTTTCCTCTCTAAGTATGACGGAATCAACTTTATAAAGGTTTTTGGTAGGTACTTTGATTTTGGCTTTTTTGAACTTTTCTTCTTCTTTTTTCCAAATATC
>Ga0209979_1004561_pt1 | contig 11396 bp, 9 predicted proteins | sample AnhtaG_FD_183114 | JGI IMG/M metagenome (GOLD analysis project Ga0209979, IMG submission 183114) | Deep subsurface microbial communities from Anholt, Denmark to uncover new lineages of life (NeLLi) - Anholt_01485 metaG (SPAdes) (version 2) | ecosystem: Environmental > Aquatic > Marine > Oceanic >...
CGTTAAAATAGGAAGAGTAGTTTCTATTAATATAAGTGAACATAAGGGTATTTCTAAAAAACCTGTTAATTCCTGCTTAATCAACTCTTTTGGTTTAGAGGGAGATGCCCATTCAGGTAAGTGGCGTCGGCAGGTGAGTCTTCTGTCTCAGGAAAGCATTAATAAGATAAGTAAAAAAGGCTTAAATGTAAATAGTGGGTCTTTTGCTGAGAATATAACAACAGAGGGAATTAACTTACTAATAATTCCTATTGGAAGTATATTAAAAATTGGGGATGAGGTTATTCTAGAAGTTACACAAAAGGGAAAAATCTGTCCTAAACCATGTTCAATTTTTTACAAAATTGGTAATTGCATTATGCCCAGAGAGGGGGTGTTTGCAAAAGCTATAAAACAGGGAGAAGTTAAAGTAGGAGACACAATTATAGTAGAAGAAAAAATTGATTAAGAAAAAAATTGTGTAAATAGAATTTGTAAAAAAATTAGCAATATATGAGAAAAAGGTTAATTATAGAATGTTGGAAATAAGTTCAGTAATATTAGCTGGTGGAGAGAGTAGAAGATTTAGAAAAAATAAAGCCTTCCTTAAGATAGGAAATAAAATTTTAATAGAACAGATTGTTAAGAAGATGAGGAAGCTCAGTGATGAGGTTATAATTGTCACAAATACTCCCCAAAAATTTAATTATTTAAATGTAAGAATAATAAAGGATATAATTCCTAATAAAGGATCACTGGGCGGAATTTACTCAGGCCTCTTTTTTGCAAAAAACTATACTGCATTAGTTGTTGCTTGTGATATGCCTTTCCTAAATATACCTCTCCTTAAATACATTATTTCTTATTCTCAAGATTACGATATTGTAATACCAAAGATTGACAATTTTTTTGAAACACTTCATGCAACTTATTCAAAAAAATGCTTACAACCTATAAAAAAATTAATAGATGCAAACAATCTAAAAATTATTGATTTCTTTCCAGAAGTAAATGTAAAATTTGTTGGTAAAAAAGGGATCGAAAAATTTGACCCCGATTTTATATCTATGTTTAATATAAATAATTTAGAGGATCTTGAAATAGCATCTAAAGAAGTTATGTATTTAAATAATTTTTAATTTGAATACTTTTAAAATTAAATAATACAATTAATAATAAAAAGTTAGTAATAAAAATTGATTTAAAAATGTTTTAATTTCTTGTTTGAAACAATAGGATTTTATATGGAAGTTGATAATCTAAAAATGGAAAAAATCTATAGAATAATAGATGAGATGAACAATAAAAATGAGGGGTTAATTCCTATTTTACAAAAATCACAGGATAAATTAGGTTATTTACCAGTTGATGTTTTAAAGACAATTTCTGAGAAAATGAATCTTCCGTATCACCAGGTATTTGGGGTAGCAACATTCTATTCACAATTTCGCTTGAAACCACAGGGTGAAATAATTATACATTTGTGTGATGGTACAGCTTGTCATGTAAGAGGATCTAAAAGAATTAGAGAAGCAATTGAAAGAGAATATGAAATAAAAAAGGGTGAAACCACAACAGATGGAAAATTTACACTTGAAATAGTAAGATGTGTTGGATGTTGTAGTTTGGCCCCTGTTGTTGTAGTTGGCGAAGATACTTATGGTCGAATGGATTCAAAAAAAGTATCTAAAATATTAAAGAAACATAAAGAATGATATGAAAATATTAAAAGCAATATGAAAATAAGAAATTACAAGGATTTGGAAAAAACAAGAAAAGAAGGTCTTTCATCTTTGTACCCAACAAAGCCAAAGATTGTGGTCGGGATAGCTTCTTGTGGATTAGCAGCTGGCGCAGGAGAAACCTACAAAACCATTTCTAAAGAAATTTCAGATAAAGAATTAGATGTAATATTAACAAGGACAGGCTGTTTGGGATTTTGCCAGATGGAGCCATTAGTAGAGATATTGGAACCAGGTAAACCAAAAATAATTTATAAGAAACTTACACCTAACAAAGTAAAGAAATTGATTGATTCATTTATTACAGGAAAAATTGAGCATGATATTATTTTAGCGAGAGTGGATGAGGAAGAAATTCCGATAGAAGAAACCGTAAAGAAGCTTTATTCAAGTGAGACAAGTGATAAAACAGATGAAGAAATAAATTATGAGTTAAATGATGAAGTAAATAATGAAATAAAAAAAATACCACTATATAAGGATCTACCATTTTTTAAAAAACAAATAAAGATTGCACTTAGAAATTGTGGATTCATAAATCCTGAAGATATAAAAGAATATATAGCAAGAGGAGGATACTTTTCATTATACAAAGTCCTGAATGAGTTCTCTCAAGATGAAGTAATTGAGGAAGTAAAAATATCTAAATTAAGAGGAAGAGGAGGAGCAGGATTTCCAACTGGTCTGAAATGGGAATTTACTAAAAAAGCGAAAGGTGAACCTAAATATATAGTATGCAATGCTGATGAGGGTGACCCCGGAGCATTTATGGATAGAGGCTTAATTGAAGGAGACCCACATAGCCTTTTAGAAGGGATGTTAATTGCTGGATATGCAATAGGGGCAAAAGAAGGTTATATATATTGTCGTGCAGAGTATCCATTAGCACTTCACAGACTAAGAATTGCCATAAAGCAAGCAAAAGAATTAGGATTAATCGGAAAGAATATATTCGGATCAAACTTTAGCTTTGATATAAAAATAAAACAAGGTGCAGGAGCTTTTGTCTGTGGTGAAGAAACAGCTCTTTTAGCATCAATTGAAGGAAAAAGAGGCGAGCCGAGACCTAGACCACCATTCCCAGCAAATTCAGGACTATGGGGTAAACCAACAAATATTAATAATGTTAAAAGTTATTCATATATTCCACAGATTATTCTTAATGGCTCAGACTGGTTCGCTTCCATAGGGACTGAGAGAAGCAAAGGAACTATGGTTTTTGCTTTAACAGGCAAGGTTGTATCAACAGGACTTGTTGAAGTGCCAATTGGCATGAGTATCAGAAAGCTTGTATTTGATATTGGTGGTGGTGTTTTACCAGGAAAGAAGTTTAAAGCCATTCAAATAGGTGGACCATTAGGAGGTTGTTTACCTGGTGAGAAATTAGATACTACAATAGATTATGAACCAATCACAGAAGCAGGTGCAATAATGGGTTCAGGAGGGGTGATAGTGGTTGATGATGACACATGTATGGTTGAATTTACTAAATTCTTTATACAATTTGCGAGTGATGAGGGCTGTGGTCAATGTGTTCCTTGTAGAATAGGTGGAGAAAGAATGTTAGAGATACTAACCAGGATAACAGAAGGTAAAGGTGAATTAGAGGATTTGGATAAACTGGAGAAACTGGCAAGGGTTATGAACCAGGGTTCACTATGTGCATTAGGACAACTAACTCCAAATCCAGTTATATCAACTCTAAGATATTTTAGGGATGAATATATTAAACACATTGTTGATAAGAAGTGTCCAGCTGGAGAATGTGAAGCTTTAATTAAACTTTTTATAAATGAGGAAAAATGCACAGGTTGTGGGGTTTGTATAAAAAGCTGTCCTCAAAATGCAATAACTGGGAAAAAGAAGAAGCCTCACAAAATTGATCAGGGAATTTGCATAAAATGTGGTATTTGTAAAGATGTTTGTAAATTTGATGCCATTTATGTAGTATAAAAATTTAAAAATTGGAAAATAATATATGTCTGAAATAAATATTATTATAGAGGGACGCTCTATAAGAACTGAAAAGCAATTAACAATTTTAGATGTTGCTAAAAAAGAAGGGATATATATACCAACCCTATGTTATCATCCAGCTCTCACCCCGCAATCTGCTTGTAGAGTTTGTTTGGTGGAAATAGAGAGAGAAAAAGTTTTACAACCAGCCTGTTCATTTAAGGTGAGAGAAAACATGGTAATACATACAAATACTCCTAAAGTCATAGAAGCAAGAAGAGTATCGCTTGATTTGATAATCTCAAACCATCCATTAGATTGTATGACTTGTGACATTGCTGGGAACTGTGAATTACAGGATTTAGCTTATGAATTTGGTATAAAGGAAAGTGAGTTTAAGGGTAGAAGCATAGAATACAACATTGATGAAACAAACCCATTTATCATAAGAGATTTCAATAAATGTATATTATGCAGACGTTGCATTAGAGTCTGTGAGGAAATTCAAAATAGAAGAGTTCTTGGTGTAACAAATAGAGGTTTTAATACAAAGATTATTGCAGATTTTGACTTACCACTTCAGGATTCTACCTGTGAATTCTGTGGTCAGTGTGTTGCTGTTTGTCCAGTAGGAGCCTTAACTCCTAAAATTGCCACTGGTGAGGGAAGAGAGTGGGAATTTAAAAAAATTAATACAGTTTGTCCTTATTGCGGAGTTGGTTGTAGATTTGATCTAAACATTAAAGATGAAAAAATTGTAAAGGTTACTTCTAATCCTGATAATTCTGTAAATGAAATAGCTCTTTGCGTGAAGGGTAGATTTGGATTTGATTTTGTAAACCATCCAGATAGACTAAAGTCTCCACTTATAAAAAGAAATGGCAGATTTGAAGAAGCAAGTTGGGATAAAGCATTAGACTATGTTGCAAATAAATTTATAGAGATTAGAAAAATAGAGGGTTCTGATGCTTTTGCTGTTCTTTCCTCTGCTAAATGTACAAATGAGGAGAACTATCTCTTACAGAAATTTACAAGAGCTGTTTTAGGAACTAATAATATTGATCATTGTGCTCGTCTTTGTCATGCTCCGACTGTTACAGGTCTGGCAACAGCATTTGGAAGTGGGGCTATGACAAACTCCATTGAAGATATTACATCTAAAGCAAAAGCTTATTTTGTTATTGGTTCTAATACTACAGAACAGCACCCGGTTATAGGAATAAAGATAAGAAAGGCAGTTAGAGAAGGTGCTAAATTAATTGTAGCTGACCCAAGGGAAGTTGATATTGCAAAGATAGCTAAGATTCATTTAAAGCATAGACCAGGAACTGATATAGCTCTTTTAAATAGTCTTATGAATGTAATAATTGATGAGGAGCTTTGGGATAAAGAGTTTGTTGAGAAAAGAACAGAAGGATTTGAAGAACTAAAAGAAACAGTTTCTGAATATAGTCCACAGAAAGTAGAAAAAATAACAGGAGTACCAGCTAAAGATATTATTAAATCTGCAATGATATTGGCTAATAACAAACCCACATCTTTGATATATGCGATGGGGATAACTCAACATATTTGCGGTCATCTCAATGTTCTTTCCTGTGCCAATCTACAAATGTTATTGGGAAATATGGGAATACCTGGTGGTGGGGTTAATCCACTGAGAGGTCAGAACAACGTTCAAGGTGCATGCGATATGGGTGCTTTACCCAATGTATATCCAGGATATCAAAGTGTTACAAGTAAAGACAATCAAAGTAAATTTGAACATTTTTGGAATGTAGAACTTAAAAAAGAGCCCGGTCTTACAGTTGTCGAGATGATGAACGAAGCAGGAAAAGGAAATATAAAAGCTATGTACATAATGGGTGAGAATCCAATGGTAAGCGACCCAGATGTAAATCATGTAAGAAAATGTTTGGAAAGCTTAGAAATTTTAGTAGTTCAGGATATATTTTTAAGTGAAACAGCAAAATTAGCTGATGTTGTACTACCAGGTGTATCTTTTGCTGAGAAAGATGGAACCTATACTAATACAGAGAGAAGAGTTCAATTATTAAACAAAGCTATTAAACCAATTGGTAATAGTAAACCTGACTGGAAGATAATCTGTGAATTATCTACTAAACTGGGTTATCCAATGAAACATAACTCTACAAAAGAGATAATGGATGAAATGGCATCAGTTACCCCAATATATGGTGGAATATCACATGAGAGATTAGATGCGAACGGAATTCAGTGGCCATGTCCAGATAAAGAACATCCAGGTACAGCAATTTTACATGTTAGAAAATTTTCAAGGGGATTGGGAAGATTTACTGCCGTAGATCATCTTCCACCGGAGGAATTACCAGATAAAGAATATCCATTTGTACTAACAACCGGAAGAGTGATTTATCATTGGCATACAGGGGAAATGACAAGAAGGTCAAAAGGACTGAGCACAATATATCCGGAAAATGTTGTGGAGATAAATCCAGAAGATGCAATGAAGTTAAATATTAAAGATAGAGAGATAGTAAGAGTTATATCAAGAAGAGGTGAGATTGAAATAAAAGCAAATATAACAGAGAGGACACAACCTGGAGTCTTATTTATTACGTTTCACTTCGCTGAGTCAAATGCAAACATACTTACAATAAGCGCATTAGATGAAGTCTCAAAAATTCCCGAATTAAAGGTTTGTGCAGTAAAAATAGAGAAATTGTAATAGTGCACTGGATCAAATATCAAAAATTCCTTAATTTAAAGCATATGATGTAAAAATAAAGAAAGGTTAAAATTAGGTTTTTAAGGAAAAAATTTCATGTTTTTAATGTGAAAATTATGAGCTCAGTAATGGTAAGTAAAACATAAAAGTGATTTTTTAAGAATAATGTTATTAGGAATGTTATCTTTTGTTTATTTATATGAGTTTAATTCTTTATTAGTCATTGCACACATAATTTTTAGTTTGTTAATTGCTCGTGTCTTCAAAATCTAATTTATTATTTAATATAGCTTTAGCGATATTGAAATCTTTTTCTTTTACTAATATTTTTACCTCACCCAAACCATTAGCAGTTAAACCAAAAATTTCTGAAATAGCCTCATATTTTAACTGAACCTCAATTCCTTCAGATTCAAGTTTACTTTTTATAATATTTGCTTTAGGCAAACCATTTGTTATATGAACTATCTTCCAATTTTTATACATAAATTAATACTCTCTTTATATCTCTTTAATTACTATTTTTATTTATTGATTTCAATTATTTTAATTACTGAATTAACAAGATTTTCAATTGATAATCCCTGAATTTCAAAAAGGTCTTCTGGATTACCTGATAATCCATAGCTGCTTATACCCATTTTTTTAAATCTCACTCTTTTTCCAGATCGAGCAATGTAATCTGCTACGATATTACCAAGACCTGTTTGAACATTGTGATCTTCATATGTAACTATTAGTCCTATATCAATACAATCATCAATAGCCTTCTCATCAAGTTTAGTTGGACAGGAAACATTTAATACTCTGACTATATACCCCTTGTTTTTTAATATTTCCCAGGCTTTAATGGCGCGATGAAGCATAAATCCCATGGATATTATAGTTGCTTTATCCCCATCTCTTATTAAGTCTGCTTTTCCATATTCAAATTTATAATCATCAGCAAAATATGGAATTTTATCATCTTTTAATATAACTGGAACTTTGCTTCTCCCCATTGCAATTAAAAAATTTCCAGATTTTTTTGAAATATATCTAATTACTCTGTCTGTCTGATTAGGGTCAGCAGGAATAATTATATTAAAATTGTGAAGATTTCTCATTACACCGATGTAATCAATACACTGATGAGTTTTTCCATCTTCACCAATATTTAAACCACAATGTGTAGTAACTAATTTTAAGTTCGTTTGATTTATATCGTTTAGTCTATGTTGATTGTATGTTTCATCTATTCCAAAAACTCCAAAATCTGCAAAGAATGTAAGAACATTCTGTGTTGATAATGCTCCTGCAATAGTAGCAGTGTTATGTTCCTGGATACCTCCCTCGAAAAAGTTATTTGGGCATATTGATGCAAATTTATCAGTTTTAACTGAAGTTGCAAGGTCACAATCAAAAACAGCAATTGGTGAAATAGGGGATTTATTAAAGTTAGAAGAATTTTCATAAATAAGAGATTTTTTGCAGTTTAATTCTGCAAAGTTTTTTAAAACATTTCCAAAAGCAGTTCTATTGTCAAGCTCATCATCTTTATAATATGTTTGCGGTGTTCCAAAATTGATATCTATTTTATAAGTTCTTTTTAATTCCTTTTCTATTTTTTTATCTCTTTCTTTGAGTGATATATCTCCCTTTCCTTTTGTAGGGGTTATTTGTTGACGTAATTTGCAATATTTACCTAGATCATCGTCAATATTAAGCTCAGTTATAGCTTTCTTGTATTGTTCAATTGATAGAGCCTTCCCATGAAATTGCTCATCATCTTCCATAAAGGAAACACCCTTTCCCATTTTTGTATAAGCAAAAATTGCCACAGGAGTGTCTTTTATATTAACAGATTGTTTTAAAGCTTCATATATCTGGTTATGGTCATGGCCATTAATCTCTAAAACCTTCCAACCATCAGAAATATAGTTACCTTTTATGTTCTGGGGCATAACATCAGTTATTTTTCCACTTATCTGCAGACCGTTATAGTCAATAATTACTGTAAGTTCATTAAGGTTATATTTTTTAGCGAATCTTCTTGCTTCAGAGACCTGACCTTTTTGCTGCTCACCATCACTCATAACAACAAATGTGTGAAAATCCTTATTTAACAGTTTCCCTGCAAGTGCAAACCCACACCCAGCGGAAAGTCCCTGTCCTAAATTACCACTACTCCACTCAACACCAGGAACCTTCCAGTCAACATGACCATCAAATATGCTACCAGCTTTTCTAAAACCACTTACTGCATCATCAATATTAAAGAAACCAAGTCTGCCAAGTGCTGAATAGACTCCAGGAGATGTATGACCATGACTAATAATGATTCGATCACGATCAGGATCATCTGGATGCACAGGATCAACATTTGCAAATGAGTATAAAACAAGATATATATCTATAGACGACATGGAACCACCCGGATGACCGCATTTTGCAAGAGTAGTCATCTTTAATATATCCCCCCTTGCCAATCTTGAAAGCTCTTTTATTTTAGTAATTTGTTCCTTTGTCAACCCTCGTTTAGTATTAAATATTCCCATTTATTTCTCCAATCTATTAAAAGCTAAAGATTTTTTAGTATATAAATATAAAGACTTTCTGTTAATTATAAAGATTTTATTTATTTTTATAAAGTATTTCTAAAGATATTATAATCCAGTATCGATTTAATGAATCTAAGATAGACTGAGAAAGGAAGGTTTTATGTATAAAAAATGTGGGGGTTTTTTAAATCCCCCCACAATTTAAAGAAAGGAAGTGAAGTAAAAATGAAAAAGCAAGTCTCACTTGTTCAATATTACAATATAATATTTTTAAAAAGGGACTTAAAATTAGTGAAAATCTTAGGTACCAATCTCTATTTATTTTCCTCAGATGTTGTAATTGGAATACTTCCAAGTAATAGGGTTGGGCTGATACCCTCCTCAGTGATGACAATTTTTGTATTGTCCTTTAAAGCAGTCTCAGTCATTTCCATCTGCTTTAATGACTGTGCGTTTCCCTTAAAATATTTCTGTGCAGATTCATTAACCAACCTTATTGCCTTAGCTTTGCCCTCTGCCACCATAATTGCTGCTTCTCGCTCACCCTCAGCTCGCTGAATTATTGCTTTTTTTTGCTGTTCAGCAGCCTCAAATTCACCTGTTGCCAGTAAACGCATAGCTCGTCTTTCTTGCTCAGCAGTTTTTTGCTTGTGCATAGCCTGCTTGATGTCATCTGGTGGGTCAATAAGCATAATCTCAACTTTACTAACTATTAAGCCCCATTCAACAGCAAAGGTGTTAAGAACTGTTTGTAAGTTTTCTGCAATTTTCTCCCTAGCTATTAAACTCTCATCCAATGTAAGATCTCCAAACTCTTGACGTAAATTAGTCATAGCCAATTGGATTATTGCACGTTTCCAATCATCAATGCTATAGAAGGTTCTTTTAATGGACTCCTCGTCTGGATTAGGACGTACCCACATAACACCATCTACATGAATCTCAACATTGTCTTTGGTAATAACTGACTGAGGTGGAATATCCAGGGTATGTTCACGAACATCACGAACGCGAATTATGTGAACAATGGGAATCTGAATTCCTAGACCAGGCTTGACAAATCTGGAATATTTTCCAAAGGTTTCCTGTATACCTCTTTCATAGGGTCGTATTGTATAAATTGCATTTCTAATATGTCTCATAATCTTCTCCTTTCAAATAATAATATTATGAGTTTATTAAATATTTTTTATATTTTAACTATTTTGAATATTTATTATATTATATTTTTTTAACCCGTCAAGTTAATTTATTAACTATATATATAAAGGATAAAAATTTAACATTTTATTTTAATAATTATTTATAACATTATAATATTGTAAAAAATTTGATAGATAATTGACTTGACAAAATATAAAAGAATTATTAAAATAAAGTTAGGCTAATATAACTTTATTATAATATTCAAACTATTAATATTATATTAAGAGTTATTATTAAAAGATAAGAATAGGTAAATAAAAAAAGAGGGAGGCCATGAAGAGAACAAATAAGTTATCAGCATCATTAGAAGACTATTTAAAAACAATAAAAATTTTGTGTGATGAGAAAGGCTTCGCAAGGGTAAAAGATATAAGCATTATGGTGAATGTGGAGATGCCAAGTGTGACATCAGCATTAAAAAGCTTGAAAGAAAAAGGATTAATATTATATGAAAAATATGGCTATATTAAATTAACACCCGGTGGAAAAAAGGTTTCAGAAAGAATATACAATTGTCATGAAAAAATCAAGGATTTTCTTGAAAAGATTTTAAATATCGATTCTAAAACAGCTGAAGAGGAAGCATGCAAAGTTGAACATGTAATCAAGCCCCATACTTTTAATAGAATAGCATCATTTTTAAACTTTTTAGATGATTACCCAGAAATAGGTAATAGCATATTAGAAAGTTTTAATTTATATCTTGAAATTGAATCTAAATCTAAAAAATAAAATTTTAAGATAAAAATTTATAGATAAAGCAAGGTGATTAAAATAGCTAAAATAATTTCATTAAGTGGATTAAAAACTGGAAAAATTGCAATCATTCATAGATTGAAGGGTGGACATGGTTTTAAATCTCGCCTTTCTGTATTGGGGTTTATACCAGGAACTGAAGTTAGAATGATACAAAACTTTGGTCACGGTCCTATCATAGTTGAAATAAAGGATACGAATATAGCATTGGGTAGAGGTGAGGCTATGAAAGTAATAATAGAGAAAAGTGATAACGATGGTGATGTGGAGGAAAGTGAAAAAGTTGAAAGAGGACACAGATGGAAAAGAAAACGTAGAAACCACAAAAAATAAATTATTAAAAGCAGAAGGGTGTAAAAATGATGAATGATAATTTATTGAGAGAAAAGAAAAGAATTACAGTAGCTCTTACTGGTCAACCCAATGTAGGTAAAAGCACTGTATTCAATATTATGACTGGTCTTCATCAACATGTTGGAAATTGGCCAGGTAAAACTGTGGAAAGAA
>Ga0209979_1004565_pt1 | contig 11384 bp, 9 predicted proteins | sample AnhtaG_FD_183114 | JGI IMG/M metagenome (GOLD analysis project Ga0209979, IMG submission 183114) | Deep subsurface microbial communities from Anholt, Denmark to uncover new lineages of life (NeLLi) - Anholt_01485 metaG (SPAdes) (version 2) | ecosystem: Environmental > Aquatic > Marine > Oceanic >...
GAGGTGATGCGTGAGGCGGTCCACACCTACTACCGCATGATAGGCTGGGACAAGGAGACGGGAGTGCCAACCGTCGAGAAGCTGCAGGAGCTGAGCGTGGGCTGGGCTGCCGAGTATCTACCCGGCTAGAGACACTCAGGCACGGGCACACCGGAACTGGTTGGTGTGAAGGTGCCTGCCAGGCGCATGACGAGCGTTCTTGTGGAGGCAATGCGGGGCGGGGAGACGAGTTCTCGCGGTTCTGCAAGTTCTTTCGGCGGCCGCGGGCGAGCTTGTTGGTCTCCGCCCCGACCGTTGCGGCGCACATCCAGGTGACTAGGCCCTGTGCACCAAGTGAGTTCTTGTCCATCTTGCAGTCTACCCCACGGCCCGCTGGCGTGTCGCCATGCAACCAAGGTCAGTACCCTGAGAACGACGCCGGATGGTTCGCCGCGGTATCAGGGCGACGTCGCGGCCAACCGGCTCAGCTCGCCGCGCAGGTAGTCTACGCTGATCGACACCATCTCCTCCTCAGCCATGTTGTGCCAGATGGGTGCGGTCGTGTCGATCTCGATGCAGAGGAGACCCTCGTATCCAGCCTCACTCAAGAGCCTCAAGATCGCTGGCATGTTCACCGTCCCCTTGCCGATGGGCGTAGAGGGGATGAAACCACCACGCTCTCGCGAGGCGCTGTCGCCGGCGACGTCCTTGATGTGGGTCGCAGCGACATAGGGGGCGAGTTTGCGTGTGGCTTCCACCGCATCCTCGATTCGCTGGGCGTTGCCGGTGTCGAGCGTCACGCGTAGATAGGGCGAGTCGATGAGCTCGATCAGGCGGAGAAGGCCATCTGAGCTCAGATCTCCATGGTTCTCCAGGGCCAAGACCACCCCTTGGTCCGCAGCTGCCCTGACGGCCTCCCGAAGGTGGGGGGCCACGTTGCGGATGAATTGGGGCTCCAGATCAGGAGAGTAGCGGCTGCCTGAGGCCGTGATGCGCATCGTCGATGTCCCCAAGGCCAGAGCGGAGGGGATGTGTTGTTTAAGGTCCTCCAGCGCAGTGGGGTTGGTTCCGCCTTCGAGGCCCGTGGGATGCCCCCAGGCCAGCACACATTCGAGCCCGTAGGCATCGAGCTTTGAGCGTGTTTCGCGGAGAAATCCGGGGTCCAGAGCTGTCATGTAGCACGTCTCCAGCGACACACCGCCGATGCCCAGCTCCCCTGCAAAGTCAATCAGGTCGAAGACCGTCCAGCGTTTGCCCGGATCCTCTTCGAGGCCCTCCCGGATCTCGCCAAAGTAGCGGTGAAAGCTATAGCTGTCGATGCCGACCTTCATCATGCTTCACCTCCAGATATGGGTGGCGGCCTCAGCCTCGCCGGTGCACGTCTCTCTCCTATACTCAGCACCTCTTGACAGTATCGCACGCTCCGCTCCAAGTCCAGACGCTGCTGCACGCGCAGCGCCGCCTGGTACTCGGGCGGAATGTCCTGTCCGCCCTCGGTAGTCAGCCCGGGGCCCATGAAGGGCTGTCCCTTCTTGGCCAGTTTCACAAACCGCGCAAACTCTGAGGCCGGCGTATCAGGATAAGCCTCCCAGAACTCTGGCTCCAGGTAGCTGACCACCGATGGTGGACCACCGGTGATGATCTCCAGAGTGAACGAAGCATCCTTGCATTTCTCTTGGAACTGCCGAGCCCACTCATCGATGCCGATCGTGCCATCGCCCATGGCCACCCACTGCACGGCTGCCCCCCGAGGATGCTCCCAGATGGCAGTATCGCGAACATGGCTGGTGATCACATAGGGCGCCAGGTGCTCCAGGGTCACAAAAGGACTCTCCACAGTCCATATTGGGTTCCCCGAGTCAATACAGGCGCCCACGTACTCGGGCCCGGCCTCCTCGATCAAGGCCCTCAGCTCCCTCCCTTGTAGATCCCCCCCGTGGTCCTCGATGGCGATCTTGATCCCCAGATCCATCGCCAGATCTCGCACCGCCCGGCAGGTCTCTATGGTCCCCTCGATGTGAGTCTTCAGCGGGACCGCGGTTCGCCGGTCCGCGCCTGTCCCCAAGACACAACGCACCAAGGGGGAACCCACCCAATCGGCAACGTGCAGCATCTGCTGCAACTGCTGCGCCGCCGTGCCCCGCTCTTTGGCGAACACCGTAGAGGTAGGGCAGAGGGACAACATGCCCACATTGATCTCGATCTCCAGCTCGTCGGCCCGGGCCTTGACCCGTTTCAGATAGTCCTCCTCCAAGCTCTCAAAGAAAGTCCTCTCCGAGAACTGCACCACGTCAAGTCCTATACTATGGGCATGCTCCAGATGTTCGAAGGCATTCCATCCCTGCGAGCGAAGACTGTAGGTGTCTACGCCGAGTTGCATCGCTTTCCCCCCCTCGTCAGATGCTCTCCGGTACCTCTATCCGCTTCCCCTCCCTGAACGATCTATCGATCGCGTCACCGATCAAGGCTACACGATGCCCATCTTCGAACGTAGCTCCATAGGGCGCAATCGGCCGGTCGTGGGCGACGGCATCGAGAAAGTGAAAGATCTCGTTGATGTGGCCGTGCTCCCACCCCAGGATATGGCCGTGAGGCCACCACACCTGGCCCGGCAAGTTCCCCGCCGGCAGAGCGCTCTCTACCTGAGTCAACTGCTCCCAACTGATGTAAGGATGGTAGGATTCGGTGACCAGGACGTTGCGGAAGCCGCCCAGCTCCCTCGGCGAATCGTCCTGCAGATACACGTGAAGCCGATTCAGATCCTCCAGATCCCAGGCCAGGCTGCCCTTCGTGCCGTGGATCTCCCAGGCGAGACGGTTCTTGCTGCCAACGCAGAAGCCGTTAGCCTCCAGTGTCCCCTGCGCGCCATCGGCAAACTCGACCAAGGTCACAACCCTCATATCCGAAAGCGCTCCCTTGACGGCAATGATCTCGCCCACCAGGAATCGGGCCATGTCAGTGATGTGACTGCCGATTTCCAAAAGAGCCCCGCGTCCGCCAGGACGATCCACCACCTCCTCCGCCCCCTCGACCCATGGCTGAAGATACATGCCCCGAAAGTGAAGGAGACGGCCCAGCAGACCTTGATCGATGATGTCCTTGGTCAGACGAACGGCGGGAAAGAAGCGGTAGTTGAAGCCACACATGTGCTTCACCCCGGCCTTCTGCACCGCCTTGAGCATCCTCCCCGTCTCTTCGCTGTCGAGTCCCAGTGGTTTCTCACAGAGAACGTGTTTGCCCGCCTCTGCAGCAGCGATGGACGGCTCACAGTGGAGCGCGTGTGGCGCACAGTTGTCAAAGACCTCGATTCGAGGGTCTTCCACCATCTGTCGCCAATCGGTATAGTATCCCTCGTATCCGTAGCGATTCACGGCCTCTGCAACCCTGTCCTCTCTGCGACCGCACATAGCCACCAGTCTCGGACGAACGGTTGGGGGCCAGAACATGTAGGGGATCTTTATTAGGGCATTGGAGTGGGCCTTGCCCATTTGATAGTAGCCCAGTATGCCGATCCCCAGTTCCGGCGCCGCCTCCAGCAAACCATCCTCGCGCGGAACAAAACCCTCCGGTAGCATCAAACACCCCCTTTTCGTTACTCTGTTGGCCAACCAATTCCCGCAGTCTCCCCCAACACGGATTGAGGGGGACCCCATCCGCGGAAGCTGCACACCACGCACACCAAGGGTGACCGGCCTGCTATCCGGTGAATGGTGTTGCTCGCGGGATCCCCCCCGAAAGATGAAAGAGCCACTGAAGCAAGGCGCCGACATAGCGGCCCCAGCTGCAAGCGCGGAGTGAAGGCGTTCCGCGATGGCTATTCTGAATATACCTTGTCCCGAAGATCCTGGAGGTAGCGCAGGGACTTGGCTGTCTCCTTCAGGAGGTCAAGCTCCCCGCCATCGCTGCTTTTCCAGGGACAGGCGGCGCAAACCATGCCTTCGTAGCCGATGTCCCGCAGTACCCTGAAGAACTCTGTGTGGAAATCCACGAGGTCACCGATGCCGGGCTGCGCATGCTCTCCCGCAATATGGGCATGGACCAACATCTCAGGCGCTTGAGCGATGTCCCTGAGATCCTGGTCGAGCGCCAAGAAGTAGTTGAGATCGGCCATGAGGCATATCTCCGGACGGTTGACCTCCCTGGCGAACGCCAGCCCTTCCAGGTATCGCCGCCAGAGCAGGTTCGCACCGGAGTAGGGTTCCAGGGCGATCTTGATCCCGTGCGGCTGGGCGTTGCCGGCCAGCAAGTTGCAGAACCGTATCGCCTGGTCCATGGCCTTGGACCTGGAAAAGCCTTCGGGAACGGGAAAATGCCCGCCATAACAGCCCACCACCTCAATCCCGAGCTCGGCCACACGCTGGAAGGCACGCCGAGTCCAGAACTCAACTTGCTCCCAGTCCGCGTCAGGCCCCGTCGCAATGAGGCCAAAGCCATCCAGGAAATGGCTCGTGACTCTGATCGGAGCGACGGGCAGGGACTCGATATGGGCACGCCGCTCTGCCCACCACGCGTTGCTGTTGAACGGAGCCAGGAATTCGCCCACCGGAATCTCCGTGAAATCCCAGCCAGGGGCGATCTGGCTCGCCGGTTTTTGGTCTTCGTTGTCGATGTTGATACCGATTTGAAACACCGTAACCACTCCTTTCTTTCACAAAGCATACTGAGTTGAATTGAGGCAGACTTGAACCCGAAACTGCTGCCGTGAATACACCAATAAAGTGGTTTGAGGTCCGCCATGCCGCGGATCAGGCGCGAGCCACCTCCTTTCTTTGGCATTCCCATGGTACATGCGGCAAACGGGCATCTACCCATTCGTCAGCACACAATATACCATCCATTGTACTCGCAGATGGTCATTATGCTCGCAGATGGTGACGGCGTCAACACTGAACCGGGAAGCCATCGAAAAAGTCTTGGGGAGCTCGCCTTTGCAGCGCCTTTGAGTAGTCTTGGCTCTAACGTCAACTCTTGGATGGGAGGGCCAGGCATGAGCAGGGAGCGGTTTCAGTCGGGCGGCATGAATTCATTCTACGGGGACTTGCTCTACGATCAGGTAATCCGTCAGGAAGACTTCCTGCGCAAGTTGAAGGAAGTGGTGCCCTGGGACAGCTTCACCCATCGCTTGCTTCGATACTACCGGGGCAAGGCGCGGGCAGGGCGGCCCCCCTATGATCCTGCCATGCTGCTGAAGATGCTGCCATTAGCCTATCTGTACAACCTTTCGGAAAACGATGTGGAGCGCTTCTGCAACCGTGACCTGCCCGCCAAATACTTCTCGCGTAGCGATGTCTACGACCTGGGGTTGGCCATCGATGATCCAGTGCCTGACCACTCCACGCTGACCGTTTTCAAGAATCGGATTCTGAAGAACGGGAAACTCGGGGCCTACACCAGACTGCTGAACGACATCATCGGCATCGCCTTGGAGAGCGGGGTGGTATTCGGCTCGCTTCAGGTCATCGACAGCACGCACACCATAGCTAACGTGAACGTTGAGAAGGACCATCGCAGGCAGAAGAAAGGAGAGCGTCCTCGCGACCCCCATGCGCGTTGGGGGGTGAAACGCACCCGGATACTAGGCGATGAGAAGGGACACAGAAGAGGGTGCCCCAGTTCTTCCATGGGTACAAGATGCACACCAGCTTCAACGCGGAGGCTCAAATGATCACCAGTGTCGAGGCGTCTGCTGGTAATGGGTACGATGGTCACTACCTCCCCTCACTGATCGAGTCCGACCTTAGTCAAAGGCTCAACATAGATATGTGTACCGCAGACCGGGGCTATGACGACACCGATGACCACTTCTTCTTGCAGACCCGAGGGATCCGTAGCGCCTTCCACTTGAACAGATACCGGACCCACAAGAGAGATCCCAACAAACAGGTCTGGTTGGAGCTGAAGGCACAGCCCTGGTACAAGTACCTCGTACGGGGCACAAGCCCAGTCTAGATGAAAGATACCAGATCGAGCGCAAGTTCGGGGAAGCCAAACAATACCACGGCCTGCCGAAGGGGTGCCGCTACCTGGGCATCTGGCGCTACGCCATCCAAGCCCACCTGACGGCGATCGCCTTGAATCTGAAGAGGCCGGTTCGGTTGCTCACCGGGGTGCCCTTCAAGGGCAAAGTCCCGGTTATGGTCTGAAGCCCAGGGCGTAGTGCGCCTGAAGGGCGAGGCAGTGCGCCAAGAACGGCTCCTTGGCTCAAAGTGGCGTCACTAGCGCCTCATACAACCGAGAAAGGGGCATTCCGAAGCCAGAACACGGCCGAATCGAGGCGCAGCATTGGCCGAGGCGGTGATGTCCCTCTCCCCAGTGACCATTTGCTGCCAGCCCCTGGACTTGACCAGCTCCCCCAGGTCCTCCCCCAGCAGGATCTCGGTCTTCCGTCTGAGATCGTGGGTGGTGCACAGTTCATAGATGGCGTCCAAGCGGGACAACTCCGAGCCGGGTTTGAGAAAGTCGATGAGCAGGTCGCAGCAGAGCTCCAGCTGGTGGCGGGCCTTCTCCTGGTCAGTCAAGGTGTCATCCAGGCCCAGGGGGATGCTGGCGGTGATGACCAGGCGAACCGAGTCGGGCAGGGTGGAGAGCTGGGCGGCACCAGCATACCTGGAGACCGAGAAGCACTTCCGCCGCATCATGGGATACAAGTCCCTATGGATGCTGGAAGCTGCGTTGAGCAAGGAGAAGAAGGTAGCGACAGAGGAAAGCTGGGAGCAAGAAGTGACTGTGGCGGCCTAGAACGAATGTGGTCGACCGACTTGACGTCGCTCTTGTCAGGAGGTAGAATCCAACGAGAGAGCTACCGAGCTTTCAACTACGTTTGGGACATACTCTGCCCGGCTTGGCCTGAACCGCAGGCGGTTGGGCCGCTTTGCCGCCAGTCGAGATCACTCTACTCAGGAAGGAGATAAGAATGTCTTCGAAAGAACAAGCCTATAGGAATGACAAAGCCAGCGTAAAACGACGGTCACCACGGTCAGATGTCCGGGATTTCGATACACCAACCCAGCAAACCCATCCTGCTACCATCATTCAACAAGTCAGGCTTGTCCCCAGTTCGCTCACCCCGCGTGCCGTGCTACAGATGCACCGCATGTGCGGCAACCGGGCAGTGGGTCAGATGCTTGCTGCCAGCAGGCAGGGGAACATGGCTCAAGGGTCGGTACTGCCCATTCAAGCCAAGCTCACAGTAGGGCCAGTGGGCGACGCGTACGAGCAAGAAGCTGATCGTGTTGCAGGACAGGTGGTCAGCCAGATAAACGCCCCTGTGTCACAGCAGCCAGTCAGAGGGCAGTCTGCCCAGCGCCAGGAGGAAGAGGAGCTGCAGACGCAGCCCGTGGTCGGCGCCATCCAGCGGCAGGACGAGGAAGAGGAACTCCAGATGCAGCCTGCCGAAAGCGTCCAGCGCCAGGAAGAGGAGGAAGAGCTTCAGGCCACGCCTGCCGCGGACATCCAACGCCAGGAGGAAGAGGAAGAAGTCCAGGGGATGCCCGCCGAGGGCATCCAGCGCCTGCCGGACGTCGGGATGGCTGCCACGCCGGAACTGGAACAGGCTATCCAGCAGGCGCGGGGCGGCGGACAACCCCTCTCTGATCATGTCAGGACCCCGATGGAGCATGCCTTTGCCGCCGATTTCAGCGGGGTCAGGGTGCACTCGGGCGAAGGGACTGATGCCCTCAACCGATCCTTGCAGGCAAAGGCATTCACCACCGGGCAGGACGTCTTCTTCCGGAAGGGGGAATACAGCCCCGGTAGTTCTGGGGGGCAGCAGTTGATCGCCCACGAGTTGGCGCACGTGGTGCAACAAGGGGGTGCTAGTACGGAGGTGCCACAAGGGCCGAATCAGGCCCTTCCGCGGAAACGGACGCCGAGTGACGGAGCAAAGCATGGGGTCCAAGAAGAGACATTGAGAACAGCAAAGGAGCCGGGGCGCAAAGCGGCGCCGCCATACGTCTCCCCACTACGGAGGGCATCGGGGCCTTTCATCCAGCGAAGGTTCGGGTTTGAGTTCGAGCTCCCAGTAGCGGTCGCGCACTGGTGGGGCAAGCCCCATAACACGTGGTGGGAACCACCAAGTCACGAAATAGGTCATGGCAAAGGATTCGATGTGCACTTAGATCACTCCAAAGACCCTGGCCTCTTGAAGTCAACGATATCCGAGAAGCCTGAATCCAAGTCGAAGCATGCTCCCATAGTTGAGCTGGTGACTCATCCATTTGACGAAACAAAGGACATCAAGGAGGTGGAGACGGGAATTGGCAAGCTCCAGGACGTAGCTCAGGGGATAGAGATGGCAACGGGAGGTTTCACGAAACATGCGCGACTCAATGCAGTGACAGGAATCGCCTGCAGCCCCAATGTTTTTGTGGGCACAGACAAGGACGGAAAGGAAGCCCAAAACACGAATGCGTATGTTCAGGCCACCTACGGCGTAACCCTGGAGAATGTGCCCAAGGCATTCAGCGGCTGGATGAAGCTGCGAGGAACCAAACCAAAAGCCCAAAAATGGAGTATGCTAGGGAAGGCCATGACGAAAGGGGAACAGATTGCTGGATCGATTATTCTAGGGAAGAAGAAGGCGAACAAACAGCAGAAGCAACTGGCAGGGCTATGCACGTTGATAGTCAACCAGCTGCTCATGCTACAGCGCCAACTCCTAGAGGGTCAACTTACCAAGCACCTCCTCAGGCCCTTTTTCTACAAGACCAAGCTATCAACGGTAGTCAGCGAATTCAAGAGTAGTGACAAGGCGAATGAGAACCTGCTGAAAAAGGGCAAGAAGCACATAAAGGGGCTACTCTTGAAGGCTGCGGAAGTCGATGAAAGCACGTGGATATTCAGAGGTCTTCAAATGGGCTCGTATTTGGACCAGGTATTGGCGGGAACAGCTGACCCGGTGTTCGATGCAGCGAAGAACCCGTACTCCAAGGAGCTGAAGGACAAGCAAATAGGAAGAAGCAAAGGCGTCGGCATCGTGATGGAGCAAAGGAAGTGGCAACAACTAACCGAATTCACCGAGAAGCCGGTAATACCGCCAGACATGTGGATGGATTACGCACGACTGCTATACTGGCATCTGCGCGACATAGAGGGATACGCCGGCGCTGCGAAAAAGGTGAAGGAGCTGCGCCCGAAGGTCAAACTGAAGAGTGAGTAGCGTTTCCTCCTCGCAAGCACGGTGCCAGTGAGCAGCGGCAGCATGGCGTCCATCTGATCCTCCGACTGTGACGGGGTCCCATCTCCCTGCGTGCAGGCTATTCTGGATCATGCAAGCCGCGCGAGGGCCACCAACCTAGGGGCGATCCCCCATCTCTTGACATCGCGTCGCCTAGAAGCTCACCCCAGAGTGTCTCTCCCCTCGACGCTGATGATGTACTTCCCTTTCAATGACCTCTCCACAAGGCCGCCCTCCATCTGGCTGTCGGGCCTCAGCAGCCTTTCCAGGCCTTGGGGCTGGCAGAAGGGTCGAAAGAGATAGCCCTCGCCGGACGGGTCGGCGTAGAGGGTGGTGATGGCCGCGTTGATCACCGCGTCGGCGGCGATGTTCTGCAGCTTTCCCGAAGAGTGGATAAAGTGGGCCCAAAGGGGATGCAGCAGCTCGTGGAGCAGGAGGCAGAACAGGTCCTCTGGGCAGGTGAGGTGGCCTTCCACGAAGGTGGGGCCGTAGCGGAGGACGCCCTCCTGGGTGATGGATGCGCTGGAGTGGTGGGGGTCCTCAAGGACCTCTGTGATGAATCCTGCGGTGAAGCATTGCTGCCCCAGACCAAGTCGCTGACGATATAGTACATCCCCGCCTCGAGGGCGTAGTCGTAGACGGTGACGATGTGGGGATGACGTAGGGTGGCTGCTCGCTGCGCCTCACGCTTGAAGCGTATCTCTGTGGCCTTTTCGCGAGCCGCGGAGAAGGGCAGGACCTTGATGGCCACCGGGATGTTCAAAGCCAGGTGGGTTCCCCTGTAGACGGTACCCTGGCCTCCGCGGCCTAGCAACTCGTCGATGCGGTAGCGACCAGCTCCCAGAACAGTGCCTATCAATTGGCTCACGCAGTGGTCCTCCTCTTTGCCCGACGTCAGGGTATTGCCCTCCAGGTCCCTCTGCAAGGTCTGTCATCGGCGGCAGCACCCCAGAAACCGCAATGTGTTTCCGGCTTTCCGTCATTCTATCCCCCTACTCTGTTCGAGACAAGTCTGTTTGTGGTGTGTGGCTTCGGCGAGTGCCATTAGCGACGAGGCGCTAGCGCTGCTGAATCTAGACTGGATCTTCACAGCCTAGCGGCAGAGAGGAGGCTGGGTAGGTGTCAGACTCCCCCCGTCGCTGGAACCTGGGGCTATTCACTCGCAGGAGCCTGAGCCTCTTCACTCGCAGCACTCGAAGCGGGGGGCTGAGATTCCCCGCCCTAACGAGGAAACATTTCGCGAAAAGTCTCACCCCCCTTGTTCCACAACTTCCTCGTTGTCGATTGAGAAGTCCCCTCACTCGCGTGACGCTTTCTTGTATCCCGCAGTGCCTGAGCTATGACATCCGTCCGGGCCCTCAGCCGCCGTGCCCACTCGGTCAACCGCGCGTCAACATGTCGCTGTACTGCGCCCTGCGATGATTCCACAAGACGCTGCACGGCACGATTGCCCACGGTTTGCTGCAGCGCCAGAATGTCCGACGGCCGATGGGCTGACGCAGGCGCATTCATGGCACGTTGAGCGGCCTTCGCTGGGGATTCCTGTTGATGAACCGGCGCTTGAGTGTCTTGCTTGGCCACCAAATGCGTATTGGGTTCCTGCTCTTGGTGATCCTGGGTTCTTTGGCTCACTTCTTGCCTCCTGATCCACTGGTGGGGTCGCAGATCCAGCATAAAGCACAACGACGCCGATTGCAAGTACCATACCAACTGAATGCACCGGATGACACGGGCCGAGGAAGCCTTGCATGAGGAATGGCGCGGGCAGTTAGCGGTTGTGGGGAGCACAAGCTGAGGCACCAAAGCCTAACCGCGGCCGGTGTGGGAAAGCACCTTCGCTACACAATCAACCTCAGAGCGCGTGGAGCCGCCGACGCAACGCGCGCCAAAGACGCGGTCGGCTGCAACCGCGTGTTAGCCGCCGGTTACACCAGACACGACCATCACACAAAGGTCGCTATCTCTTCAAGCCCCTTCTTCTCAAGCTCCGGCACTACCACCCCCTCCGTTGGATGCCCCACCACCAATACAAGGAAAGGTCGCTCGTTCTCTGGCCGCCCAAGTAGCCCTCTCAGAAACCCCATCCGACTTGGCGTGTATGGCAATGCAACCAACCCCGCATTATGTATCGCCGCAATCAACAGCCCGGTCGCTATCCCTACCGACTCCCTCACATAGTAGTGTTTCCGCTTCCCGCCATCGGGCAAGACGCCGTACTTCTGGGCGAATA
>Ga0209979_1004566_pt1 | contig 11382 bp, 5 predicted proteins | sample AnhtaG_FD_183114 | JGI IMG/M metagenome (GOLD analysis project Ga0209979, IMG submission 183114) | Deep subsurface microbial communities from Anholt, Denmark to uncover new lineages of life (NeLLi) - Anholt_01485 metaG (SPAdes) (version 2) | ecosystem: Environmental > Aquatic > Marine > Oceanic >...
CCCATCTCCATAGCTCTGTGGGCACATTTTTGCACGAGACCGTAAGCCTCATCTCGCGACTTCACTTTTGGGGTGAGGGCCAAAAGCAGATTCTGGGAGAAGGCTACGCCTCCATATGCGTAGATATTTTCCAGCATCCTTTTAGGGTAAACCTTCAACCCCTTCACTATGTCAACGAACTGCACCAGCATATAGTCTAACAGGGTGGTGCTGTCGGGGATTATCACTCTCTCCACCGAGGAGTGAGAGATGTCCCTCTCGCCCCAGAGGGATATGTTTTCTAAGGCGGCGCTGGAGTTGGAGCGCAGGATGCGAGCCAGCCCGCAGATGCGCTCGCAGGTGATGGGGTTCTTCTTGTGGGGCATCGCCGAAGAGCCCTTCTGCCCTTTGGTGAAAGGCTCGGAGAGCTCCCCGATTTCGCTCTTCGAGAGATTGCGCACCTCGGTTGCGAATTTCTCTAACGAACCTCCGATGATTGCCAGAGTGCATAGATACTGGGCGTGCCGATCTCTCTGCAGAACCTGGTTCGACACCGGCGCGGGTTTCAACTTCAGCTTGCGACAGACGTAAGCTTCAACTCGAGGATCAATATTGGCGAAATTCCCAACCGCCCCGGATATTTTACCATAAGAGACGTTTGCGACAGCATCCTTTAATCTCTGGAGGTCTCTCTCTAACTCACTATACCAGAGTGCGAACTTCAGCCCCAGAGTGGTCGGCTCGGCAATGACCCCGTGAGTTCTCCCCATTATCGGAGTCTTCTTGTGCTCATATGCCCTCCTCTTAACTGCCGCCATAAGCTTTTTCAGATCTCCGACCAGAACCTTTCCCGCCTGCACCATCAGATAGGAGAGGGAGATGTCCAGGATGTCGGAGGAGGTCATCCCATGGTGAACGTAGCTCCCCTCCGGGCCAATCGATTCTGATAGGTTAGTGAGGAAAGCTAAAACGTCGTGCTTGGTCTCGGATTCGATTTCCTGAATTCGGGAGAGAGAGAATTTAGCCTTTCTTCTTATGGCCTGGAGAGCTTTCCGGGGGATATTGCCCAGTTGAGCCTGGGCCTCACAAGCTAAGATTTCGACCTTGAGCCAGGTCTGGAACTTATTCTCCTCCGACCAGATTTGCCTCATTTGTGGGAGGGTATAACGCTCAATCATTTCTGACCTAAAACCCCTGACTACTCACTACTCACGACTAACCACTAACCATCATTTCTGCACCTTTTCCCAGTCCTCTAAGAATCTCTTTATACCGATGTCGGTCAGGGGGTGCTTAATGATTTTCTCAAGAACCCCAAACGGCATCGTCACCACATCTGCACCGCATAGGGCGGCTTCGACCACATGAAGAGGGTGCCGGACGGAGGCAATGATGACCTCGGTGTCGAAACCATAATTCTCATAAATGGTGATGATATCCGCGGCGATGTCCATCCCGAAATGGTTGATGTCATCGAGCCGACCGATAAAGGGAGAGGCAAAGGTGGCGCCGGCCTTCGCTGCTAAAATCGCCTGTGAAGGAGTGAAGACCAGAGTCATGTTGGTCTTTATTCCTTGTGCCGACAGCTCCCTGACGGCCTTCAGCCCCTCCGGAAGCATCGGGACCTTTATGGTGATGTTCTCATGAATGGCGGACAGCTCCAAAGCCTCGGTGACCATCCCTTTGGCATCGAGCGCAATCACCTCACCGGAAACGGGACCATCAACGATCTCGCAGATCTGCCTGAGGATGTCGCTGAACTTACCCTTCCCCTTCTCTCTGGACAGGATGGTCGGATTGGTGGTGACCCCGTCCAAGATGCCCCAGCTGTTAGCCTCCTTTATCTCATCAAGGTCTGCGGTGTCGAGAAATATTTTCATGACCTGCCTCGCTATATGATTCTCTCAACTGTTTTCTCTTTTCTCAAGAGCGGATTTTGAATTTCTTCTCCAGCTCCTCCAATTTCTCGACGATCCCTCCGTATTCTAACTCCGATTCCGGGAGCATCGCCACCCCGAAGAACTCTTGCTCCCGCAGCCACTCAGCTTTTTGGGCTGCCTTCCGGCGGATGTGTTGCCAGAATTCGGCTCCGTCCGCGAAGGTATCAGCAGGACCAGTGAACTTACCCTCCTTTACCGAATAGGCGGCGCAGCTGACGATAGGGGGACCATCGAAATAGGAGATGGTTGAGTTCTGTGGCACCGGGGTTAGTGGACCTACATGAGACCCTCGCATAAACCCGGCCACGTAAGGACAGATCGCAAACGGCTGCAGCACCTCCCCGGTAGCAGGGAAGTCTTTCTGGGTTCTGACAACCATAATGGGATCGTCCTTGCCCACATATTTGCCGGCGATGTTGTGGAGGCGAGTGGTGCTCACCGCGACTACAATCTCCTCCGTTGTCCGGGAGTGGATACTCTCCACCACGAAACGGCCCTCGTCTCGAAGTAACGCCTGGATGTTATACAAATCCTCCGGAGAGTTCAATTCAACAACCTTGTCTCCCCCGGTGTAAGAGACATCCATAATCGTGAATTTGAAACCCTGGAACAGAGAAGGGCCCAAGAAAGCACCCGGGCAACTGGAGGCAAAGGTCTTGTAAAGAGAGAGACTATAGGCCCCGGGATCGGTCTTATCTGCCGCAAAGAAGAGAAAGGCTTCGCTAGGTCTTTCTTCAATCTCCATCTCCGCCACTGCCGGACCCATGCCTCTGATATTGCCCGAAAATGCCTCCACCAAAAGGTCTTGCCCGGCGCCATATAAACCCTGCGATTTGGCGACCTCGGTTCCGGCCAAGAAGGCTTCGTGAGCTGTGCGATGAATCTTCTCGCTGTTTACCCCCAGAGTGTGGGTCGCGAGTATTGCGATGTCGTCTCCCGTATGGGAGATGCGGAAATCGATTATATCTCCTTTGTCTTGAGCCTGCTGGACGATCCGTCTGACCTCATCCAGCAACGCTTTGCTTGGGCAAATATGCCCACCGATGGAACCCACATCGGCTTTGATTCCAGTAATAGTGATTTTCATTTCAGTTCCTCCTTAACAAGGAAAGAGTCTCTCAGATTGTTCGCGGCCAAAATCTTATCTCCGACGAAGTCCCAAGAGCTAGCTCGGGCTTCCAAACCTTTTAAATATAGTGCACAACGGTTTGAGTTTCAATAACATTGCATATTTTTTGCATTTATTTTGCACACACCGAAAAAGGGTGACAGCCGAAGGAACGGTACGATATGGAGAAAGGTCAACAGCGGACGCAGCAATCCCAGAGGATCTCAACGGTTTAGCTCGAAAGCTAGGCCGCCACGCGGACAGGTATCGTAGTCACTACTCACCACTCACCGTCCTGCAGTTGAACCTGATAAATCTTGACTTTAGGTCGTTAGATAGTATATTCTTCAGGTAAGAACTCTCTTCACTAGTTGACTTCTCGAGTCATGTGATGAAAAGTAAGAACCCATAAAATCTGTTGGAGGTACTCGTGTTAAAGCGTCAGCGCGTTGCTCAGTTCTGGGGTCTGGGGGCACTGGTCGTCTCTCTGCTCTTTGCCGCCAGCATCTCGTTCGGAGCTCAGAGAGTCCTTCTCTCGACGGCTGGGGGCACTGATGTTAACCTGGAGCTATTGGAATCAAACTACGACCGAGCGGTCCTGAAAGTTGACGTCAACTCTCTCACCTTCGACAACCTTGACACCAAAGGTGGCACGTTCACAGCTTTGAGGCTGGACAATTACGGCTTCACCAACATCGTCGGCGAACCTCAACTCCCCCTGATTCGCAAGCAGGTGCAGATCCCCTTCGGAGCCGAGGTCAGCGTCAAGGTCCTGGATCTCAAGGTCGAGAGACATAGCCTGAAGGAGCTGGGGATTGTTCATCCACTGATGCCGGTGCAGGAGTCGGTTCCGAAGTTGCCGGGAGCAAAGGAGTCCGCTCCCTTCAACATCAACTCTGAGCTCTACTCTCGAGACTCCTACTACTTGCCTGAAAGAGTACGGCTCTTCGAAATCGGAATCATGAGAGCCTATCGCTTCGCCACCGTTGACATTTTTCCGATCAACTACAATCCCGCCAGAGGCGAGGTTGAGATCGTTACAGAGATCACGGTGGAGGTCAAGCTGACCGGCTCCGATGTCGGAAGGACCGAGTGGATGCTCCGCCACTACTGGTCGCCCTCCATGGCGGCTCTGGGGGAAAGGATTTTCCCGAACCACTTCGACCTTGAGCCGGGACTGCCCCCGACGCCGATAGGCTATGTCTTCATCGTTGGAGATGATTTCATCGACAATCCTTATCTTCTCGATTATATCGAGTGGAAAAGGCAGAAGGGGTTCACCGTCGACGTTAGGACCGTCTCGGAGGTCGGCGGAGACTCGACCGGCATAAAAAATTACATCAGGGATCAATATTACAACAGCCCGGTGCCGCCGGCATATGTCTTGCTGGTTGGTGACACCGACCGGGTTCCCTACTGTAAGGGGAGAAGGACCAGTGATGAAACTGACCTCAACTACACTCTTATGACTACCGGGGATTTCATTCCGGATTTGGAGATCGGCCGCTTCTCGGCCCGCAATGACAACGAACTGGGAATCCTGGTGACGAAGAGTTCAGACTACGAACAGTGTAAATACAGCAATACCGACTGGATGAACAAAGCCTGCTTCATCGCCTCCACGGACTCCTGGAACCACGGGATTGCTGAGGGTACCCACCGTTGGGTTATTCTGAATTGCATGGATCCTGCGGGACTAGAGTCCGATTCCATCTGGGGATATTACGGCGGCAACACCCAGGACATAAAGAACGCATTGAACGATGGCCGGATGGTCTGTGATTACTCCGGACACGGCTCCACTAACAGCTGGGGTGGCCCCTCCTTCAGCAAGAGCAACATCGACCAGCTGACCAATCGGGACATGTATCCCTTCGTCCTCTCGCATGCCTGTCTGACCGGATCATTTGCCTTGGACGACTGCTTCATGGAACACTGGGTCAGAGCTGAAAACAAGGGAGCTTTGGCCTCCATGGGATCCGCTCCCTCAAGTTACTGGACGGAAGATGACATCATGGAAAAGGCGATGTTCCGAAGCTTCTTCCAGTACGGCTACTACACCATATACGGGATGATGTTCTACGGCAACGACAGCCTTTATCAAGCCGGATTCAACATGGCCCGCTACTATTTCGAGGCTTATAACATCATGGGCGACCCCGCCATCATTCTCTGGTTTGGCACCCCAAGGGTGCCAGAGGTCACCTACGACCCGACGTTGCCCAGCAATCCTACCGAGTTCACTGCCAACGTTAGCTATCAGGGGTCTGGTGAAGAGATGGCCTTGGTGGCCTGCTATATGGAGGGGGCGCTTTACGGCTCCGCATACACTGATCCTTCTGGAAATGTGATCGTGCCTCTGGATCCGCCGCCACCTGACGGGATCATGACCGTGACCGTCACCGGAGTGGACCTCTGGACTTTCGAGGGCACCGTCCAGGTTGGAGGCGGCGGGCCGACGGTCTCTCTGGAGTTAGACCCCCGCAACACCACCGTTCCTCGAGGGGGACGACTGACCTACGATGCCACCGCCACCAACAACACCGGAGAGACCCAGAACTTCCAGTATTGGGCCAAGGTACGACTCCCCAACGGGAATATGTACGGCCCCCTCTTCTCCCCCCAAAACCTTGAGCTGGAGCCTTATGGAAACATGACCAGGGCTGTGAGACAGCGAGTGCCCAACAACGCTCCTCTGGGGGATTACGTCTACTACGGCTACGTGGGAGATTATCCTGATGAGGTCTGGGATAGTGACCAGTTCGATTTCGAGGTCGTAGCCAGCGCGGCAAAGCTCTTTGCTCAGTCGGGTGGTTGGGACGACGTCATCTGGGGCAAGCCGACAGTCGAAGGAACGCTGCCGGCGGCCTTTGCCCTTTATCACAACTATCCCAATCCCTTCAATGCCACTACCGAGATCAGCTACAACCTGGCGGAAGACGGTCTAGCGACTTTGAAGGTCTACAACCTGAAGGGCGAATTGGTCAATGTTCTAGTTCATGACCTCCAGACCGCCGGAGGGCACCGCCTCACCTGGGACGGTAAAGACCTCTCTGGAAATCCGGTCTCAAGCGGAGTCTACTTCATGCGCCTGGAGGCCTCCGGACAGAGTGCGGTGACGAAGATGAACCTGCTGAAGTAGAAACTGGTTTCATCAATAGCCGAACGATGCGGCGGGGGTTTACCCCCGCTGCATCTGGAGGTTCGAAACCGGAAATTAAATTGCAGAGAAACATAAAGGTTTCTAAAACAGTGAGACTCTTAGGAGTAACCGTGAAGACTTCAGCAATCCTACTCCTAGTCGGCGTTTTTCTTTTGCCAAGCAGAGTTTTAGCCACCGATGTGTCCGGGGAGCAATGGGGGACCTGGACCAAGCAGAATAGCCCCTACAATGTGATCGGAGAGGTAAGGATCCCCCCCGAATCAACTCTGGTGATCGAACCCGGGGTGATCATTAACTTCCAGGGTTATTACAGATTCATCGTCGACACCTCGGCAACCATTCTGGCGATGGGAACGGAAACCGATTCGATTTACTTCACTGCCGAGGATACTGTCACCGGCTGGCATGGTATTAGGTTCGTGTTCTCCAGTAGCAATTCTCAGCTAAGCTATTGTCAGATTGAATACGGAAACGCAACCGGACCCGGTCACGAGTACCAGGGAGGGGGGATGTTCATTGATCGCTGTTCCCCAACGATAATGAATAGCACTATCTGGAAAAATTGGGCTGATGGTGCCGGAGGAGGAATATACTCTTACGAGTCTAATCCTACGATAATCGGAAACTTCATTAACAGTAATGCCTGTATCCGTTCCGGGGCTGGAATCTACATTTGCCGTGGTGACAGCTCCACAGTGATTGGCAACATCGTAACCGAAAACTCATGTCCATGGGGAGGTGGGGTTTTCTGTCGAGGCTCTCGCTCGCTGATAAGTGATAACATCATCACAAACAACTACGCTGTCAATGGTGGTGGTGTCTTATTCGTATCCCCAGGCAGGCCCATTTTACAGAATAACATAATCGCCGAGAACTCCGTTGTCCAAAGAGGCGGTGGGATTAAGTGTGGTGACCAATCCCGCCCGATAATAAGGGCAAACCTCATTATTAATAACTCTACGGATTTGGGGGAGGAGGGGAGAGGGGGTGCCATTTTTTGCGAGATCACCCGCCCCTTTATCATCAACAACACCATAACCGGGAATTCGGCCAAATATGGTGGTGGCATTTACGCCCGAGAATATGCTCACCTCATATTAGTCAACAACATTTTGTGGGGTGATACCTCCGAGGTCGGTTCTGAGATTAACCTGCGGAACATAAATTCTGATCCTTGTACCGTGACGGTGGCCTATTGTGATGTTCAGGGGGGAGAGTCGGGGGTGTATGTCGAACCGGGCTGCGTCCTTAACTGGGGAGAGGGCAACTTGGACAGCGACCCGATCTTCCGAGATCCCCCAGCAGACGATTTTCATTTGATGGCGGATTACTGCGGCGACCCCCTCAATTCCCCCTGTATTGACGCCGGTCATCCCGATAGCCTGGATATTCTCTTAGATTGTTTTCATGGCCTCGGAAGTGATAGAGCAGACATGGGTGCCTATGGCGGGAGGAACTCAGGCTGGCCCACCGGCATTGAAGAGGACGAGAACGGTCTGCTGATTCCCAAGCAGTTCCTGCTACGTCAGAATTACCCAAATCCCTTTAACGCCAACACCACCATAAGCTACCTGCTTCCAAACCGATGCGAGGTGAAGCTGGAGATTCACAATATCCTCGGCGAGAAGGTAGCTACATTACTTGAGGCAAGACAGCAACCGGGGCTCCACGCTGTAGTCTGGGAGGCTTCAGAGCTGAGCTCAGGCCTCTATCTCTATAAACTAACTGTCGGTGATTTAGTCGCGACACGGAGGATGGTGCTGATTAAGTAAGTACCCAACTTTTTGAACTTCAGCTGGTAATTGTACTATGAAATCAAATAGATTATTCCTTGCAGTTGTCTTCTTGATGATATCGGCAACAGGGAAAGCCATCGAAGTTGAGGGGGACGTCTGGGGAGTATGGTCACCAGAGAATAACCCCTATTTGGTAGTGGGCGAGGTCAGAGTACCACCAGAATCGACCCTGACCATCGAGCCCGGCGTCATTGTCAACTTCCAGGGGCACTATAAGTTCATAGTGGACAGCTTGGCGACACTTCTGGCTGCTGGTAGTGAAGATGATTCAATCATCTTTACGACCGATGACCCTTCAACTGGCTGGCACGGAATACGATTCCTTCACTCCGATAGCAGTTCGCAATTGAGCTTCTGTCGTATCGAATATGGAAAGGCAACTGGTCAATATTCTGACAGCTGCGGTGGTGGGGTCTTCTGTCGTCACTCGGGCATCGCTATAAGCCATAACCTGATTACTCTGAACTCCGCCGAAGGGGACGGTGCCGGAATATACTGTCGTTGGAGCATCGGTATGGTCATAACGGACAATGTAATCATGGGAAATTCAGCTGAGACTGGACACGGTGGCGGGATCTTTTCTGAACATTGTGATGATCTGTCTATAATTAATAACACCATAAGTGGTAACTATGCTGGCAGGGGGGGAGCAATGAACTGTGTTCGCGACTCAAATGTCGTCGTAAGCCACAACATCGTAAGTGGAAACAACGCCTTCAACAGTGGCGCAGGAATACGCTTTCAGAACGTCGAGAATGGACTAATAACGCAGAACCTCGTTTTTGCTAACTGGACCCTGAGTTTGAATGGAGGCAACGGCGCGGGGATCTATACCCGAAACTGCGGCCGTGATGTTATTGTAAGCCAGAATGTAGTTCGAGAAAACGTTGCCGCGGGAAGGGGCGGTGGTTTTTTCTGCCGCGGGGCTCGCACCACTTTAATCAATAACAGCGCCACCGGGAACTCGGCCACATACGGTGGCGGCCTTTGCTGTCGCGAGTATGCTCACCCCATACTAATCAACACTATACTTTGGAGTGACAGCTCTGATACCGGCCAGGAGATCTGTCTGTTGAACCAGGCTTCTGATCCCTGCAGCCTGACCGTGACCTATTGCAATGTCCAGGGTGGTGAATTGGGAGTTTTCGTCGATGATAGCTGTGTGCTCTTCTGGGAGGAGGGTAACATTGATGTCGACCCATTGTTCAGGAATCCCGGCGCCGGCGATCTCCATTTGATGGCAGAGTATTGCGGCGATCCTGACAATTCCCCCTGTATCGACGCTGGTCATCCCGACAGCCTGGACTCCCTGATAGACTGTGACCTCGGACTTGGCACATACCGTTGTGATATGGGTGCCTACGGAGGGGACAATTCCGGCTGGACGACCGGCGTGGAAGACGACTGGAGTGATAACCTCCCTATTCCTAAGTACTTCTTGTTGCACCAAAACTACCCCAACCCCTTCAATGCCAGCACCATCGTCAATTACCAACTACCGCTTAGCAATTACGTTAGGTTGGAGATCTACAACCTCCTCGGTCAGAAGGTGGCGACATTGGTGGATGGTAAGCAAAAGGCTGGTCACAAGTCAGTGAATTGGGATGCCTCGGCCCTCTCCTCCGGTCTCTATTTCTACAGGTTGACCGTTGGTGATTTGGCCGAAACGCGAAGAATGATGCTCATCAAATAGAAAGCTGAACTTCAAATTTCAACCGGAGATGGTGCTATGAAGCCAATTGTATTCTTTCTCATCGTCCTTCCCTTGATAATATCCGTAGCTGGTAATGCGATCGAAATCGAGGGAGACGTCTGGGGGGTTTGGACTCCGGAGAGTAACCCCTATTTGGTGGTGGGTGAAGTTCGAGTGCCACCGGAATCGACCCTCGCGATTGAGCCCGGGGTCTTGGTCAACTTCCAGGGACACCACAAATTCATCGTGGACAGTGCGGCCACACTCATCGCAATTGGAACCGAGAGTGATTCCATCATCTTCACCACCGATGACCCCTCCACCGGTTGTCATGGGATTCGGTTCCTTCAATCTCACAGCAACTCGCAGATGAGTTACTGCCGGATTGAGTATGGGAAGGCCACTGGTGATTTTCCGGATGGATACGGAGGCGGGATTCTTTGTTTCCGCTCTTCTCCCACCATAACTTTTAACACTATCGTCAGAAACTCGGCGTTGGAGCGAGGCGGTGGAATTTGCTGTTTCTATTCCAATCCATTCATACGTAAGAATACAATAAGCGATAATTTCGCCACCGGCGGGGGCGGCATCTTTTGCAGTGAATCTAATCCCACCATAAGAGGCAACATTATCGCTGGAAATGTAGCCGGATCCCGTGGCGGTGGAATTTACTGTCATAGATCTTCCCCCGGGATAATCAATAATACTTTCAGCAACAACTCGGTGGGGCATAGTGGAGGCGCAATTTGCTGTTATGAATACTCTAATCCCACCATAAGCCACAACATCATTGAGGGGAATTTGGCTGTTTACCGTGCGGGAGGGATATACTGTCGAGATTACTCGGGGCCAACCATAACCAAAAACCAAATCAGAGCAAATGCGAGTAGCTCTGGGGCTGGGGTTCACTGCCTAATGGAGTCCAACGCCTTAATTGAGGACAACTTCTTTGAGGACAATTCCGCCAGCGAGGCTGGAGGTGCTATCCTATGCCGGCTCAACAGGTTTTCCAGCCCAATCATAAGCAAAAACATTATAATTGGAAATTCAGCCTATACTGGCGGGGGCATCTGCTGCGCTGACTCCACGCTGGCTCTGATAACAGGGAATACCCTCGCGGGCAATTCCGCGGACCTCAGCGGCGGTGCCATCGAGTGCAGGCTTGGGTCTGATGTCACCATAAAAAATACCATCCTCTGGGGTGACTTCGCTCAGACCGATCCAGAAATCTTCGTAGGTCATGGCTCTGTTGTTCTAACCGTCACTTACTCTGACATCCAAGGTGGCTGGGAAGGAGAGGGCAATATCGACGCCGACCCGATTTTCGCCGGACTCGAAAGGGATGATGTTAACATCCGTTGGCGTTCCCCCTGCATCGATGCCGGAGACCCCGACCTGCCTCTGGATCCCGACGGCACCCGCTCCGACATCGGGGCTTTTTGCTTCAACCAAGATGTCGAAGAGATTATAGAACTCTATCCTCACGATACCCCGATCCTCATCTCTCCCGAAGGTGGAGACATCACCTATGACGGCTGGATCTTCAATTTCCTTAATCACCTCGGCATGACTGATATCTGGACCTACCTCTTTCTCCCCGGGGGGCAGCGGTATGGTCCCCTGGAGCTACACGAGGAGGTCAGAATTCCAGCTGACAGCCTGGGCCGGAATCAGATGACCGAGAATATCCCCGGGGCTGCGCC
>Ga0209979_1004567_pt1 | contig 11380 bp, 7 predicted proteins | sample AnhtaG_FD_183114 | JGI IMG/M metagenome (GOLD analysis project Ga0209979, IMG submission 183114) | Deep subsurface microbial communities from Anholt, Denmark to uncover new lineages of life (NeLLi) - Anholt_01485 metaG (SPAdes) (version 2) | ecosystem: Environmental > Aquatic > Marine > Oceanic >...
CTTCGTATAGAGGTAGGCCATTGGTGCAAAGGTCCTGGAAATCTGTGGCTCCTCGGTTTGAGGTTCGGCATAGAATAAATACTCCTTTATCTTGATAGTTAATAAAAGGCTCTATGGAATCGAAGCCAAGGTAGGGATTGACGGTAGCGGCATCGAAGCCGAGAACCGAAAAGAGAGCTTTGGCATAAGCCTTGGCAGTGTTACCGATATCGCCGCGCTTGGCATCGCCAATTACAGGGATATCGCCAGGTATGTATTTAACGGTCTTCTCCAGGATAGCAAGCCCTTCGGTCCCCAAGGCTTCATAGAAAGCCAGATTGGGCTTATAGGCACAAACCAGGTCGGAGGTGGCCTCAATAATGGCTTTGTTGAATTGTAAAACATCTACCCCGGGCATAAGCTCCGGGTCGGGGTCAAGTCCGATGCAAAGCCAGCTTTTGTTTTTTCGGCTGGCGTTAAGCAGTTTATCGATGAATTTCATTGCCGTAACCCAGATAATATCAGGAGACGGGCATAAATTAAAGCTCGGTCAACATTCTACCATGCCATTCCGAGTATTATAGTTGATTGCAGAAATGCCTACACCAAAGTCATTGTGAGGCTTATTTAGGCTTCATTCCCTGTTTGTCAGCCAGAAGCTTGGGAAAAACAGAACCTTTGTCCTGAGAATGGAGGTAAAGTTAAGATAATTATATTGACAAGTGAGAAATATGTGTTAAGATATTACAACCAGGTGAAAAATTCGCCTGCGATCTAAGGTGAGGGGACGGTGATGCTGAACCTGTAGTTGGTCGCTTGGGTTCGGCAGAGTCAATAGCGAAACCGACCTCGAAGATGGGTTTTGCTATTTTGTTTTCGGGTGCTTGTGTGAAGAGTCTGGTCATAGATTGCTCTCAGATACTTGCTACAGCACTGTGCTTTGCTACGTGCCATGTTGGCTTGCTTGCGCTTTAGCGTTTCTAAAACAAAAGACAGGATGTGATTGGAGCTGGCGCGAACTAAGGTCAAATATGGCCACGAATCTTTTGCCGCAAGGAGTTGATAGGTTTTTGAGGAGACACGAAAGAATAAATCAAAGAAGGCGTGGTCCCCGAGGTCGACGGGAGATAAGATAAAAATTATATGAAAGGAGAGAAAGAAATGAGAAAACTATTACTGACTATGCTGGCACTGGTCCTGGCGGTAGCTTTGGTGGTACCGATGGTGTTGGTGTCAGCACATACTGAGGGGGAGCCGTACGTAACGGATTTGCTGGCTGGGCAGTTTGAAGATGTAGGCGACATTAAGGTCTGGAACGATGGGGATAACCTGTACGTCACGTATGAGATAACCGAGCTTGATTGGGTAATTACCGAAACGCATCTCTATGCAGGCAAAAATGTACCTCCAACTACTGCACCGGGTCAGTTCCCCTACGATGATGACGATGCAGCAGCAGTAAGTGATACGGTGGTCACTTATGCAATACCATTGGACGATATAGATGGCTATTCGATGCAAGTTAATAAGAAGGGTAAGTCTACGGGAGTGATGGTTGCGGATGGTACCCCTGGGGTAGAGCCGTGTAACGATGTCTACATCGCTGCCCACGCTGTGGTGCAAAAGGTAGAAATTGAAACATCCACTGAACAGCCCGAGCTTACATGGCAGAGGAGTGCAGAGACGGCGGGCGCTATCGCACATTTCCCTGGTTATGGCGGACAATGGGATCCGGAAACAGATGGATTTGCAATTCCGCTCAATGAAACCCAAGTTGTTTGGGATAACGGTGCCTATCATACCGCCCCCGGAACGCCCACCGGAAGTTTTGCATCATGGAACTATAAGGGGGTTATCGGAACTCAGGGGCCTAGTTATGATCCTTCATATGGTTCCGATTTAAGGCGGTTCCACGCCACCTTTACCATGCCGGATGGATGCACCGTTACCGGCGGAACACTCTCAACAGTCGGTTTTGACGGCATTCCCATCAATGATAACGTTTATGTGTTCGTAAACGAGGATTTGATTTTCTGGGGCGGAACCAGGGCAAATGTTTTGCCCACATTTGAGGGCATGAGCGGAATACAAGCCCTCCACGGCGCGACCGATCCGCCAGAAACCGACAGATGGTATATCCCCGGAACGCTACCGCCATTAACCAATCTTGTCAGCGGAACAAACCGTATTGACGTGTTTACCGAGGAAAACGAGAGATGGGGTGGCCTGGGTGAATTGGTGATGTCCCTTGATTGTGAAACCGTAATCACTACTACTGAGACCGCCTGGGGTGAAGGGTTTCGCTTCGAGGGCAGGAACAACTGGGCTATGCACTTCCCTTATCACGTTCAGATCCCCCCATGCATGACACCCGGTGGCGAACTTACCATAACGGGAACCGGTTGGAACTCAGTAACTGCGTGGTGCCCATGTGCCTATACCTATAATCTGACAGATGAAGGCGGTCCCATCGCACTGCAGGGCTGGGTGGACTTATCAGAGGCTGCCGTTGCCAACGCCGGTGATTGGTCAAAGTACTATGCCAAATTCTCCATGTTTGATAGTGGTGGCCACGCGGTAGAAGTGGTCTTCTGTAATGATTGGCTGGGGCCTTGGTACGAGATGCCTGCTCAGCAGTGGGACCGAATCCGCATGGAAAATAATATGGGGTTGACACAACCTCTCCGTTACTACGCTACAGTGGGAGGCACGCTGGGATACGACATGGATGGAACCTGGGTTGGCCCTGGTAATGGTGCCACTGTTTATCCCAGCGATGGGAACTACTTCTTCCAGCTCATAGCAGATCCCAGCGTGGAGACCTTTACACTTCAGGTTTACGGTATGGGTTCCGGTGCGCCAGCTAATCCCCCAAACCCTTGGCCAAAACAGAACATGTACGACTACCCGACGTGGTTGGAGCTTGGTACAATTACAGCCACGGGCTTTAACTTTACAGAGGTCAATATCTGCGCAATACTCTGGGCTTCCACCCAAGCTGGAGCAGAAGAAACTACAACAATATACTGGGATGGCATGGTTGTTGACACTCCAGTTACATTCGGCGACATACCGGAGTAATAAGCCTTAGCATATAGGATCAACCAGGGAAGGGAGGCTCTTGGGGGCTTCCCTTCCCCTTTCTATAGCGTTTTTAACGTAAGCTCAGGAAGTGTGGCACATCCAAGGCAAAGAGCTATGAATGAGCACGGCTCTTTGCCTTTATTCGTGGCAAAGGCTAAAATAGAGGCATGCGGGACCTGATTGCTGATGCCTTGAAAGTGCATGGTGCCGACTATATTGAAATCCATTTTGATGAGAGCCAGGCTACCAGCATTGTCTACAGGGGGGAGAGGCTGGAGGAGATAAGCAGGGCTCGTAATTCTGGTGGCAATATTCGTGCTTTAGTCCAAGGGAGTTGGGGATTCGTCAGCTTTAATCGCTTGGATGGGCTGAGGGAGAAAGTGGCTCTGGCAGTGGAGGAGGCAAGGTTAGCAAGCAGGGGACCATTTAAGCTTTTTCCTACAGACCCGGTAGTGGATACACTGGTGCCGCAATTGAAGAAAGATTCCACAACCATACCGTTGGCAACCAAGAAAGAGCTCTTAGATAGCTATAATGATATTATGTTAAGTAGCCCAAAAATTCAGAGCACAAGAATTAATTATCGTGATGCCAGGAAGCAACGTATTTTCGCCAATTCTGAAGGTAGTTACATAGAGCAGGCTAAAACTGACCTTACTTCACGATTGACAGCCATAGCTCGCAAGGATAACGAGGTTCAACAAGCAGGACTAAGCCTGGGAAGCAATGGCGAGTTTTCTGCCGTGGAGAGACTACATGAGCAAGCCGGGGAGATAGCAAGGCGTGCCGCAGCCCTTCTTTCCGCCCCCCAGGTAAAAGGGGGAGAATATACCGTAATTTTGGACCCTGTTCTGGCTGGAGTCTTTGTTCATGAAGCCTTCGGGCATTTATCCGAGTCGGATTTTGTATATCAAAATGAAAGCCTACGGCAAATCATGGTCCTGGGGAAAAGATTTGGCGGAAAGCATCTCAATATCATTGATGACCCTACAATTCCTAATTTGCGGGGAAGCTATAAATACGATGATGAAGGGACGCCGGCAACGAAAACCTATCTTATCCGGGAGGGCGTTCTGGATGGAAGGCTTCATTCCCGGGAAACAGCGGCTAGGATGGGAGAACGGGCTACGGGGAATGCTCGAGCCGTCAATTACCTCTTTCCCCCCATAGTGCGAATGAGCAATACCTTTATTGAGCCAGGTAGTGCTTCGTTCGAGGAGATGCTTGGTGGCATTGAGGAAGGCGTATATGTTAAGGATTGGTATGGCGGGATGACTAGCCTGGAGATGTTTACCTTCTCCGCCGGGGAAGCTTACATGATTCGCCGGGGGAGATTAGCAGAGTTATTGCGCCCCGTGGTGCTAACTGGTAATGTTTTTACTACCCTGCAAAATATCGATGCCATAGGCAATGACCTGGAGATGAATCAGGGTGGTGGCTGTGGCAAAGGGGGGCAATATCCGCTACCTGTTTCTAACGGTAGCCCACATATCAGGATTCGTCATTGTGTGATAGGAGGAAGATAACGATAAATCCTAAGCACGAAATTCGAAACGAATGTCACCGCTTGAGAAAATAAAAGAGTAAAAATAAAAATGCAAAATGACAAGGCAAAATTTAAAGATGAATTTCAGGCGCGTGTTTACAGATTCGCGTTGGATGTAATAGCATTCGTAGACCGATTGCCAGTAGAACAGACTTCGCGGATTATCACTGACCAGCTCTTAAGAAGCACCACCAGTATCGGGGCTAATGTCATTGAGGCTCAAGCGGCTTCTTCAAGAAAGGACTATACCAATTTCTTTGCTTATGCATTGAAGTCAGCAAACGAATGCAAGTTTTGGTTGGGACTGCTCAGAGATTCCGGTAGAGGTGATAAAGAGAGCGTTAATAAACTTCTGAGAGAAGCTACAGAGATCGCGAATGTCCTTGCCAGCAGTATATTGACCCTGAAAGGAAAAAGGTGAAGTATTTTTGCATTTTGAACTGTAATTTTGATTTTTTATCTTTGAGTTTTAATGTTATTTAGATATTAGGAATTAGAATTTAAGATGGAACATCTTATGGAGGTTCTCCGCTCTGCTCGGAGGGAGGCTGAGCAAGCTGAAGTTTGCTTGGTTTCTTCTCGGGCAATGACGATACAATTTGAAGCCAATGAACTAAGACAAGTTCAGACCAAGGAGAGTAGCAGTATTGCCTTGCGAATTTTCAGGGAAGGTAGAATTGGCTTTGCTACTGCTAGTGGAGGGGGCGGTTGGGAAGATTTGGTTGACATGGCCGTGGAAACCTCTCAATTTGGCAGTCCGGCCAATTTTCAATTCCCTTCCTCCCAGGACTATTCGGCAGTGTGCATCGTCGACCCTAAACTAGGAGAAATAGCTATGGAGAGGATGGTTGAGATCGGGAAGGAGCTTATAGCCAAGATTAGGGGGCATACTCCTGATATCCTTTGTGATGTTCAAGTAACCAAGGGGACAAACTCAATCTCCTTAAATAATTCTCAAGGTGGTGAGGGAAGGTATGGCAGAAGTTTTTTTAGCCTTGGATTGGAAGGCATTCTTGTTCGTGATACAGATATGCTTTTTGTGGGTGATAGCGAAAGCTCATGTCGTTTGTCTGACAATATTGATGACCTGGCTGACAGAGTGATATGGCAACTGGAGATGGCTAAGAAAAAAGCTACCGTGTCCACCAAGCTGCTGCCAATAATTTTTACACCTCATGGAGTAGCTAGTGCTTTACTGAGCCCTCTAGTGCTGGCGTTTAACGGCAAAGCAGTCCTTGAGGGGGCTTCGCCTTTAAAGGATAAACGAGGGGAGCAAGTTTTTGACAAAAAGCTGAGCTTATGGGATGATGCTACCATACCTTACGGCGTAGGGAGTTATCCTTTTGATGACGAGGGGGTGTCCAGCCAGCGTCTGTCGCTTGTTACAAATGGGGTAGTGGCGAATTTCCTTTATGATTTACAAACAGCAGCTTTAGCTGGTACTCAGAGCACCGGTAACGGCCAGCGAGCAGGTGGTGGTTTTCCCAGCCCAGCTATAAGCTCTCTTATTTTAGAGAGAGGAGATGTTTCTTTTCAGGCTATGGTGGAGGATATGAAAGAAGGATTAATTGTGGAGCAAGTCATCGGTGCTGAACAGGGTAATCTTCTGGGTGGTGACTTCGGTGGCAACGTTTTGCTGGGATACAAGGTAGAGAATGGTGAGATAATGGGGAGAGTGAAGGATACTATGATTGCCGGTAACGTATATCAAGTGTTAAAGGAGCTTCTTGGCATAGGGCGGGAAGCAAGATGGGTTGGCGGGATTTTGCAAACTCCTCCTTTATATTGCTCTAGTGTATCGGTGACGACCAAGGGAAGCTAAGATGGATACGAAAGACGTAATAAAGCTTTATAAGCAACCACGCCCTAAGAGTTGTTCCATGCTTGCCTCATGGCCTGGCATTGGCGACGTTTCCATAACCGCAGCGAAGTATCTTGTGGAGAAGCTAAATGCTGTAGAAATAGGGGAGATTGAACCTATTAACTTCTTTGAACCAGTGGGTGTCACAGTTAGAGACAACGTGGTTGAAAGCCCTCGTTTTCCCGAGAGCAAGTTTTATTATTGGCAGTATCCCAAGGCCAGTAAGGGCTTGGTGATTTTTATTGGTGAGGAACAACCTGGTTTCAAAGGGTATGAGCTGGTTAACTGTGTTTTGGATGTAGCGCAAAGGTTTAAGGTGGCAAGGGTATATAGTTGTGCTGCTGCGGTGACACGCATCCACCATAGTGAAGAAATGAAGGTTTGGGGAGCAGCGACAACAGCTAACTTGGTTGACGAGTTAAGCAAACATAATGTGGTTCTTAGAGGTAATCTTCGCATCGCTGGATTGAATGGATTGATATTGGGAATGACTAAGGAAAGGGGGATGGAAGGCATTTGCTTGCTGGGCGAAGTGCCAGCGTATGCCACGCAAATAGCAAATCCCAAAGCCTCCCTGGCTGTGCTTGGTATCCTAACTAAAATGTTAGGGATTACACTTGACTTGACCGAGCTTAGCAATCTGGCTGAGCAAGTAGACGAGGAGATGGATAGAATAGCGAAGAGAGTTACTGCTGAATTTATTGACCAATTCACCGAGCCTATTTGGGAGCAGGATGAGGATGAGGAGGAAGAGTAAATAAGTTGAGCAGTCCTGGTCTAGCAAGAGTTCAAATTGACCGACAAGGGTAGATATGCTACCATCGAATTAGATGTCAGCTTTAGCTCAGCTTTGTGAGGAAATTATAGCTTGCCGGGATTGTGAGCTAGCTAAGTATCGCACTAAGGTGGTACCTGGTGAGGGAGCCGAGGACGCGGACTTACTTTTTATAGGTGAGGCTCCAGGCTGGCACGAAGACCAGCAAGGGCGTCCCTTCGTCGGGCCAGCAGGGCAGTTTTTGGACCAACTGTTAGCCTCAATTGGTTTACGGCGGGAGGAAGTTTATATCGCTAATGTGATTAAGTGCCGTCCTCCCCAAAACCGTGATCCACTACCAGCGGAGATACAGAATTGCCGCAAATGGCTTGACCGTCAAATAGAGATAATTCAGCCCCAAATGATTATTACTTTGGGACGTTACTCTCTAGCGCAGTATTTTCCCAATGAGAGCATAGGCAAGATTCATGGAAAGTCACGAAAGTCAGAAGGCGTCATTTATTACCCCATGTATCATCCTGCGGCGGCTCTCCATCAAGGCTCTCTGCGCCGGACTATCGAAACGGACATACTCAGGATTCCCCAGATACTAGCCCAGGGTAAAGACCTGCCTCAAGATGAAGTTGAATCTCAACAATTAAGCCTGTTTTAGAACCATGTCCTGAGTGAAAGGAAAAGGAAAAACCATGCCAGCACATAAATTAAGACTCATCCCTCTAGGCGGATTAGGTGAAATCGGTAAGAATATGATGGCACTGGAATATGGCAATGACATCGTCGTCATTGATGCCGGGCTCATGTTCCCCAGCGAGGAGATGCTGGGAGTTGACTTGCTTATCCCGGATATTAGCTATCTTTTGGCGAGACAGCAAAATTTAAGGGGGATAGTGATTACTCATGGGCACGAAGACCACATTGGGGCGCTGCCTTACATTTTATCTCGCATCGCCCCTCCCATTTATGCTACCAAGTTCGCTCGAGAGCTGATTCGCATGGAGCTCAAGCAACGAGGGGTGAAAACTGACGCAAAATTGAATTTAGTTAGCCCCGGGAGCAGGATTAAACTAGGTAATTTCACCATAGAGTTTTTCTCTGTTTGCCATAGTATTCCTGATTCTGTGGGGCTGATAATTCACACTCCCCTGGGAATTGTAGTTCACAGTGGTGATTTTAAGATCGATTATACCCCGGTCATTTGCGAGGCTACTAACTTTAACCAATTAGCTTCGCTAGGGGCAAAGGGTGTTTTGCTTCTTCTTTCTGACTCCACCTATGCCGAGCTTCCTGGATATACTCCTTCCGAGATGGTTGTTAGGGATACATTGGATAGGATTGTAAGCGAGGCAAAGGGGAGGGTAATCGTAACTACATTTGCCTCTCTTGTATCTCGCGAGCAGCAAGTATTTGATGTTGCCGTTAAACATGGTCGCCGTGTATTTATCGTCGGGCGGAGCATGAAGGAGATAGTGAGCATGGCATTGAAAACGGGTTATCTTACTGCTCCCCCCGGCATTATGTGTCACTTGGACGAACTTAAGACCTTGCCTCACAATCGAGTTATCGTGTTGAGCACGGGAAGTCAAGGTGAGCCCACCTCGGCCTTGGTGCGCATGGCTAATCGCGACCCCAGTAGTCGAGTTCAGATAATCCCTGGCGACACCGTGGTGATTTCAGCAACCCCTATTCCCGGCAATGAGACATTGGTTAGCAAGACTATAGACAGCCTTTTCCGTCAAGGTGCCAATGTAATTTATGACAGGCTGGCTCAAGTTCATGTCCACGGGCATGGTAGTCAAGAAGAGTTGAAGCTTTTGATTAGTTTGGTTAAGCCTAAATTTTTTGTTCCTGTTCATGGTGAGTATCGCCATTTAAGTTTGCATGCCAGCTTAGCTCAAAGTATGGGGATACCCAAAGATAACATTTTTGTCCTTGAGGACGGGGATATCCTTGAACTCGGGCAAGATTCAGGAAAGGTGGTTGCCAGAACCCGTGTCGGAGTTATCTATGTAAGCGGCCTGATAACAGGTGAACTGGATGGTGGTGTGCTTCGGGACCGCAAATTACTTTCGCGAGACGGCGTCGTTGTGGTGACCATTGCTATTGATGCTGAAAGTGGTAAACTAGCTGAAAGGCCACGCATTATAACGCGAGGTGTTGTTGATGCTGGAGAGGAACAGACATTGATTGAGAAAGGCCGAGATGTGGTGCTAACTGCTTTAGAGAACAGAAAAGAAGGATTCATTTCTAGAAGACGCTTGGTTGAACCAAGCTTCGTTGACGCCAAAGTAAAGGATTCCCTGAGCAAATTCTTTTATGAACGAATTCATCGTCGTCCTATCATCATTCCTGTGGTTGTGGAGGTAGGGAAAACCCAGAGGAAGCCGACGAGCTAGGAGCATAACTCCGTGTCTAAAGCAAGAAGTGGGTCTAAGCCGAGGCGGAAAGCAAAAGAAAGCCGGCCAGCATGGAAGCGATTCTTTAGCTTCATCGCTTCACCAGTGGTACGAAGGCTTATCTTAATTGTCGTAATAGTAGTCTTGCTGTATGTGTTATGGGAAGGCATGCTCGCATTGTTTGGTTATGGAATAATAATAATAGCCATCGCTTTGGGCTCGCTGGTCTGGGTGGCATGGCGGCGGCAGTTCTCTATTGCGAAACATAGGTGGAATTGGGTTCTCGGGGGCATTAGCCTGGCTTTTGCTGTATGGGGAATTCTTTCTTTCTTCCCTGGGGAAGGTATTTTGAGGCAAGCCACACTGGGAGGCACATTCGGGCAAAGCATAATAGGTGCCTCTAATAGCGTGGGAGGACTTCGAGTAGCCGGACTTGTCCTTCTGGGCATTATTTTTATAATTCCTGGGAAGTTTTGGAGCGCTGTTAAGAATGGCTGGCGTCTCTTGACCAAAGTTTTCCAACTCCGTCCCAGCGTCATCTTTCCCCGGCGAGCTCCTGCTAAAGCTATCCTTCTCGAAGCTACCTCCCCTGAAGTAGGGGCAGTTAATGAACTGGAGGCAAAGCCTGCGCTACTTCCTTCTCCTCCCATGTGGCAATCAGAACACGAACCAATTTTCACCCCCGGCGGGTGGCATCTTCCACCGATTGATATCTTGGATAAGCCAGCTGAGGTGAAATTGGACAGGGCAGACATTGACCAACGAGCCCGATTGATTGAGGAAGCTCTAGCGAGCTATGGTGTAGAAGCCAAGGTTGTGCAGATAAATATAGGTCCTACCGTGACACAGTTTGGTGTTGAGCCTGGTTGGGACAGAAAATATAAGGAAGTACGAGAAAAGGGAAGGGATGGTAGCTATGAAACGAAATCGGAAGAAGTATCCAGAACCAGGGTAAGGGTAGAGCGCATTACTTCTTTGGGCAATGATTTAGCTTTAGCCCTAGCTGCTTCCAGCATCAGGATTGAGGCTCCCGTGCCCGGGGCATCGGTGGTGGGCATTGAGGTTCCTAACACTGTGTTTGGCTCAGTCGCCCTTCGCGGTGCGATAGAGAGCGCTGCTTTTCAGAAGATTAAAGCCCGCTCCAAGCTAGCTATCGCTTTGGGTAAAGGTGCTGGTGGTGAGGCGATGGCGGCAGACCTAACCAGGATGCCACATTTGCTTATCGCTGGAGCTACTGGCAGTGGTAAAACTATGTGTATTAATTCTGTTATTTGTTGCTTGCTTTTACACAACAGCCCCGACGACGTTCGGTTCATCATGGTTGACCCCAAGAGGGTGGAGTTAGTGACTTTTAATGGAGTGCCCCATCTACTTGCTCCTGTGGTTGTGGATACTGATAAGGCGATAAAGGCTTTAAGATGGCTTAGTCAGGAGATGGATAGTCGATATCGTCAGTTTGCTCAGGCGGGAGCACGCAATATTGAGGGTTATAATAAAGACCGCTCACCTGGAGAAGAGTTGCCATATTTAGTGCTCATCATCGATGAGCTGGCTGATTTAATGATGACAGCTTTCGATGAGGTGGAACATGCGCTTTGTCGGTTAGCTCAATTGTCTCGGGCTACAGGCATTCATCTCGTCGTAGCTACACAACGCCCTTCAGTAGATGTAATTACTGGGCTTATTAAAGCTAACTTTCCTACCCGCATTAGTTTCGCAGTCACTTCTCACGTAGATTCCAG